>Ga0247837_1001394_pt1 | contig 50228 bp, 33 predicted proteins | sample LaCtaG_2_FD_187115 | JGI IMG/M metagenome (GOLD analysis project Ga0247837, IMG submission 187115) | Freshwater microbial communities from meromictic Lake La Cruz, Castile-La Mancha, Spain - LaCruzMarch2015_14.5m | ecosystem: Environmental > Aquatic > Freshwater > Lake | place: Spain: Castile-La...
GCTTGTTAAAGCGACATCAATGGATGTGGTATCCGCCGTGACCAGTTCCGATGCTCGGCGGGCCACAATGCGATACCCTTGAACACCCGATTTCTCCGGCCGGAATCGAAACTCGGCAACCACCGATGTATCATCTTGTTTCATCGTGATCGTTTGATTTTCCACGACTTTGCCTGCCGCGTCGATCAAGTCAACACGGATCGCTTCACCGGAGAACCCCTGATGCGTCACCTTAACTTTGGCCGTGCACGGGGAAGTTTCGAATTCGGACTGGGATAGCGTTACGGAATCGATTCGAACATCCCGCGGAACGTTCAGGTCACCCATCCGAACCGGATAGACGGGGAAACCGTATTCCGCAGCCAGATCTTCTGGCACTCGGTCCGTCGCTTGGCCGTCGGTCAGTAGCAAGATACCCGCGAGTGGCTTTCCTTGAAACCGGTCTTTCAGGGAACTCAGATTGCTATACAAAGCCGAGTCGTTGCCTGAGTATTCAATTTTCTCTAAGGCTTCGATCGGTTCCAAGCTCGAGTCGAAAAGAAAGCGTCGAACACGAAAGTCATCGGTCAGTTCACTTAGCCAGAGGGAGGAATCGTCAAGCACATTACTAAGCGAAGTTGCACCCTGCCGGACTCTTTGTTGATTCAGCACATCCATGCTCTTGCTACGATCAACCAAAATGGCAAAGCTATTGGCTTGAGGCTTGGGCCGTTCTAAAGTTGCCATCGGTTCGAGCAAGCAAAAGAGCAAGAGCCCGATTCCGGTACTTCGTAGGAGAACGCCAAAGATTCGCATCCACCATGATAAGCGACTTTGCCGATACGAAGCAAAACTCAGCACCATAAACACCAAAGCAACTGCTATTGCGGTACCCAGCCAAGCTCGATTCCCGAAAACGAAATCGGAGTAGCCCGATTCTATTGCCATCAAGGGCGACACCAACGTGAAGGTTAGAACGTTCATTCAGGCTTGGTATCCTGCTTCTGCATGTTCTTTCCTGTTCCTAAGTTTTCGTAGTACCGGTCCAGCCGTTGTTGATAAAGGCTGGGGACGGGATCTCGATCGACAGGGATCAATGCGTTGCGTTCGGCCGACAATCGAAGCAATTCTTCCTGAACCTTCTCGGTCAGTTGTTGCAGCGGATTAGCGATCAATTGACGAACAAGTGGCCATTCTGGCTCCTTAGCGTGCCGTTTGTAATCCACTCGCATCGACCGGACCGCCTCGCGAATTCGAGCTGCCTCTGCCCGCATTTCGGGATCTCGAACTAGTTCCTCCACGTCCCTGATGGAATCGGACCATGAGGAATAGGATTCACCCGTAATGGGATTACCAGCAATGGGATCACGATCAATGGGATCACCAGCGGAACCTTCGCGGTTAGCCTCTTGGCCAATCTGCCGCTCGGCTCGCTGCAATTCACCAAGTGCCCGTCGCAAAGATTCTTCTTCACTTCCCAATACTCCTTGTGCTGCTTCCTCGATCCCAGCTTTCAAATCCTGAATGCCCTGCTTCACTTCATCGGCCATGCGATTGGCAGGCTCTTGCAACCCTCGTTCCATCAAGATTGGTATTTGATCCAAACGCTGCTCGATGGCCTTTTGTTTGGTTTCACGGAATGTTTCGTAAAGTTGTTCTGACAGCAACGGCTCACTGGATTCCGCTTCCGAAACGGTTTCTCGGACCTTGTCCAAAATTTGATTGAGATCACGCTTTTGGCTTTGCCAATTCGGTTGCCCTGGCTTTTCGGGTTGGGGCTCACCTTCAGGTCGCAATGGGGACGCCGTCCCGTTCTTGTCATCGTCGCTTGTCGCATTCTCTGCCTCGGCCAAGCCTTCCGTGTTGGCCCCCGAACCTTTGGGATTGGAGCTCGTACCTTTGGGTTTTTGAACTTGTTCCGAAAGAGCCTGCTGTTGCTTTTCAAGGGCTTCAGCCTGCTCGAGCAACTGTCGCATGGTCTGGTCGAACTGATTGGATGATTCTTTACGAAGCTGCTCGCGGGTCTCTTCCAATTGTCGTTGAGCTCGCGTTCCAGACGACAGAGACTGCGATGTCTCACCTTGGGAGAGCGACTGGGTCGACTTTTGCAGTTCACTTCTTGCCTGCTCCGTTTGCTCGCGTGCTTCTTGCATGGCTTGCCGATTTTCCGGCTCATTCATGCGTTCCAGCAGTTCGTCGGTGTCGCGCAAAAGCTCCTCTTGATTGTCACGGAGTCGTTGTAGTTGCTCTTCAAGCTCCTTCTTTTTCTCCTCCGTTTTCGCCTCTCGCAACTCGGTTTCTAGATTCTTCAGTTGTTCGTTGACATCCTTTTGTCGACGTGCGAGTTCCTCCAAACGGTTCATCACTTGGCGGTTTTCGCGTTGTGCAGAAGGTTCCGAGGTCTCTGCTTGCTGCTCCGTCTCGTAGCGATTGTCGTCCTGTTCCAGCTGCAGCTGTTCCAATTGTTCCTGACGATCGCGTTGGCTAGCGCTTTGAGACGATTGGGATTGCTGTTGTTGCGACTTGACGATTTGATGCTCGCGGGCACGTAGTTTTAAAAGCGTTTCGTAGGCACTGCGCTCTTGTCGCAACGCCTGCTGTAGATCCCCCAGATCGGCAGCGGACAAAGCACTTTCCAAGTGCTCTACCGACAATGTCATTGCATCGCGAACCTTCTCAAGATACTGCAACGACTTTTCATCTTGCAACGTTTGCTTGAGATCCTCGGTTTGCCCCAAGGCCTCTTGCTGGGAATCCAAAATCGTTTGGACATCGGCCCCAAAGGAAAGGCTGATGGAAGACTGCTTTTCGCGTCGCAGTACATTCCATGTAGCAGACATAATTTGTTTTTGCAGTTCCGCTAGATCTTCTGCTTTCTTTTCCCCTTGGCTTTGCTGCTGTTGTTGTTGCTGTTGTTGTTGCTCGGACATCGAGGGCCCTTCGCGGAAAACTTCCTCGAACGGTCGCACCTCGGCAAAGAACATTTCGCCTTCCACGCGACGCGGTTGGCCATCGCGGTCGATATCCTCGCTCCAAAAATAGTAGTTAACCAACTGGTCCGCTTCGGCGTTCATCGACTCTAAGTCAACGAGATACGAGATCTCGGCCTTGCCTGGTTTCTGTTGTAGGGTTTGAACTTCGGCGTCGTGTGGTTCCGCATCCCCCAAGGTCACGACCACCCCAGATTTTTGAATTCCAAAGTCATCGGTAACGGTGGCTCGAATTTGAAATTCCTGGAGCGGCGATACTCGACTGTCGGAAGCCCGCGCAAGTTTGATTTCAGGCTCCGCATTTGGCAGCACTTTTGCCGACAGCTCCTCCATGAATTTGCACTCACGCTGCTCCTGGTCGACGAGTCGAACTTTCCATCGTTGCGAATCCGTCATCACAAAAGAAACGCGATAACAAAGTGGATTGTCGGGGGATGGCACAAGGGATGTCACATTCCCTGTCTCATCCATCACTTCAGCAATCGCGACAGGTTTGTTAACAAAACAGCTCCAGGTCAATGTTGCTCCATCAACAACCGTCACCCTTCGTGTGTTTTCAATCTCTTTAGGTTCTAAGTTTGCGTATGCAGGTGATTCGATCTTTGCATCGCTCCGCATCAATGCTGGATAGGCAAACGTCGTGATCTTGAAATCACGAGTGAGTCCATCCAGAAAGTCGACGCGATAAGAAAGGTCCGTTGGAATGCCCCTCAGATAAGCACTGAAAACAGGATCTTTCAAACTACGACTCATCGATTCGCGAGAACCTTTATTGGATTCGATGGATGTTTCTAACCATGCTTCGGCTGGAACCTTGCCAGGAAAACGAACGGAAACCATCACATCCGTACCTTGCTCGCATTCGATGTCGCCCGGTTCCACCACAGGACTGATCATCGTTAAGTCCCCCGTCAGGGAAGGCACCGACGATGCAGAAGCGACATCCGTCCCTTCCCAAACTCTGCCGACAACCAAGATTGCAAACGTCAGAGAAAGAAACTGGCACGTCCAAGCCAATAGAACTCGACCAGCCGGAATCACTTTGGACCAATCGTGCGCGCGAGCATGTCGTACCGTATCATCGATCAAAGATTTCTCGAAGAAACCATCCGTTTGCTTTAATTGAATCGCAGTAATCAACCGTTCTTGCAGCGAAGGAAACGCAGCTTCGATTTGCGATGCGACCCAACGTCGATCTTGATACCGACGTTTGGAAAGCAACCACGTTCCAACCATGGTTATTGCGACCACGCCGAATCCAACGATCGCTTGTTGCCAGCTCAGCAATCGAGAGAATTCGCCCGTCGCAGTACCTATCATCCAGACGGCTGCCAGAACGCACCATGCAATTGTCAGTACCCATGCCCATTGCAGGAACCGATATCGACGAGCGACGGAATCCACGAGAAAGGAAAGATTGTTGTTCATTTGCTGCGAGACCTTATGATACAAACCGCGGATTCAGTTCCAGCAAGACCAAGAACACCGATCACAAGCCAACGCCACCAACCTTGCTGAGCCTCCAATTCGATGGCTTGCAATTGGCGTTGCTTTTGCATGGCTCGTTCAGGCGAGTTTACGTCTGCCATGTTCACACCCAGTCTCTCCAGGCATTCGCTATCGGCCGGCAGGACTAAACTCTCCGATTCATTCAGGTTCACGGCAAAGGTCTGAACCATTTTTTCTTCACGCCATCGTTGATAAATTCCTGGCGCCCCAAGAGGGCATCGGTACATTCTTCTGTTCTTGTCAGTATCGTTCGATGTGATCTCCTCCGAGATCGTATCGCCAGAGGTGACACCTTGCATGGCCTTCCCCATAGGGTCAACAATGCGTTCCTGATCATTCCAAATCACTTCATCGCCAACGTAGTACGTATTTGCATCCTGCACATCGCGAGCCGCAACGCGAAACAAGTTGGAGATGATTGGTACAAACTTACTGGAGAGAGCCAATTGCGATTGACTAGGTTGCCACCCAGCCGAAAGAACCCATAGCAATCCTTTTCCTTTTTCCCTAGAAAGCAACGCTGGCGAACCATCATCAAAGCTTGCTAGAGTTTTCCACAGACTTGGCTCGCTTGGCAAAAGCTCGCGATGGCTCCAAAATCGAACTTTTGTAAAGTCATTGAACCTTGCGTCAGCCAAGTCCGCAAACACGGGATGGCGGAAGTCAATCCGCTGGAGCATCGAGTAGTCCTTGGGTTTTGCTTCCGTGACTGCGACGGCGGTGCCTGCGATTCGGATGAAAGCCTTTTGGTAATCGTCCGAAGTAAAGTCTGCATCCTTGGAAATGGACTGGTCCAGTACCCAAAGTACATGCCCACCTTGTTCGAGATAGGCTGACAAACCACCCAGATCCCGATCCTTCAGTCCCGAGGCAACAATGATCCAAGGTGTTGTGCTGGGACTGGGCCATTCTGCCGCGCTGTCTGGTTCGCGAGTCTCTACATTGACTATCCGCGTTGGGGTACTTAGCGGAATCTGAGCAACAAAGTAACCCAAAGAATCTTCGCGCTCGCGCGACTTGGATTCCATCACCAAGACGGAACAAGTACTCGATTGCTGGGTCGCCACGTAGTACCTGTTATCAAAATCTACGGAATCACCAACTAGCTTCAAGTACTGAGCGTCTGCGGAAGGTACGGGCATCGCAGTAACGATACTGCCACCACTGGGTACACTCGTTCGAGATTCGGTACCGAGGATCTCGTCATTAGCATTCCTCCAAGAAAGTTGAAGCTCGTTCGCATTCGACTTCGGCAAATTGCTTACCCGAACACGAACTTGATTGGAATCCGCCGACGTGGTTTCCAACTCTTGAGTGGATGTGGAGCTCAGCAGGGTGGCGTTGGCGTTGCCTGGCGTTCCAGATTCGATTCGTTCGATGCGCACTCGGGTGTTGGGTGGCCACACGTAATTGGCGAGAGCATCAAGGGTCATCCCACTCTGTAGGTCTGTGATGATCACTATTTCGCCGGCCCCCGCGCCCCCTTCGTCGATGGAACTGATCTGTGCTTGCAAAGCGTCCGTCGCTTGCACCAGTGCCAAACCTAGGTCGGTCCTATTCCAAGATGGCGAGGCCTTTTTGAGCGAATCTAACGCAAGCGATTGTCGCTGCGAAGGTAGTACTTGCATTGCTTCTTCAATCGGCAACAAAGGACGCAAGGTTTGGTCGAATGCGTAAACGGCAATTGTGTCCGTGATTTTAGATTGTTCAATTAGGCCTTTGATTTTAGTTTTGGCTTGTTCCATCATTCCATCGCGCCGCATGCTTGCGCTGCAATCGAGCAAAAAGACGCGTTGCAAACCAAGCACAGGGGCTTCCCCCAGGGAGGCTGTGTTCCAATAAGGACGTGAAAAGGCGACGGCCAGCATCGCAATTGCCGCCACACGCAAGGCCAGCAGCAGCCAATGGTCGACCCTGCTTTGCTGAGTCAATCGCGGTGCCGCGGGCTCTAAAAACATTAAGGAACTAAATGTTTGTCGATCCTTGGGTCGCTTTCGTACCAAGTGCAACAAGATCGGGGCCGCGATGGCAAGGGCTGCTAAAGCATACAAAGGAGTCAGAAAATTCATCGGCGACTCTCGCGTTTCTTACCGCCCTGTTGTCGGTAAAGCAAATCGAACAGTGCATGCTCGACGGAATCGGTGGATACCAACGAAGTCCAGCTGATCCCTAATTGAGCACTCATTTGCACGAGCTCTGATTCATGCTGACGAAACTTTTGTTGGTATAGCTCTCTGGCCTTCTCAGGATCGATATGCATTTCCTGGCCCGTCTCAACATCGGTAAGCATAGCGGGGTTCTTCAAGCTTAACGTGATTTCACATGGGTCGCAAACACGCATTAGCATAATCTCATGTTGGCGTGCTCGCAAAAAAGACAAAGGCTCGCGCAGGCTCTCTGGCGGCACTAAAAAATCAGACACAATCAGGATCAAGCTACGATGACGAACAATCTCCGCAAGATGCGCCAAGGGCTTGCGCAAATCGGTGGAGGTCCCCTGAGTGGATTTTTCCAACAGCGAAAGAATTCGTTTCATTTGACCTGGGCGATAGCGAGCCGCCAAAAACTCAGTCACATCCTGCTCAAAGGTAAGCACACCAACCGCGTCGCGTTGCAAAGTCAGATAGTAGGCAAGAGTCGCCGAAAGAGTCCTGGCATAGTCCATCTTTGAGTATTCGATCGAGCGATACTCCATCGACTTACTTTGATCGACAACGATGTAGCATCGTCGATTGGTCTCATCCTCGAATTTCTTGATGTAGAAACGATCGCTCCTGGCGTACAATTTCCAATCGATGGAACGTGGGTCGTCCCCTTCGCTGAAGGGTCGGTATTCACTGAACTCGACGGAGAATCCATGGAGCGGACTTCGGTGCAACCCATTGTGAAAACCATCAACAACCGACCTGGCTCGCAATTGCATATCCTTGATACGCATCAACGCCGACATATCAATCCACGAATCTGCCGAATTCAGATTGTTCTCCATGCCAGACTTCCGCGCAAGCTTCTCCATCGGCTCCGTTCGGGCGATCGGCTGTTTCATCGTTAGTGAACCTCGGTCAGCAGCCGGTCGATGCAGTCTTCCACGGTGATTCCCTCGGCCTCCGCTTTGTACCCCAGAAGCAGCCTATGCCGAAGCACGGGATGAACAAGCGCGCGAATATCTTCCATCGCGACATGAGACTGGCCGTTGAGCAACGCGCGTGCTTTGGCTCCCAGCACCAGCATTTGGGCGGCTCGTAACCCAGCTCCCCAATTCAACCATTGATTGACGAAGGAGGCAGCCTCAGGGCGTCCCGGTCGAGTGGCAGCAACCAAACGGACTGCATAGCCGGCGACCTCTGGCGCGATTGGCATGCGCCGCACCATTTCATGAAATCGCAAAACATCTTCGCCGGAAAACAAGGGCTGGATCGGCTCCGGCTTCTTGCTGGTTGTATCCAGCACGACTTGAAGCTCATCTTGAAAAGGCAAGTAGTCAATCATCACATTGAACATAAACCGGTCCAGTTGGGCTTCCGGAAGCGGATAGGTTCCTTCCATCTCAATGGGATTCTGCGTAGCCAACACAAAGAACGGTTCCGGCAAGCCATAACGCTTTCCGGCTGCTGTGACTTGATGTTCCTGCATCGCCTCCAACAAGGCTGCTTGCGTCTTCGGTGGCGTCCGGTTGATTTCATCAGCAAGGATGACATTCGCAAACACGGGGCCTTTCACGAACTGCAGCACCCGGCGTCCATCGACTTCATCCAAGATCTCCGTTCCAGTAATGTCTGCTGGCATCAAGTCGGGAGTAAATTGAATTCGCCGAAACTCAAGATGAAAGACTTGTGCAACGCTTCGAACCAAAAGAGTCTTCGCAAGGCCAGGCGCACCGGTGATCAAGCAATGGGATCCGGAAAACAAACAAATGAGCAATTGTTCAATCACTGCCTTTTGGCCCACAATCGTTTTCGAGAGCTCTTGATCGATACGAGCTCGTCCTTCACGTATCTGCTGAACTAGCGCCGACTGCTCTTCGAATGAAATCGTATCGTGACTCAAGGGTTCGTGACTCAAGGTAGTAAAGTCCTAGAAGGTTCGATGTGAAAAAGTTCTGTGGAGCGACGTTCGAAAGTTGAAAGCGACACGAGGCAGATAATCTTCAATGCGTCATGGCGTAGGTAACGATATTGATTCCTAGAGGATAAGCCTTTTTGATGGAAAACTCCTCGAAATACCAACGGTCTTCACCCTCACGTTCCCAACCGTCTCCCAGATCCGTATTGTGACAGATGAAGACCATGATTCGATTCGCGTCGTCGCGGATGGCACGATAATGGGGAACGCTCGTATCGGAATCATACCGTGGTTCCCAAGTTGCACCTGAATCGCGGCCTGCCCAAGCGGAGTGGATGGAAGGCAACTGAGGTTTCTCTTTCAAGTCGTAAACACAGTGAAAAATTTCGTGCTCCAATGGCACTTCTTCGGGTTCGCGATCCGGGAACACACGCTTGATCTCACGGTAGAAGTTGTCGTACTCCGTATCCCCCCAAAAATCGTCCACCATCAAGAACCCTCCATTGAGCAAATACTTGCGCAGCGCTTGCACCTCTTCATAGCGGAACATCAACGCACCAGGTTCAATGATGTAGATAAAGGGGTAATCGAACAACTTGGGGTCCGTCAGTTCGAGCACGATTGGCTCTGGGTTCACCTTCAAGGTCGTCAGCTGCTGAAGTCGCAGAGAAAAATTGAGTTCGCTATCTCGAAAGTCGGTTGCCCAACCACCGCCGCGTCCATAGCCGTGCGATTCGTACTTGATTCGAACAAAGGTAAACAGTTCTTTCTCGAACTTCGGATTGATCGGCCAAGTGGGTACGTTCCCTCGCCCTTCGCTTCGCCAGTCGCGTTGCCTGCCCCGTCGCTGTTGGGCTAACACACAAAGAGACAACAGCACGACAAATGACATCGACCAAACGAAGATTTTGTTGCTGCGAGAAGGAATCAATTTCACGGCGAAACGCCTTCCTTGGTGGTTTGCACAGCTTGCGACTCCAGCTGTTTCCGTATCTTGGCCAGAAGCTTTAATGCCTCAATGTAGCGTGGGCTTTCTTCCAAAGCCAACAAAACTTGCCTTTTGGCCTGGTCGAGCTCATGGTTGCTCTCAAGTGCCAACGCCATCTGATAATGCACTCCCGCAGGATCGATCGGGCCTAGTTGCAAGCATGCTTGCAGAGCACGAATCGCAAGGGTTGAATTCTCCCGTTGGAAAGCGGCTTGGGCTCGTGCCGTCTGAACGTCCAACCGAAGTGGGTCGATCTCGATCAACCGTTCGCACCAAACCAACATGGATTCGAAATCCTCGCTCTGGCGATCAATTTCAAGTAGGCGAAGAAGCGACTGCCGACAATCGGCAGAAAGGTCAGCTAACTGAATCAAGGCAAGTCGTTCCTGCTGCAAGTCTTCCTTGGCCCGATGAATCGTCGCCAGCATCGCATAAATCCCATCATGCGATGCATCGGATGGCAATAGCTTTTGTAATCGCAACGCTAGCTCCAAAGCCTCTTCCCACTTTTTGCTTGTGATGAGGTTATTGACCTTCATGCGCATCACGTAAACGGAATTAGGGTGCGAATCAAGCCAGCTTGCCATGTTCTCGCGATCTTCCTTCGAAGGCTTGGCCAAATCAACTTCGTTTGCATAACGCTGGGCCTTGTCGGATGCAAATGCAAAGAACTCTGCATCCAAAGCATCCAAAGAGCCGGGAGCTCGACGAAGCGCCTCGTCGGCAGGCATGCCAACCGAGAGATCCTCCAACAGCCGAAGCAAGTTCTGCATTCCATACTTTTCGATCCAATACTCAACTGCCAACGATGCTTCGTAGTAAGCAAACTGGAGATGCAAGGGAGATTTGGGTTGCAGGAATGCACGACTCAACTGGCTCATCGGGACGAAATCGTCGCCCAGAATCATTTCTTTGTACGTTTCATTCATCGATTGCCCCCAAACGGAATTTCGCTGTCGTTCTTCGTAAACCGAAATCCCCTCGGAAAGCCATCGCGGCATCTTGTTCTTGGTCTTTTGAAGAGTAACCACGTGGCAATATTCATGCCACAGTACCGCTTTCCAGTTCGAGTCGACCTGTAATGCTGCTGGTGAATTCGCCGTAATCAATCGACCGAAGCAAACCCCTAAGAAGCCTTCCCCCCCCGGCAGGCCAAAGGTACGAATGGCAAATTCTTTTTGCCGTGGAAAGATCTCGACGTAAATCGGCTCGACCAACTTCGCATCGTACTTTTCTGTCAAGACCCTTCGTGCTTCACTCAATAACTCAACCACCTCCTGACCGTAGATCTTTGCTTCCTTCCGATCCATCCGAATCACGAAGCCTGCCGTCTCGATGGTATCAAGCGTTTCGAGCTGAGCTTGCAGCTGTTTGAGATTAAAGATCGTTACATCATAAGGGTCTTTGGTTCGCACTTGATTGACTTGGTCCCATCCTGAATCAAGCTCTCCAAGTCTTAGTAAGTCTTGTGCTAATTGCCCTTGAGCTGGAACGTAAGTGGGATCCATCTGAATAGCGCGACGCTGGTATTCTGCCGATTCGGCAAATCGATAATGCATCGACAACTGCTTACCGATTACAAAATCCACTTCCGGATTGAGAGTCCATGGTATCAAGGCCTTCCGTCGATAATCACCCTCGTCCGTATATCTCCCTTGAAGATGCGCAATCGCAGCACGCAAGGCCCATAGTTTCGGCAAGCTGCCGTTGATGCGTTCGACTTCATCCAAGATTGCTTTGGCTTTCTCGTAGTCTTCGGCGGACAGCAAAGCCTCTGCTTGCACGATAAGGCTTGGAACGTAACGCGGATTCCTTGCAAGCGATTGGCGTAAAAAACCATCTGCCTTGGCTGGGTCAGTGGAGCTCCAGGCTCTTGCAAGCAAGTACAAGGTTTCTGGATCCCCGGCATCGATTTCAAGAGCCTTTCCAAGCGATTGTGATGCAACCTTGTCGTCATTTTTGTTGAGAGCCAATCTCGCTGTTGCCAAATGAGCTTCTACCGACTTTGGATCGTTCTTGATGGCCTGATCGAAGTAGTTTTTGAGAACTAGCTTGGGGTCCTCACCCTGCAACAGCAAATACTCCCCAACGGGAACAAGGTCCGATCGGTTTCGCATTCTCCATGTTGCTCGCTCGAACAATGCCTTCAGGTAACTCAACTGATCGAGTGCATCGCTAGCGCGATTGTTCATTCGATAAACGCGGACCCCGATCAGCCGCAGCCGAATCGAATCGGGAAATTTTCCGATGGCCTTTTCATAGGTTTCTAATGCAGATACATAATCGCCTGTCGCCAATCGTGATTCGATCAGCATGCGATGCCAAACATCATTCCAGATTCCAGTTTCAATCTGGGCCTGAGCAAGTTCGGCACAAGCGGAGTAATCCCCTTTTTGGAAATGCGATTGCAGATCATCGAGATCCGATGCTTTCAGAATTCGCAAAGTTGGGGCGAAGAAGAAAAAGAAGCAGCAAATCAGTTGAAAGCCAATCGCCACAGATCTTCCACCATGGCTCGCCTGCAACCCAAATACTTTCTGTCTTTGATTATCTGGCTTCAGACTCTTCAAACAATGCACCTCAATTCAAGGAAACTTGACGATTTCGGCAGAAACCAGTTGTGCGTGGCTCCAGACCATGATAACACGCCGGACAGCGTCAAGTGTCGCAAGAAGGGGGCAAACCGATCTATAAAATCTCAGCCAATAGGCTCGTTTGGTTGAAAATCAGAGCGAATAGCCTCTTAAGAACTCTCGCGTCAGCATCAGTCGATTGCCCGCAAAGAAATCTAGTCGACTTCGCCACGATTGAACTTGTTGCACGGGTGCAGGTTGTCGCGTGATTGCAACAATCATTTGCTGAATAAAGAGATCGGGGTTGTTTCCTGCTCGGTCATAGAATGCCGGACTTGCCAATACTTGTGCCCGCATTTCGCTTACGGTAATGGAACCGCTTGCCAATTGCTGCGTCCACACTTGGGCTTCACTTACCGATGGGGCTCGACCCAAGAGTTGCTGGAAAACTTCTGTGACCGATTTTTGGTTCGGATAATAAGTTCCGAATGCAGGAACCATGGTCGAAGTGTAGTTAGGTGTTGCCTGCAAACGCAAGTCATACGATTGGCTAGGCCCGGTCAACGGTACGGGGATATCGTAGGACGTGTACCCTACGATTTGCTGATACGCATTGTACAGGGTTGCAACCAATCGATATCGATCGTCAGGAGCCACAAAGCGAGGGTCGAAATTGATGGTGAATGTGTAAGGTCCTGGGCCTGTCACTTGCTTGTAGTCATTCCCCCCAGATGCTTGCAGGTAGGGTTTGCTCGAATTCTGTAGCTCCACTTTCAGACTACCTTGCGAAGCTGATAAACCCATACCATCCACAAAGACTCGTCCTGACACCAAATTAGCGGCAGCAACTTGCTGCGCAATATTGATATCATAATTCCTTAATTGCTTACTGAAGGCTTCCAGCACAACCAACCTCGCCACGCCAAATGCGTCAGCCCGTCGGCCAATCTCTTGAATCAAGTCGATGTTTCTGCCGTTGACGTAACCGACCTGCGTTCCACCGACAGAGACTACAATATCTCCCGATTTCAAACCCGATCGTTCTGCAAGCCCGCCCGAGACCACTTGCTGAATGAGAACACCATTGTAAGTACTTTGTAGGTAAGCACCCAATTGCCAACCCGGTCGGATATATGCAGAGGGTAGGTTATCGGTTGCTGGATATCCAGCCTGTGGAACTTGGACGATGGCGCTCGAGTAATAATTCCCCCACTCGCTACCGTAACCGTTGTTCATATAAGCGCTAGGAGCAAAACCAAACTGTGCCTTCAGCGAAGAGCTGGAAAATAGCACTCCTTGGAACATGCAGATACCAATCACGATAGATCGTATCCAAAAATTCGATCGATGGATCACGGCCAACCTCTTTCTTTGATGGATAGATTGTTAACGTAACTGCTGTCCTAAGATTTCATTCAATTGATGCTTAATGAATCCCGGATCTGCAGGATAGAAGCCAGCCTTCATAACGATCGACTGTCCGTCTCGACTGAGCAAATAACGCAGAATGGATTCCCGTAACTTGCCTTCGCTTGTCAATTGCGACTTGTCGAACACAACCAAAAGTGGACGAATGATGGGGTACTTGCCAGATAGTACCATTTCTTCGGTGGCTTCGATTAAGCGGCCTTGAACCAAGACCGGGACGCGTCGAACCATTGGATTCACATAATTCAAATCCGCGAAACCGACGCCATTCGGATCTTCGCCGACTGCCTTGCAAACATCAAAATTGGATTCACAAATCTTGAACGACTTTGCAGGTTTCGCACCTGACAAAAGAACCCGAGTTACAAAAGTTTGAGAACCGCTAGCGGAGTCGCGTTCGTATGCCACAATCGGTTTATCAGCTAACGGACCTACCACTCCCAATTCGCCCCAGCGTTTGGCTTTGGGTTTTCCGTCTTCGCCCGCCGCAAATATTGCCTTCACAATTTCCGGCGATAAACTTTGCAACGGATTGTCTTTGTGAACGTACATCGCCATGGCTTCCATGCCGATCGTCACCGCGATTGGTTCTTTGCAGTTGCCTGCTTGCAGTAGCTTTTGATCGGCTTCGTCCACCGGGCGACTTACACCAGCGATACTCAGCGGATTTTCGGCTAGCACCTTTAAGGCAACTTCCGAACCTTCTGCTTTGCCCTCAAATTCTACGGCAGGATGAAATTGCTTGAAGTTTTCTGCCCATTGGTGCCCCATGTCACTCATGGTACGCGATCCATTGAGCTGGACCTTTCCAGCAAGCTTTTCCAATGGCAAATAAGGCTCAAGCTGATCCAGCATTTGCATCAGTTGGAAGTGCCGCTGGTTTATCACCTGCTGAGCTTGATCCAACGCAGGTACCGGAGAATCGGCCGACGGCGAAGCTGCAGTTTGGCCATTCGCTTTATTCAAGCTGGCGGTCGTCATGCTAGCTAGCACCATTCCGAATACGGTCAAAAAACGAAACCGCATCATTTGCTCACTCCCTTATCGATTGCACCTCTTAGAATCATCCTTAGGAAAGGAGTTTAACAAATTATGGCCCAGCACACAGGGGGGCAGGCGGCTACACCAAAATGTCCCGGATGACTCGGCCCGCCACATCGGTCAGGCGATAATCTCGCCCCGTGTGCCGATACGTGAGTCGCTCATGATTCAGCCCCATCAAATGCAGGATTGTCGCATGGAAATCGTGCACATGGACTTCGTCTTTTGCCACATCAATTCCATACTCATCGGATTCACCGTAGGTAATTCCAGGCTTCACGCCCCCCCCAGCCATCCAGGACGAAAACACCCAATGATGGTGTTCGCGTCCAGCAGCACCCGCTCCTGAATTGAACGGAGTGCGTCCAAATTCTGTTGTCCATACGACCAACGTGTCTTCCAACATCCCGCGTCGCTTCAGGTCCTTCAGCAACCCCGCAATAGGTTGATCGACATTCTTGGCAAGGGGAGCGTGAGTCATCATGTCGCCATGCGCGTCCCAGTTCGAAGAAGACCCAACATCAATCAGTTCGATAAACCGGACCCCGTGTTCCGCCATGCGCCTCGCAACCAAGCATTGCCATGCAAATCCACTGGTGCTGCCTCGCTCTAAGCCGTACATCGCAAGGGTTTGGTCATCTTCTTTGGACAAGTCAAAAATTTCTGGCATCTCTGCCTGCATTCCAAACGCTGTTTCAAACGACTTCATCCGTGCGGCCAGCGCGGGATCATCGGCTCGCGCAACTAGATGCTCTTGATTCATACGTGCGATGGCCTCCAATTCCAATTCCTGCAATCGAAGACTGGGTGCTCGTCGACCAATGTTTGCTACCGGCGTTGCGCCGGGAACCACCAAGGTACCTTGGTGCGATCCCGGTAGAAAGTCACTTCCCCAAACTTGACCACCTGCATAGGGTGACTGCGGGGCGATCACCACAAACGAGGGAAGATTGCGATTCACAGTTCCAAGCCCATAACTTAACCACGATCCGATACTAGGTCTGGCAAAGGTAAAGGAACCAGTATGGATACCCAGCGTGGCTTCATAATGATTGGTGTGATCGGATTTCATCGAACGTATCACACACAGATCATCGACGCACTGGGCCATGTGCGGGAACAAATCACTTACCTCGGTTCCGCATTGTCCATGAGGCTGAAACTTCCACTGAGGCGCTTTCAGGAACATATCAAAATCCCCTTTTCGCCCCTGAAACTCATTCACCGGGACCGTCTTCCCGGCGTCCGCCAACAGCTTCGGCTTCGGATCAAATGAATCGACGTGCGATACGCCACCGCTCATGTACAAGAAAATAACTCGCTTGGCCTTCGCAGGAAAATGAGTTGGCTTGGGAGCAAGCGGATCCAATGATCTCGAATCTTCGGCTAGCAACTGTGACGCGATCCCCGGCAGTATCAACGAACCACCGATCATCGATCTCAACATGCCACGGCGACTGGGGTCATAACTTGGAATGAACTTCATTTAGATTTTACCCTTGAGATGATTAATCCAAGTACAGGAATTCGTTGCTTGCTAACAGAGTGCGAAGGAATGCCGCCAAAGAGGCAACCCCTAGGTTGTCTTTCGCGATCGATGAAAGTTCGGCCTTGTAGGCATCGAGAAACTTCGATGCATGACTTTGTTCCGAAGCTGTTGGCGATCGGCCGAATGCCATTGCATACGCCATTTCAATATTCAAAACTGGCGACTCTTGGCGACTCAAAATTCTGCGTGCCCAGGCTTCCGATTTGGAATAAACAAATGGGTCGTTCAAGAAATAAAGAGCTTGCGTCGGAACCGTCGTTCCCATGCGATCCGCAGTGGAGGCATTCGGGTCTGGGCCATCAAACAGCGCTAAGTAAGGATGCCGCTTCAATCGCTGAGTCATCAAGTAAACACTTCGCTTATTATGATCGTACACCGCATTGAAAGGCCCGTGCTGAGAGAAACCCCAGGTGATAGGGGAAGGAAAGGGATGTTCCTTGCCTGTTTCACGATCCAGTTCGCCGCTCACCATGAGAATCGCATCGCGTATCTCTTCTGCCGATAGGCGTCGACGCGAAAAATGGGTGTACAGGTTGCGAACATCGGATTCGTTCTTGGGACTCTTGGATGACTGTTGGTACGTTTCGCTCAGCATGATCATTCGATGCATCGACTTTACTGACCATCGAGCCCGAACAAACTCGGTAGCTAGGTAGTCAAGCAATTCGGGATGCGTTGGCGCCAATCCTCGCAATCCAAAATCGTTCGGCGTTTTGACCAAGCCCGTACCAAAATGGTATTGCCAAATTCGATTCACCATCACACGAGCTGTTAACGGATTATCGCTGCGAGTCAGCCAACGAGCGAGTTGCATGCGGCCACTTCCCGCTGTCTCTGGCGGCAAGGATTCTTGCCCAAGTACTTGAAGGAAACCACGTGGAACCGTATCGCCCGCTAGAGTTGGTTCACCCCGTAATTGAATTGGAACGCTGTGCGGTGTTCCCTCGGTCACGCCATACGCCATCTCAAAGGGCCCATCGACAAGAAGCTTATTCAGCTCCTCCATCTCCCCAGAGATTTTGGATCGAATGGCAGTCATCTTTTTCTTCAGGTCATTTGCACGCTCGATTTTTTCTGACACCCCCGTAACATTTGACAGTACGCCCGGCTGAGAATCATTGTCAAAACGGTTCGGCTGAATCTCATAGTTGTCGACATCGATCGCGGGACGCACACCTCCCAAGTGTCCGTAGCTGTCGATGAAGGAGTAGTCGATGGTACCGTCCCAACCCGATGCAAAATCACCCTCAAAAGAAAGGCTAGATTGTTCTGAACGAAGCACGCCTTGATAACGCTTTGATCTAAGATCAAGCGTTAATTGGATCTGGTTCCACGCACCGAGCGCGAGGTTCTGCAGGGGCTCCCGCGAATTGCCACTGCGATGAAAGAACTGATTGCTGTTAAAAAATAACTCAACCGCGGCTGAATTCCCTGGCCCGTGGCCAACATAAAAACGCCATGATCCGTCACCGCCGTTCGTCACATCGGCGATACGCATGTCGAACATTACAAAAAGCTGCTCCGATGTTTCCAAAGTCCAAGACTTTGGTAGGGTCAAGCCAAAGCCATCGTACTCCGCTCGGTTGGGCATGTGAACGCCAAGCCCTCCTGACGGAAACACGTTCGTAAAATCGCTTTGCGCACGACCGGCTATGCGAACGACGCTATTCGGTCCTGGATTCCAAGGCTTTTCAGGAGGTTGCCCCTCCGTCTGTAGCTCAAAGTCGCCGCCCATTCCTACCAGGTCACTGAACTGGCGTTCTAGGTCCACCAAGTCGATCTTGTCTTGGTTCTGATCGTCACGAGTCACGTCGACAGTCGCTTGCGAAAGCGCATTGTCTTGAACTCCAAGATTGTCATATTCGATGGCAGGAGCTGCCAGTTCGGAATCGTATTCAAGAACGACCCCATCGATCGCGATCGCTCCGTTCGTTGCTGGCATGTCCGCAAAAGCTACCTTGTGAGATGCTCCGCCGGAGGTAAGCGTGCTATAAACAACACCCTCTACCCAATCCCATTGCAGCTGAAGATTATGCCATTGGTTGGATTCGATTTTGCCAATGGTTTCCGATTTCTCACCGCGCTGCAACGATACTGTTTCGGCACCAACATGAACCAATAAAGCAGGCCCGCGATCCAAGGACCCAATCCAAAATCGATGAACGCCAGTTGCCTTGGAGTTGGCTTCCACTCGGAAGTCTAAATTGACGTAGACCGATGGGCAGGTGGTAGGAGTTCGGTGCGGGTAAACCGATTGAGCGATGCGGTACTTGCCACCGTCCACGGGGATGCTCGCCCCGACTTTGCCTCGAGAGTATAAATTCTTGAATGGGCTTTGTGCAGCGTTGGTGACGGCGATCTTACCTGCGTAAAGCCACGGCGAAACAAGCACTCCGTTGCTTCCTCCGGCAGCTGGAGCTTGCATTTCGAAGTCGCCATCCATGTCTTGCAAGGAGCGAAGAATGGCTGCAGGTATCGGCTGCTTTCGGTTTTCGAGCGATGTCGCGAGGGTCGCTACGCGTTGATCAAAAGCCCGCCATTTGGGCGTTGCTTCGTCGGGCGGCAAAAGCGGAACCATAGAACGGGTCTTCTGCTTTTGCTCCGACCCGGGAAAGGAGTATCGGCTGCTATCGAAGATACCGTAGAGCCCATAGTAATCTTGCATGGAGATCGGATCGAACTTGTGGTCGTGACATCGAGCACAACCAAGGCTCAAACCCAAAACGGTTTGACCAAGGTTGTCGATCGTATCCTGAATGGTCAAATGATGATAGTTTTCGGAATCGAAGCCAAAGCGTCTCGAGATCGCAAGGTAACCCGTCGCCGTTACTTGTTCCGCGTAACGATCGCGGGGTGCAAGATCTGCAAGCAAATCACCCGCGATCTGCTCTTGAATAAACTGGTCGTAGGGTTTGTCCGCATTGAAGGAATCGATGACATAATTGCGATAACGCCAAGCTGAGGGGACGGGGTAGTCGGCAGTCTCGCCGGCGGTGTCTGCATAGCGCACGACATCCAACCAATGGCGTCCCCAGCGACGACCATACTCTTGCGAAGCAAGTAAACGATCGACCACTTTCGCGAAGGCATCGTCGGACTGATCCTTCGCAAAGGCTTGGATCTCTTCTGTTGTTGGCGGCAGGCCTGTCAGGTCAAAGGTGGCTCGGCGAATCAATGCAATTTTATCCGCCTGAGGTGCATGCGAAGCACCCGCCGCACTTTGCGTCGTACGAACAAAAGCGTCGATCGCGTCCTTGGTAGAAGTTGTCCGTGGTGGATCTTGGGCCTCGATCGGCTTGAAGGCCCAATGTTCCGCACGTTCGAACGGAGCGACTGCAGTAGGCCAATACGCCCCTTCACGAATCCATTTTTCGAATGCAGCTAGTTGTTCTGGTCGAAGTGCTTTGTCGTTATCTGGCGGCATTGCGGAAACGTCATCGTGCCGCTGAATCGCCTTCATGAGCAAGCTTGTTTCGGGTGAACCAGGGACGATGGAGGGGCCAGAATCGCCTCCCTTCAACAGAGCTTCGCGCGAGTCAACCCGCAATTCGCCCGACACTTTGGGGTCACCATGACAACCAAAACAAGTTACAGCCAATACAGGCCGAATCTGGTTTTCAAATTGGTCGTCACGTTCGTCCGCGGAAACGCTGGGTATACTGCATAGCAAAATTCCAAGACAAAGCAAAACGATTCCCGGAAATGAGATCATTTCGGCGTTGATCAAAGACGCTTTGGTCGCTTGGAACGGCGCGGTTTCTTGCTTCAAAACCATGGACATCCACTTTTTCTTTTGGTTGATACGTTTTCCACCCAAGAGACTGATTCTATCACTTGACAGCTTGTTGATTGAATTCATTTCCAAATGCATTTCGCTTAACAGTCAGCCTAAGGCGTACTTGCTGCCATCCACGTACGCCTACGGCTGACGGTTAAACGAAATTACTGCAACGGAGTGCTGCATTGAACGGTATTGCTGTTAAGCGACGAAAGCAACAAGCCCTTGAGCCGCGGGCGCTAGTCGCGTTACTCTAAGGCTGCAGTTTATACACTGCGGAAAAGAATCCATTTTCGCTGGTGGACTCATAATCCTTTGGGAAGTCGGTACCAGTTACGTCGTAGCAGATTCGCAGCGTGTTTGCATTTGGCATTTCGAAAATCGCAAGCATGGTCTTTCCCGCATTTGCACCTTCGACGCTCTTGATGGTCATTTGGTACGGAGATGTCGCTATATCAACCGACACCGTACCTTTATCGGGATTACCACCGGCATCGACTTCATAGTTTTCACCGTCGATTCGAAGGGTGGTTGAGTTAACCATCGATGCTGGGAAGCCAGTTCCATTGATCAAGCCCGTCTTCATCTTCCAAAGTCCTTGCATGGAGGTGCTTGTAGGAGTGAATGGATTGTTCGGGTCTGGCATCTCACCTTCATTGGTTTCTGGTTCAGGGGGTGGTGCTTGAGTGTTCGGGGTTACCTTGATCGCAAAGGCATTGTCCGGTTCGGAATTGCAACCGCTGATCACCGAAAAAAGAACTAGGTACGCCAGGAGAGTCGCGGAATGTCGTTTCATGATTTCAAATCGATCAATCTTAAAAGCGGGTTAGGGCGTGCAAAAAAGCACTAGTGCGGTCGAAACACGTCAACCAAGGCGATTCGACCAGAATCTATTTTAAGTCCAACACCAATCTCTAGGGAGTCGATTGCCGTCGAACTTTCAAAAATATGCCCTAAGTAAAACAGACAGGTCCTTAACGGGCCCAATAGCACGAACGGTGCCATCCACCAAGCTAATCCCCAGGATGATTGCTGTCGAAAAATGTGGGGCGAAAAATAGTTCGCGGAAGAATGGTCCTGACATTTTTCGACCCTCATTTTTCGACAGACTCTTTTCAAGAGGAGACAGGGCTCTGAATCGAGGTCGAACGTATTTTGCAGCGACGTCGGTTGCAACGACGTTCGGGCTCGCCCCGAATGTCGCAATAGGTTTGGCGTGCTAATTGTCAGTGCTAACCGCCCCAGCTATTTCGCGTTCTTGGGCCTTCGGCCCACGAACGCGATCCTGAAGGGGGAGGTCGCATGTTAGCGCACCAAACCTGTTGCGAAGGAGGGCGCGAGGCCAACCTTCGCTTTTCGATTGTTTGGTTTTTGGGAAAAACCAAAAGGGTCAGGCCCAATAGTAAGAACGGCACGAACGGTGCCATCCACCAAACTAATCCCGGCATGTAGGCCGTAACAAGCGCTAGCGCAGTTACGGCAGGCCCCGTTGAAAACCAATTGCCCCAATCGAGCAGTCCATCCTGTCTATCACTCCACGCCGTAACTGCGTCCAAAGCGACTTGTTACGGCCTACTTGATCTCAGGATGATTGCTGTCGACGGTGTCTTAACGGGCTCGAGGGTACGAACCCAAGAGATCGAGCCTGAAGGCTGTTTCCGAAAGGCTCTTGAGTGCTTTTTGGACATTGGCATTCGCCTTGTGACCCTCCAGCTCTACAAAAAAGAAATACTCGTTGGTCGACCCAGGAACCGGAAATGACTCGATCCAGGTCAAGTTCAAACCGTTATCCCGCAACAGAACCATTACGTCCGCTAAAGCACCTGGCTTGTGTGGCACTTGAAACAGAAGCGATGTCTTATCGTCTTCCGTCGGTGGAACTTCTTCGTTGCCCAGGATGGCAAATCGAGTGACGTTGTTTTGATTGTCTTCAATCGAGGCCGCGACAATATCGAGACCAAGCGAAATACCTGCTTCACGCGAAGCGACTGCAGCCGCAAATGGCACTGTCGCAGCGATCTTTGCCGCTGCTGCAGTGCTGGCTACCTCTACCCATTTGGCTTCTGGTAAATGATTATTCAACCAGCTCCGGCATTGTGATAATGCTTGCGGCTTGCTGTAGACCTCGCGAATCTCGTCTCGCTTGCACATTGCGAGCAAATTATGATGGATGGGCAACAAAACCTCGCCGCAAATCTTGACCGGGGTTTTGATAAACATATTGAGCGTATCCACGATGCGACCATCGGTTGAATTCTCGATAGGCACAACACCGTAAGCAGCCTGCCCTCTGAGAATTTCCTCAAACACGGCCCCGATGGTATTCACGGGTTGCAGGGATGCGATCGGTCCAAAGTATTTGGCAGCAGCTGAATACGAATACGAGAATTGAGGACCAAGATACGCGACGGCTTGGTACTTGACGCTTGCTAGAAAAGTCGCTCCAGCGACGTACCGCAAGAGATTCCGCCCAAAATCATCGAGACCTGAAATCGAGGCTTGTTCCGACTGAGACTCACGAAGCGTTTCGGGGACTAGATTCAAATCAGTCCTCGTAGGTGCATGACTTGACAAGACTCGACAACGCTCTTGGGCCAATGCGAGAATTTGAGCGTCGATTTTACGTATCTGTTCGTTCAATGCTCGGCCCTTGCTCGGTACGGTTCAATGATGAAAATGCCCAAAACCAAAAATGGACGGTCCCCACAAATCAGACCGGCAGTTTACTCGGTTCGCTGATTATGAGAATAGCTTTTGCCTTCTCACTCATCGCGAAGGTGAGCTTGCCTTGTATTTTACCAAGATGAGTCTCGGGGCACAGATTGATATTTGGGTTCGGTAGGCAGGGAAGTAGCTGGATGCATATACCGTTTCCGTAGACAAGTTGGTCGCCTGAGCTTTGACATGAACCAATCGATCGTACTTGGATTCGTTAATGACAAGCCGCGATGTAAGGAACTGAAAACGGGTATTTGAAAAGCCGGCTTTGAAATGCAGCAGCGAATCATCCTTGCCGCCCACACCACCGCCTAGATGCAACCAGCGGTTGCCGCGCTCTTTGGCCCAACGCATTGCCTCCCAAACAACCATTTTGAAAGGTGATCTAGAGAGGAACGCCGTACGAGTCCCCCCTAAATGCGCATTCACGATCCCGTTGCATTCAAAAAACACACATGCGGCCGCAATAGCCCCCCCGCTCTCGACGATACAACAATAGACCCCTGGCATCTGCGCTAAATTCGCAAAATACTGTGCGTCAAAATAATACGAATCAGTAGCTTCGACGCGATCCATCGTCTCTTTGTAAAGTGCCGAAAATGGAACTAGCACATCCGTCAAGGAAACCACCCTGGCTGTATATCCCAAACTGATGCACTTCTCGATAGTCTTATGGTGATTCAAACGTATTTGCTTTAGGATTTCGTCTTTGCTTAGCGTCAGATCGATTGCTACGGTTTCGCAGGAGTCAGCGAAGACGTTTGGTGCAAAAAGCGATGCGAAGTTGTTTCCTAGAATCGGATGCATACGAAGAAATGCGGAACAAATGCTTCGCCGAGCGAACGTTTCACGAAGGGCAGCCAGCGCTTCGGCAGCGAAGTTGGAATCACGCCCTGAATCATTCATTAGAATCCCAGGAAAGCCGTATGGAGAAACGACGTCAAAAACGGATTCTCGCATGTCATAGCACAGTGGTTCGCAAGACCGCACGAGGTACGGGACAAAAAAAACACGCTCTTCGTCGCTAATAAGCAACGCTTCCGGAGCAGATTCCATCCGCGTCGCTTCCAGTTGAACATAATCAGGCCGATGGTAAACATCGTGATCCAAACGCCCAATCGCATCGGTCCAACGAGGATCGTTAATGGCCAAAGTTTCGATACGCATCATACAAATTCCGAATGGAGTTGTGAGGAGACAGCCCAGCCGCCGGAGCGGCAAGTTCGTTGCTTCTTAGTAATTTCGAAGGTCGTTTTACTTTGGAAGTTCATGGTCATTTGCTTGTTTCCATTAGCGAGCTGCAATCGTAGCGTTGTCTTCTTGATTTGCGGCGCGTAGTTGGCGCTCTTCAAAAAGACATCCTACTGTTTTGTCGGGATCAACCTGCACGTTGTCGCGCCAAAGCACCTTCTTTACTGTAAGAAGCAGGATCTTGAAATCGAGACCCATCGTGCAGTTTTCTATATAATGCACATCGCATTCCAATCGATTGTCCCAAGCCAGTTCATTGCGACCATTGATTTGGGCCCAACCCGTAATCCCCGGCAGCATCTCAAACCGACGGTTTTCGCGTTCGGTATAGGACGAGTCGTACAAGGGTAGCAATGGACGTGGACCAACTAGGCTCATCTCGCCAACAACGACATTCCAAAGTTCCGGCAATTCATCGAGACTGGTACCACGCAAAAACCTACCAAACTTCGTCAACCTTAACGAATCGCTCAGGAGATCTCCATTGGCGTCGCAAGCGTTGGTCATCGTCCGAAACTTGAGGATGGAAAAGGGACGTTTATGGACGCCCGTACGTATCTGTCTAAAAAAAACGGGACCGCCAAGAAGACAACGCACCAAAACAATCAAAACCAGCAGCAAAGGCGACAGAAGTACCAAAGCCGTCGCACTGACAATCAAGTCGAAAGCCCGCTTGCCATAGCGGCGGTAGAAACTGGTGCGAAGCCCTAGATGTCGAACATACTCTAGATAGATCGCACGGCTCATTTCCTCAGGTCGAAAATCTCGCAAAACACGCTCGCGGCCAACGGAACCATGCCGACTGCGTAAGTCAGCGTCGCGCAGATAGATACTCAATGCATTGGCAAGCGCCGTTGCGTCATGGGATGGAACCAACATCCCCGTCTCGCCATCGATGACTCCATCGGTGCAGCCAGGCACGCGTGACGCAACCACCGGCAGACGCATGGCGGAAGCTTCGAGCAAAACCGTGTTAAATCCTTCGCGGTAGGTTGGCAACGCAAGTACATCCAAGGCGCACAAGAGCTTTGGGATTTGTTCGGATCCTACCCCGCCTACCAAGTGAATACGATCGTCATTTCGCAACTGCTGCTGGACCTCCTGCGGAACTGGGTCCTGGGGCTCGAAGGGGCCGATAATTAACAAATGCGCGTTGGGGAACTCCTTTCTCAAAAGGTTCCAGGCTTGCGACAACTCGACAATGCCTTTATCGCGGACGACTCTGCCCACAAAGCCAACAACCAATGCGTCGGCTGGAATACGGTATATCTCCCGAACATTAGAACGAGCGTTGACTTCCATGCGGTCAGGGTTGAAGCTGGTCGCTGCGTCAACACCGTTAATCGTACCTTGAAGCAATACCTCAATCTTCTCTGCTCGACAAATCCGCTCGTTCACCGCGACCTCGCGGACTGATTCGCTAACGCAATAAACTTGGCTTGCAAGCAAGCACGAGATTTTCTCAGACCAAAGCAGCAACCTTCGTTTCATTCCAGTTGCGGTAACCATTGGCAAGCCGTGGATATGGTACATACGCACCGGAACACCACAACACCATGCTCCCAACATGGCCAGAAGTCCACCTTTCGGAGTATGACCATGCACGATCTGCGGACGGATCTTGCGAATGATCCCAGTCAGTTTCCATAACGCCATCAAATCAAGGAATGGTGTGATACGGCGTTCCATGGGAAGCTCATGAGCCTCCACTCCAAATCGCGATCCGAACTCCTCTAACGCACTACCAGGAGAAGAGATAACATGGACCTCGACGCCTTGACTTTTAGCAAATTGAATCTGGTGTTCGAGGAAGCTAAGGGTAGTCGGGACGGTTGTCATTTGCACAAGTCTTGGCCAATCGACAGACTTTTGCTTTTCACTTGGCTGTATCATCCTAGTGCCTCCTGGTGAATTCGTTCGTGGCCCAGTCCTGGCAATGGGGTATTAAGAATTTCTTGCAGGACCGCTCGGGCCAATTGTTGTTCGTTGTCCGTGAGCGTTCTGTTTCGTCTTTGGATGAGCTTGCCTTGTAGCCCTACGGCGGTGGCTGATCGGTATACAACATTCCGAAAAAAAAATTGCCACTGCAGGACTGATGTACGCCAAGACCCAACTAAAGGTGGGCCGTAGTGTTGCAAAATCTTACTAATAGTAACACCGGTGCTCAAGTAATTTCGCAAATTGCCGGCAAGTCCCTCTCGGTAAAAAAAAAGTGGCTCGACCAATCTATCGAACTTGGTCGTGGTACACGTTCGGCACCATAGTTCTCGATCTTCCGCGCGGACATAGACACCATCGTAAGGATTGTTGCGAAACCAATCTGATCTCGCCATGATCGTAGGATGTATAAGCAGACCGTTTCGCAGTACTGCTTCGGGCCGGCTATCCAGTTTTTCGTCACCACGAATACCGAGCGGCGTCATATCGTCATCGACAGTGTAAGTTGTCGTATCGATGACATCGATGCTTGGGTTTGCTTCTAAGAATGCAATCTGCCGAGCAATTCGCTCTGGGTGCATGAGGTCATCTGCATCCATCCTTGCAAGGTATTTGCCCTGTGCCAAGGAGGCAATCTGGTTGAGACGCGAGCTTAGGCCTCGATTAACACCGTCGCTAATAACATGAACACGCGAATCCTCAATCTGCAATGCAAGTTCTTTGGAACCGTCGCTGGAGCCGTCATCGATAAGAATCAATTCCCAATCGCGATAAGACTGCGCAAAGACGGAACGAACCGCATCGGCCAGCGTCCGCCTCGCGTTAAAAAAAGGAAGGCCTATCGAGATCTTGCCGACGTTAATCACAATCCACTCTCGCTTCGCAAAAATGCCATGGAAGATTTAGACGAGCAACAGGATCCCCACATGGATGATAAGTATTACGACTTGTATAGTGTGTCGAGCGCATTGCAGATGTTCTTCCAATCATATTGTGCCGCGTTCGCAAGTGCATTTTTTGAGCACGTCGCGTAGCGATTCGGGTCATCGACAAGTTTCTCAATTTCGTTGGCTAACTGAGTCGAGTCGCCAACAGGAAATCTCGCCCCGCAATCATTCGGAACGACTTCTCTCAATCCACCACAGTCACTAGCAATAACAGGTTTGCCACACGCCTGCGCTTCAACAGCAGCCATGCCGAACATTTCATAGATACGTGTCGGCATCACAAATACATCGGCTAAGTTATAAATCGATGCGAGCCGGTTCTCAGCAACCGCGCCAAGATACAAGCCTCCCACTTTTTCAATGCGATCCTGCCAACGATCAGGGTCTGTCTTCATTCCAAACTGCCCAATCGGTCCTGCAATCACAAGCTGACAGTCTTGCCGCCTTTCATGGAGCTTTGCGATTGCTTCAAGAAGGATATCGCTCCCTTTTTGCTCGTTGACTCGGCCTACATACAAAACTACTTTTTTGTCGATCCCAAGCGTTTCCCGTTCTCTTTTTCCTGCTTCGGGATCAGGTCGGAATTGCGACAGATTCACGCCATTGTGAAGTACTTTCAGCTTCTCGGTTGGCAGCTTCCAAAAGGCTTTTGATTCCTGAAGGCAAAATTCAGAACACGGTAGCAACAGATCAAAATGGCGAAGCAGTCTCTTATACACGGGGTACAGCGGTGTCTTAGGGCCACCACGAAAGTAATAGAAATCGTATTGAAGTATTTTCTTAGCCTTCAAAAAGGTGCTCATGATTGCACCTTCGGGTTGGCTATGAAAGTGAAGCACGCCCCCCTGTGGTCCTCGCTTGATCGCTTGAGCTATCTTGTACTGAAACTCGATGTGCTTGAAAGGAAGCTTCGAGCGGCACTTGATGAAGTGGTAAGTCACACCCTCTACCGACTTTGTTTCAGTCTGATCGCCTACGGAATAAACATGCACTTCGTGCCCGCGATTAGCCTGCTCGTTCGCTGTCTCCATAATGCGGCGTTCAATAGCGCCGCCGAAGCGATACAATACGGGCAAAGTGCTAACGCTGATATGATTTACAATCATGGCGTGGAACCTTTTTTGCCCTTACGGCCACGCGACCAATATGCGGCGATCGCCATGCGAACAAGGGGATCCGTCCAATGGCTTTTGCGACCCGTTTTCGAGTCGGTTTCAGACAGCAATTGACGATAAAGCGCTAGATGTCCCTCTATCATTGCAGTGGGATGATACTTATTCTCCGCATAGGTACGCATCTCCGTAGCGAGTGCCTGATACCTAGGTTGTTCGCGGATCATGGTCTCAATGGCAGCAACAAGGGCAGGTACGTCACCAGGTGGGATCGGAATGCCGTATTGATCCAGCTGCTCCGGCACTCCACAGACTCCGCCAGCGACAACCGGTGTACCACAGAGAAAGGCCTCAGTTACGACACTTGGAAGACAATCTGCAAAGCTCGGAAGTACAAGCAGATCGGCCTCGTAGTACTCGCGGGCCAGTTCCGAAGGGCCAAGGATCCCAACAAACTCAACGGCTTCGGCGATGCCCAAATCCTGAACCATTTGCTTATATTCTCGTTCACGTTCGGCATTGTGGTACACAAGCCTTAGGCGTGCGTTATGACGAAGGCGGACTTGTTGCAAGGCCTCCAAAAGGAAGTTCACTCCCTTCCAGTCGATCAGTTGCCCGACGTAAAGAATGCGAAAACGATCCTGATCGGTTTGCTTTTTGATTTCGTCGCCGGGGCCAATGTTCGCTCGAAAGAATTCGGAAGGAATGCCGTTAGGAATGCAGTGGACTTTGCCCGCAGCTCCGTAGTTTTCATAGAAGCGTTTTTCGGCCTGCGACAGCGCCACAAATGCATCTGCTTTATCGACAGTGTATCGAAACGTTTTTTGGCGAGCCCAGTTTCGCTCATAGCCTGTAGGGATTAGACCGTTGTGGCCCGTAAACACGAATTTTGATTTGCAATTCGATGCGGCCATTTTCAGAGCGGCCTTACCGAAGTGATGAACATGGATGATATCGTAATCATCCGAAGGCTCAAAACCTGCATGCCCTACGGGATGAACATCCACTCCGGCCTTTTGAAATCCATCCAGCAAAACTGTTTCCGGCGTTACGACATGTTTCGAACGCATTTTAGCGTCCTTGCCGAAAATACCACCTACCAAACATATTTTCATTGCTGTACTGAACCACTCTCTTTGGCGTCATTTTCGAGAAAGGATCGAAAAAAGGCATACACGTAAATCGGCCAAAAGGAATAGATGCAGATCTGGCTTAACACTGGTAGGCTAGCTGGAAATACTGTCCAAATCCCTAAAGTCAGCCAAGCATAGCTTGCGATTGGACGCCTAGCAAAAAAAAATTGACGGTGAATCAATGCGGTGGCAAAACCAAGCAAAAGATAACCAAACACCACGCCTGCCATCTGAAAATTCAAATAAAACTCGGCATCGTACGGTATGTTTTGGTCGAAATTATCAGCGTCGCCATAGATCATCTGATTGAAACGCACGACGCCACTAGTCTCGCGAAATGACTTTCCTAGTATTGGAACTGGGTAAAGGATGGAGGAAATCAGTGTGCCGCTCTTTTGAGTTTGAGAATCGATTTCATCCCCCTCTAAAATGAAGGCTGTTAGCTGGGGTCCAGCTCCGTAGATTTGAATCTCATCGACAACACCTCCCTGCTCGCTGATCGAGGTTACTTCGGCTAACGACAAATCAGAGATCTGCATCGAAGTAGAGCGGTACTCGCCAAAGATAAAAGCGGCCAAAAGAAGAAAAACACCCGCCGCGGCAACCACTGCAAAGGAAATATGTCGAACGTGTTTGGAGTACGCCGCAGTCAACGCAAGAAGTGGCGCGATCATATTACCACGGTTGTAGCTAAAATTAGCTAACATCAGCAATCCTGCAACGACAGCCGTTGCCATAGCGAGAACCATCACACTCTGGGTCTTGCTGTTCCGTCGAACCCATTCGCTCCACGACCAAACAATGGAAAATCCCAAGAAGTGGCGAAGAAGGTTTCCCAATGCCCCGGCGATGGTTGTTGCCTCTTCGTCTCGTAGTCGTTGTTCATCCGGCGATGAGACATAGGCGAGAAACCCGCCGATCCCTCCATAATTGAAAAACCATCCCACCATGCCGATGAAAGCAAAGGAAGCGATCATGTATAGGGTAAATCGCGAAATCGGTTCAACCCGATCCTCGCCCAGTTGATTCGAGTCGGAGCTCGATGCCTTCGCGGCACTTGTGAAAAGTTGAAACCCAACGCAAAACGAAACATAACCTAAAGTTCGAAGACCTATCGCGAAATTGATCAAGTTTTCCGGAGGCAAATGCGTTAACGTTCCAAGCGAAGCTCCGTAGTAACCTATCAACACGGGCACTAAAACGATTTGCACCCAGAAAAAGAATTGAGCGAAATTGCCAGGGCAGACCGGTGATTTTACATTCACCCAACATGCGGGAAGAAATAACTGAACACAAGTGAATGCAACCACGCCGATCGTCGCCATCGGATAAACGTGTGTAAATGGCGAAAACACGACTGCCGCGAGAGCGATGAGATTCGTGCAGGTCAAAACAATCTGGGGAAGAATGTTCAACTTTTCACTTTCAGCACCCCTCAAGGTTCAACCTCTTTTACATCTCTCGAATACCAGACAGCAAGAGGTATCAAGGCAACCGCCGTCACGCCATAAGCGATCAAGTAAGCAAATGCCAAACCTTGCTCTTTCCATATCGGAACGAGAAGCCACGCGACTAAAGCCAGAACACCGCTGAGCAAGATATCCATCGCAAAACGCCAGAGCATTGCTCCCTTACTAATCAAGACTTGCCCAAGGATATTGTTGAGCACGACCGCGAGCGTCGAACCCGAAAGAATAATCAACGTCATGGCTCCTTCGCGATATTCCGTACCAAACAGGTTCATGGCCTGCGGTGCTACCAACATCAACAAACCAGTTGGTACAGCGACCACGGCGATGTTAACCCACAAACTGACCCGGAAGAGTTTTCGGAATCCGTCAGCCTCTTTTTTCCCATGCATATTGCTGAGCATTGATAAGAGAAGTTGTGAGAATGTCGCAGGCAAGAACAACAGCAATTGTCGCCATCGATCTGCGGCATTGAAAACCCCGAGCGCTACATACCCGTTCTGTTCATTGACCAAAAGCACGTTTACAACCCAAAAGGCAAGTGTCGTTGCTAAGCTCGCAGCGACGGCTAACCCGCTGAATCGCAACATGGCGGCAACATCCGCAAAAACATCCGGACCGGAAAAGGCTTCCTTCCATCGTTTCGGAAAGGCCTTAGCAAGAACAAGTTGACTAGTGCAAACAGCCACCACTTCTGTTAGTACCAAACCGATCACGCCTCCCATTACACCTGCAGAACTTACCCCAATAACGAGTGCAGGAAAAAGGAACACTCCTCGCAGAATAGTAAGACGCGCTATGGATCGGAAATCCCCAAGACCTGCGAGCGCTCCCGATTGCACCCCGTTGATAGCACCGAATAGTATCAAACCCGTTGACACCTGCAGTTCCACAACGAGATGCGGGGCCTGCATGACGTAGGTGGCCAGCTCACTCGCATAAACACACATGATGATAGCGCCAAACAGGCCAGCGACCAAGCTCATAAGCATCGTCAACAAAATACAGCGGCTCGCATGCATCGGGTCCACCGATCGATGTTCAGCGACAAACTTGGTTGCAGCCAATCCAAGACCTGCACCTGCAAGAACTCCGAATAACCCCTGCGTGTTTTGGATCATACCTAATTCGCCGAAGCCCTCAGCCCCAAGAGTACGGGCTGCCAATACTGTCGCCACCAGCGTCAAACCACGAGAAACAACGGCGCCCAGAAGGGACCAGTAAACGCCGGCAGCAAAGCTAAAAGCTATGCCCTTGGTTTGCGATCCAACGGCAGTATTTGGGCAGCCAACAGTCATTCTCTAACCCTTTCGCTGTTTGTGGTCCAGCTGTTTTGGAAGCTTGCGAGCCAGAAACGGCAACCGAAATCACTTTAAGTTTGCTCTAGTTAGGTTCGCACAACGCGGGTGAATTTGAACCCCCGTGCACGACGCCGCACGTTCTGCTTTTGCGAGGCTTCACGAAATCGAGCCCATTGATCGGACAATAGAGCAAGTGCGATTCCACCGGCAACACCGAACACAAAGGAGAGTACGAGAATATTCAATTTCTGAGGTCCGACTGGCAAAACCGACATCGATGCTGGCTGAATCACTTGAACGTTAGAAATCTTGTCTTTAAGTAAAGCGCTGTCAATTCGAGCATCTTCTGTCTTAGTGGCAAAGGCCATGTACTTCGATTCGGCATGTTTCAACTTCATCTCGCTTTGTGTCACTTGAATTTCGCTTTCATTAAGCGCCATAAGCTCATCGCGCAATTCTAACAATTGACTCTGCAGGCTCTGTTTTTGCGCGACAAAGGCGGCTTTGCTAGAATTGTCGGCAGCAAGAATTGCTTGCAGAATTTGCGGACGATCGGGATTTTCCTTCTTAAGCAAGGCAGTCATTTCATCGACCTGTGCTTGCAAAGCAATGTACTTGGGATGTGCGGCCTGAAACTTAGACTTCACTTCTTCCTGCTGGACTTGAAGTTGAAACAACTTGTCACGCATGGTAGCGATTCCGTCATTAGGAGATCCCCCCACCATTTGTTTTAGCAGTGGTTCGGGAAGTGTGTCGATCGAGGACCTTAGGGTTAGCATCTTCGCTTCGGCTGCAGAAAGCGATGCAGTGACTTCATTGATTTTTGTCTGAACGACATTGATTTGGCTCTCCAAAGCAGTCCTTCGGCCTTGGATCGAAGCTAGGTCACCTCGATTTTTTGCGTCGCGTAATTCCACCTGAGCCAACTCAAATTCCTCTCGAAGCCGCTCCGCTTGCTCAACCAAAAATTCATAGGAACCTTCAGGTCGACTTAGCAGGAGATGGTCGTCTAGGTAAAGACTGGTCAAAGATGCAACGGTTTTATGGGCTACTTCTGGAGTATCGCCTTTAGCTGCGATCCTGATGACCATCGACGACTTAGGGGACGTAATCGATATGCGCCGCTTAAAGCTCTCGAACTCTCTTTCTCTGGACTCCACCGAGTCGTTGGGTGAAGGAGGAATAACCAGGTTCATCGTATTTTCGAGAATTGGACGACAACGAAGATGTTCAAGCATTGTCGTAATCTCATTTTCACGGGAGATATTAATTGCGACCGCATCCGCTTTGTTGACCGTTGGATCAAGGCCGGCATTTTCCCATCCAACTCGGACGAACAATTTTGCTTCCGACTCATACTCTTTTGGAGCGTTTGCAATCCAAGCCAATCCTAAGTTGACAGCGATGACAACAACCGAAATAGCCCTAAGCTTGTAGCGATATAGGACGCTAAAGTAATCCCACAAAGTCATAGGAAACGAATGACTCATGAAGGTCTCCCGGTTAGGAAAGCGTTTTCTGAGGGGACGGATACTCTTTGGTGGAAATTGAATTCGCCGATTGTGTTCGAGTGACCGCAGACAGAATGGACAACTCCAACAATACGGTTTAAGTCGCTTTCCGTTAGGCTCGATCCACTTGGCAAACACAACCCTTTGGCGAACAGTTCTTCCGCAACAGATCCGCCTCGGGCGCGAAAATCAGAGTAAACCGGCTGCATATGCATTGGCTTCCAAACAGGCCGTGATTCAATGTTTTCCTTTTCGAGTGCCAATCGAATATCCTCACAAGTAGCGCCAAATTGAGCGGGCTCTACCGTGATGCAACTCAGCCAATGGGTCGACCGACCAGCAGCAAGTTCTGGTGCCATCGTAATGCCAGGTAGACTACCAATTTCTTGCTGGTAGAAACGATAGTTCTCGCGGCGTTGTTTTACCCGTTCGTCGAGCACACCTAGCTGCCCTCGACCAACCGCAGCCAACAGATTACTCATTCGATAGTTGAAACCAATCTCCGAATGTTCGTAATGGGGGAATGGATCGCGAGCTTGAGTTGCCAAAAATCTCGCTCGGTCCGCCCAAGCTTTGTTCGCTGTAACAAGCATTCCTCCAGAGCTTGTGGTGATGATCTTGTTTCCATTGAATGAAAAACAGCCGATATCGCCAAATCCACCAGCAGGCTTACCTTGGTACGTCGCTCCCAACGATTCAGCAGCGTCTTCGATCAATGGGATTTGATATTGTTTGCATAATTCCTGAATCGCATCGTAGTCAGCACATTGTCCCAGAATGTCCACGGCCAACACCGCTTTGATTGGGCGTCCGCGAAGCGTTGCCTCTCGCAATTCGACAGCTAGTAGTTCTGGATCCATATTCCAGCTGCTCGCTTGGCTATCGATAAAGACCGGATTCGCCCCAACGTAGCGGATGGCGTTTGCCGTCGCCACGAATGTCAAAGTCGACGTGGCCACATCATCGCCTGGCTTAACACCCAGAATGATCAAAGCGAGATGAAGGGCGGATGTACCACTTGCTAACGCAACGGCATAAGGAACGTCAACCTTTTCGGCGAATTCTCGCTCGAATGCTTCTACTTGAGGTCCAAGGGGAGCAATCCAATTGGAATCGAACGCTTCCAACAACAGTTCACGCTCGGATGGTGACATGTGCGGTGGCGAAAGAAAAATTCGCGATGGTACGGTTGTCGTCTTTTCAGTGCTCATGCTCGGTCTCCAATTCCTGGGCTAGTCTCGGATTGAAAGTCATCAACGTCACTCATATCGTCAAATCGCGATTGCGTTTGACAACGAAGCTCATCTGCAACACTGTTATCGAAAGAAGAATACTCAGGAACAACAAACTCGGGAACCATTTCCTTAAGGCGAGCCAGCAGGACATCTGCGTCCCCATCTACTAGGTATTGCAGTTCGGTCAACGTCTCACGAAGTTCCCCAAGCTCAATCGGACGATGAAGTGCAGAATGCAATTTCGGATGCCCAGTGGGGAAACGTTGTTCATCATCAAAATAGAGCTCTTCATAAAGTTTTTCCCCTGGACGAATTCCAGTGAAGACTATTTCAATCGCATCGCGAGGAAGGCCGGAAAGTCGCACCAGATCGCGTGCAAGGTCAACGATTTTGATCTGCTCTCCCATTTCGAGAACAAAGATCTCGCCACCACGACCCATTGCTGCTGCCTGCAAAACCAGTTGCGACGCTTCATGAATCGCCATGAAAAATCGTTTCATGTCAGGATGAGTTACCGTGATCGGCCCACCCCTGCGAATCTGCTCTTGGAAAAATGGCACAACGCTACCTGCCGATCCCAATACATTGCCAAATCGAACCACCACAAACTTGGTATTAGATTCGGTGGACATCGCATGTACATAGTCTTCGGCAATATGCTTCGATACACCCATGATGCTCGAGGGATTTACAACCTTGTCCGTGGAGATGTATACAAAGTGACTGACAGCGAATTCATCGGCCAATTCAGCCATTTGTGCCGTTCCAAAAACATTGTTCTTCACCGCTTCGCCTGGATGCATTTCCAACATGGGCACATGCTTGTGTGCTGCAACATGGAGAATGATGTCAGGACGATGTTTCGTAAAAAGACTTCGCATCCGCCCCGTGTCGGTAACGTCTCCCAAAGCGTTCACAATGCGGCACGTCTTTTTCTTGTTGCGAAGCTCCATGTCGATGGTATAAAGCGCTGCTTCGGATCGCTCAATCAACACCAAAGTATCCAAAGGGAAAGCAAGTAGCTGGCGACAAATTTCCGAACCGATACTTCCTCCAGCACCTGTTACAAATACCGTCTTTCCCTCAAACAAGTTCTTCAACGCGGTCAAATCCAACTGGACGGGATCGCGGCGTAGCAAGTCAGAAATCTCAACTGGCTTCACCGGAATTCGCTTGTTGCCGTCCAACAACTGACCGAGCGGCGGGATGATTTTCAAATTCAATTTTGCTGTCTCGCAACTTTCCATGAGTTCGCGAAGTTCCTTACCTGTCAGACTGCCAGCTACGATGATGACATCGCTGACACGCTGCCGCCTAGCAATACTCACGAGATTGGCTGTTGAACCCAAAATCGGTATACCACCGATGAACCGACCTAGGTGCTCCACATCGCGATCCAAGAATCCGCGAATCTTGAATGGAAAGTTCGCATGAGTTTGAAGCCGTTGAGCAAAAATTTTGTCGCCTAACTCAGCTCCAACCAAAAGCGCTCTACTTTTATGTTTACGGCGAACGATGGGCCAAGCATGCTCATAGAACAATCGCCAGCTCGAGCGTAAAAAGCCAAGACATAAAATGGTACCTGCGAAATCAAGCAATAGGACTGCCCGAGGTATAAAGAAGGCGGATGCGAAGTGATTCACTAAGCCCAGTCCTGCCAAACTGCATAAGGCTGCGACAACCAATGAAATCAAATCGGAAAACGCAACGTGTCTTGACCAACTGTGGAAATGGCTCATTGAAAAAAACACTGGAATTTTGACAGCCACTACCATTGGAAGTGTTACCAAGAACACCTGCCAGTACTCGGTCGGTATCTCAAAATCAAATCGCAACAAAAATGCGATCCAGTAAACCGCCACGAATATCGCGACGTGTAAGACGGCCACCTTTAAAAAACGAAAAGGTTTCAAAAAATCAGCTAATACACTATTCCAACCCATTGGTTGTTTTCGTGAAGTTTCCATCGTTGCGTTGTCCTTGGCAGTCATATCTTGATGAGGCACAAAAAGCAGATTGCAGTTAACTCAACATGAAACAAAAAACGAAAATGACGTTAATGCGCGAATTGCGGATTGAGCATGATTTTCTGGTTGTTTTCGATCTGAATCATCATCTGTCGAAGCGTCAGAAACCTGATTCGATTGTTTAGTAATGCACGTGGCATTCCTGTTCCGTTGCGCCCGAGCCAAAACCTCTCCAAGGAAATCGCGATTACGCTCCTGTCCTGATTTTTCCTTTGCAAAAACCCGCGTTTTTCGAATTAGGGATCTGCGCCAGTTGTTTTCTGAAACGCACTCTCACGAAAAATGAATGTTGCCGTTTAACAACCCTTGCAAGTTGCGGTTTTGCAACAAATGCTGCTACCTGATGTCTTCGCGAAACACGATTTCAGGGCACCCACCGTCCTGCAAAAACCGTCCAACAAAAAAACTTTTCGTTTCGAAGAAACTTGGGCGGCTCTTTCGCACCAATGAGCTAGCGTTCGTGTACGATCGATTGCTTCAATCCCCTTAAGGGCTTTTTATGCTAACCCCTGCCGAGCTCTTTAGCGGTCTCGCAGCCCAATACGGCACTCCGCTTTATCTGCTTGACGTTCAAAAAGTCCTAGGTGCTATGAATACATTGCGCGATGGTCTTTCTTTCCATTATCCCAATTCCGAAATTACTTACTCCGTTAAAACGAACTACCTGTCGCACATACTCCGACAAGTACTCTCTCACGGCTACCGTCTTGAGGTGGTCTCGCGTCATGAAATGATGCTCGCACAAGAGAACGGAGCACAACCAAACCAACTACTTCTGAACGGCCCAGTAAAGTCACTCGAAGACCTCAACTACTGCTATCAACACTCGATCGACCTGAACCTGGATTCTGTTGACGAATTACAAGCTGCGACCACGATCGGTACCCTCGATAAGCCATTCCGATTGGGGCTTCGAGCCGCTGCCACGCTTAAGAATGGCAACATTAGCCGCTTTGGTATTGATTTCGGTGACTCTGAGGCTGTCGGCCAAATTCGAAACCTAATTCAGAATCCCGGTATCGATGTTATGGGTCTTCACACACATCATTCTTCCCGGCGCGACGCTCAATCTTATTGCGATCGAATTGACCATCTAAGTCAGATTGCGGAGATGTTGGAAATCAAGCCAAAGTATCTCGACATTGGCGGCGGAGTTGGCAGCACCCCTCCTCCCGAAATTGCAGCACAGCTAACCTATCCCATCGACGATCCAAAGCAACTTGCAACGATCATTGGGAAACATGCCTTCGAGAAATGGGGAAGCCAAGGCCCTCGAATCATTCTAGAGCCAGGCATTGCTGTTCTTGCCGAATCCATGAACTACTTGACTCGAATTGTCAGCGTGAAAAACCGAGGGACGGGCCAAATTGCGGTATGCGATGGCTCGCTGTTTGACGTAAACCCCCTTCGTTCCACCGTTCATCCCCCTTGCCATCTCCTTACCTCTAACGATGATCCTTCCGAGCCGTCGGCCGAGCCCACACGGCTCTACGGAGGAACTTGCATGGAAATCGACCAGATCGGTACCCTCCCGGTAGGCCGAACACCCCGCCCAGGGGATTTGGTCCATGTCTCGAACGTCGGCGCTTACTCCGCCTGCCTTGCGCCGCAGTTTATCATCCCTCCAGCTCCCATCTATTCCGTGGACTCACAAAAAATCATTCGACAACGACCAACGCTTGGAAATTTCATCGGAGCAGGCAAATGAGCACGACATGGCTTTTTTCTACCATCGGAAAACGAGGCTACATCGCCGACTATCTCCGCCAAGCCGATCCAAACGTCCATATTATCGGGAGCGGCAACAGCCTTTTTGCTCCTGGCTTTGCCAGTTGCGACGAAGCCGTATTGGTGCCCTCCATTGACGATCCGCAGTACCTTGCTTCCGTACGCGAGTTGATCAGCACACACAACATCAACGCCATACTGAGTTTTACGGACCCCGACGTCGCCAAACTCTCCCATCTTCGTGATGAACTCTCAGCACAAGGTGTATCATGCTTCTTTCCTGACCAGGAGACCGCATTGTTTGGCTTTGATAAGTGGGAAACATTTCTCTGGGCACAAAAGAACGGCGTTACTGTTCCTCGTACAACCACAAACCCAGAAGAAGCACGTACGTTCCCCCTACCTCTCATTCGGAAACCGCGCTTTGGATCAGCGAGCGTCGGGGTTAGTATCATTCGAGAAATCGATGATCTACTTCCCACGGCAGAAGATACAACACCGTATATTTATCAGGAATGCATCGCAGGAGAAGAAGTTAACGTCGAACTTTGTGGAGATCTGAGCGGCCGGCTAATGAGTATCAGTGCCTGGCGAAAGCTTCTTTCTCGAAACGGGGAAACCCAACTAGCGATCACCACCCGTCGGCAAGACCTTATCGACGCTGCTCTATCGCTGGGTGAGAAAGCTCGAATCATCGGCCCATGCGATATCGACATCATCGACCGAGACGGCCAGCTCTTCCTTATCGAATTCAACATGCGCTTCGGCGGCGGTTATCCTGTCTCCCATTTGGCGGGAGCGAATTTTTTGGAATTACTTGTACAAACCCAACGCGGCGAAACACCGCCGTTGCATACTAAGTTCCTTGACGAAATCTTTATGATGAAGAATCTGCAACCCTTTGGTGGCCCTATCGGAAAGGCAAACGAGCTCTTTCATGCGAAACCAGGTACCGTAAGCCCAATAGCCACTTAGCCTTTGCCAGCACCAAGTTCCTGATTAACTTCGTAGCTTCAACAAGCTTCTGAATTACTAAGCAGGATGCAGAGGAGCTTGACTGATCAACTATGAAGCAAACGCCCCAGGATAGCGATGGACCAGTCTGGTCACAAGAATCGCACTGCCTTGCACTAGATGGTTTGCGAGGCTTAGCCATTCTCATGGTCACTTTGTATCGACTGTGCAAAGAACTTGATCGAACTGGCCACCCTATCATCGCTGTCGTGCAAAGCGCCTCTCAACTTGGTGGACGCGGTGTAGATCTGTTCTTTGTCTTGTCCGGCTTTCTGATCACTGGAATCTTAATCCGAGCCAAAGGCAAGCCTGATTACTTTCGCAACTTTATCGCAAGACGTTCGCTTCGCATTTTCCCTTTGTATTTTGCCAGCCTTGCAATCGGCTTATGGGTCCTACCATCTCTGCTGGGTGGGCATGCATTCGAAAAGGCTCAATCCGAACAAGCATACCTTTGGACTTACACATCAAACATCAGAGTGTCCTGGCTCAACGATTGGTGTTTTGGGCCATTCGACCATTTTTGGTCGTTGGCCGTGGAAGAACACTTCTACCTTGTTTGGCCAGCCATCGTCATGCTGCTTCCTGTGAAACGGCTTGGTTGGTTTTGTGTTTTTACCGTTGCCGCAGTGGCAATTGCTAGGGCTTTGGCAGACCCCATTGCCAGTCTTGATGTCGCTGTTGACGTTTTAACAATATTCCGCATTGACGCCTTGTGCTTAGGAGCATTGCTTGCAGCACTGTTGCAGTCAAAGGTCCACCACGATCAAATTCGGCGGATAGCACCCATCGCCGCCATAGGATCCATCGCAATCTTGATTTTCATTTCCATGTTTGGCACCAGAATGTTTGGGGTACCGGCTTTACTGGTCCGATTTTTTTTCATGGCCGGAATGGCTATCGTATTGCTGAGTCCAAAACGGTCGCTCTTACCTTGGATCTTTGAAAATCCGGCATTGCGATTTCTTGGGAAGTATTCCTATGGAATGTACGTTGTGCAACTTCCTGTCGTCACACTTCTTCCCCTTGCAAGCTTGGTCGCTTATCTACCGTCCCATCCCATACTGTCGAGCATCCTCTACGTATCTTCCATCTTTGGACTGATTACCTTGATTGCATTTCTATCGTTCCATCTCTTCGAGTCTCATTTCTTAAGACTCAAAACGCGGTTCGATGGAGGCGGCGCCAGTCCCCCAAGCTCCTAGACAAGTCGCAGCGGCTCGGTCGAATCACCAAACTGGTCCAGCGAAACACCCATCTTTTGGATCAATTCCAAGTGCAAGTTGGACATGGGGGTTGGACTGGAAAGCTTTTGATGCACTCCGCCGCGGAATCCAGCTGCCTTTCCACCCGCAACAATGACTGGCAAATCGTCATGATTGTGCCGGTCTCCATCACTGATCCCGCTGCCGTAAACAACCATGGTACTGTCCAAAAGCGATTGTCCACTAGCATCCTTACGATCCTTCAGCGTCTGCAGAAAATAAGCTAGTTGCTCACAATAAAAAGTGTCGATCCTTGCAATCTTTTCTAATCGATCTGCGTTGCGTTGATGATGTGACAAATCATGGTGACCATCTCCAATCTCGATGTCGCGGAAAGATCGGTTGCTTCCATCGTGCGCGAACATGAAGGTCGCTACCCGAGTTGAATCGGTTTCCAACGCAAGCGTCAACACATCGGAGATCAATCGAATGTGTTGACGGTAACTATCTGGAATTCCAGGCGGTGTCGGATGATTAGGATCTTGCGGGAAGCCAAACCGCTCCGCCTTTTCAATGCGAGATTCAATGTCTCGAACGCCACTTAAATACTCATCTAACTTCGCTTGATCTTCCCGCCCCAAACTGCGGTGAACCAATTTCGTTTCGTCTTTCAAGAAATCCAACATCGACCGCTGGCTGGCTTGTCGCAACTGATAATTCTCTCGGCGTTGGCCATGAGTTCCATTTCCAAATAGACGTTCAAACACCAGCCTTGGATTAGACTCTGGTGCAACCGGCGTACGCTCGTCAGCCCATGCAATGTTAAACTGGTAAGCACACGCGTAGCCCGAATCGCATTGGCCCGATTTGCGAACTCCATCGCATGACAATTCGAGCGACTTCAAACGTGTCGTTTCCGCATAATGCTGGGCCACCACCTGATCCGCCGAGACCCCAATGCGAATGTCGGAACCAGCCGTTTTGTAAGCTCGTTGACCAGTTAAGTAAGACGCGTTAGCCCGCGCATGATCGCCACCTCCGTCATTCCCAGCAAAGGCGTGTTGATGGGTTAGGCCGGAAATGAATCGCAAATCATTACGGAGCGGTTCCAACGCAGCCGTAGAGCGATTGAGCGTTAATGCGTCTTCGCTTCCGCTCGGTCTCCAGTGCTGCATGTTGACCCCATTGGGTACATACAGGTAACACAAACGCAGCGTAGATGCCGAAGAACCTTCGGAAGCAGAAATCGCTTTTCCCAAACTTGGAAGCGCTGGCAAAGCAAGCGCGATTCCTGAGGCTCGCAGAAAGCGGCGTCGATCGATCGCATTTCGATTCATTGGGGTTGGCTCGCTAACGTAGGCTCCGCAATGTCTTTGCGGCGGTGAGTAAATGGAACGCTTGTAATGATGGCCTTGTAAAGGGATTTCATTTTGCCATCCTCTTTCTGTGTCCTAGATATGATTTGGTCGATGGCTGTCGTGTCCCGATAGGTCATTCCTCGCCCAAGCCCAAAGGTCATGATTTTTTCTGTCAAACAACGGTAGAAATCTTCCTTACGGTTGGCTGCAAGTATCTCAGCTAACTCTTCCGCTCCGGAAAACGATTCGCCCGACATCAGCTTGCCCGAAGCATCGATCGCTTGCTTGACAGCGTCGCGTTGGTCGGCGTCGCGTTGGTCGGCGTCGCGTTGGTTCTGGCCCTTCGCTGCACTTCGCTCAGCATCGCGCCATTGCCCGATCGCATTGTAGTTTTCCATCGCCAGCCCCAACGGATCCATACGTTGATGGCATGCAGCACAAGCGGCATCGCGTCGATGGAATTCCAAGATCTCTCGTAGCGATGCCTGCTCAAGCTTGCCCGACTTCGATTCTTCTAAACTAGGAACATTCGGAGGGGCCGGAGGGGCAGGCGTACCGAGTATGTTCTCAAGAACAAAAAGACCTCGCTTGACCGGACTGGTACGAGTCGGGTTGCTGGTCACGACCAACAACGATCCATGAGTGAGCAAACCACGTCGATGACTGCCAGCGGGCAAGTCCACCTTTCGCATGGAATCTCCTTGGACCCCTTCGATCCCATAAAACTTTGCAAGCCTCTCATTGAGGAACGTGTACTTGGCATTCAACAATTCTTCGACCGGACGGTCATTCGTTAGAAAGTATTGATACAGGCGTCGCGTCTCCTGCCCCATAGCTTCTCGGACTTGCCAATCGAACGTTCGTTCAGCCTCCTCATAGCTATCGATCCCCAAGATCGTTCGGATATCCGCCTGAGATTCATGAACGTCACGCGTCTGCAGCCACTGTCCAACAAAATTTTCGATTCCTCGTTCCAGTCGCCACTCCTGACCAATCATGCGTTCAAACTGCTGCTCCAGCTGTTCATGCAACTTGCCAGAGGCAGCCACTTGATAGAGTTCTTGATCCGGCGGCCCACCCCACAATAAATAGCTCAGCCTGGAAGCCAACGAGTAATCATCCAACGGAACCGCCAAGTCGTTCGCTACTACCTGATTCGCATCCAAGGTTTTAGCATGCTCGCGTCCAGCAACTTGTTCTGTTCTAAACAAGAATCTTGGTGAAGCTAAAATCAATTGCAAAGCGGCCCCAACCCCACGTTCGTAGCGGCTACCTGGCTCTTCAGCAACCTGCAACGCGATGTCGCACAGCCGATCCAGTGTCGGTTCATCGATGGGACGTCGGTATGCCTGATCTGCAAATCGACGCAACAGGGACTTCAAATGATCGCGGCGGGCGATTGGATCAATGGGTGGCGGGCCATTAAAAAAAATGCGACGATACTTCTCGCGGTATTCGAGCTCACCACCCTGAAGTGGACCTACCAAAATGGAGCGACTTAGCGAAAACCTATACGGTTGCTGTTTTGATGGTTCGTTCGTGACGGTAGCGTCCGAATTGGTTGGAATAAACTCGAGCAGCAAATGCATCGTCCCCTTCGGCAAATCCACCTCCGTAGACATTCTTCCTTTTTGGCCAGCTAGAAAACTCACCTTCTGCTCACGCAGCATTCGAGGTTTGCCTTCGTTGTCGACCAAGGAAAGCTTGACCATGCCTTCCTGAGCAGTCGCAACCCATCCATTTTCCAACGACCACTCCATCTCCAGACGGTATGAATTTGCAATTGCGATATCCCGCCGCAAATGAAGCACGCCCTTTTCCTCAAACGATAAGGAGCCTGGTTCGGGTCCATCCGCCGTATTGAGCTTCCATTGGTTTCTCCAATGAACCTGCTCTTGGGGCGTCGGGCCATCCATCGGGGTGCACGTGGAAACGATGTCCGCTGCCGCTGCAAGGTATTTTTCAAGCAGTACCGGCGACAGCGTCAGAACCTCTCCAATCGTATCGAAGCCATAACCGGTATCATCCGCTGGAAACTCCTCCCGAACATCGTAATCCACGTCGGTCAGTTGCTTGATTGTCTCTTTGTATTCGCTGCGGTTCAATCGCCTCAGCATGCTGTGTCCAGGATCGATCCTTTGTGGATCCAGTCGGAAAATATCGCTTTGAATCCAATGGACCCATTTCGATCTCACTTCTTGACTGGGCGTCTCCGCTTCCGCAGGAGGCATCGTTTGAGCGCGAACATTCTTCCAGACCGCTTCCCATTTGGACTGAGTAAAATCGCCGTATCCACCTGAAGCGAGCGTCTCGAAATTGAATCCGCCCTCTTCGTTGCCATTGCCGTGACAATCAAAACAATGCTGCTCAAATTGACTGCGGACCTGTCCCGACAAGTCGTCAGCAAGGGAAGTCTGTGTCGACGAAAATGCGGACAGTATCCCGTAGACAACGAGTATGACCACGAGCATACGGCGGTTGATTGCAGTTCGAATATTGAATTCCATATGGGTGGCTATTACTAGACGGTCACTTTGCCAAGCTTGCCGCTTTGGATGTCGGTATCCAACGTGTCACCCGCAATCCAACCACTCATCATGACCATCGGCATGCCGGGGCCAGGATGAGCCGCACCACCCGCAAGATACAGTCCCTTCATGTCGCGCGAGCGATTCGCTGGCTTAAAGGCACCCAAAAACCGGCCGTGACTTGCGAGCCCATAAATGGCCCCGTTCAAGACACGGTACCGCTTGTGAATCCCCTCGGGAGTGAGCGAGCTTTCAGAAACAATCCGTTCGCGAATGCCCTTCATGCCAGCAGTTCGTTCCAGCTTGTCCAAAATAACTTCGCGATACTCCGGCAACATTTTGGACCAGTCATGATTGGGTCGTAAGTAGGGCGTATGCACCAAGATGTAAAGCGCCTCGCCACCTGGCGGTGCAACCCCAGGCTCGGTGCATGCAGGGGCGCAAACATAGGCCGTTGGGTCCGGCGCTGGCTTGCCTTGGCGATAAATGTAATCAAATTCTTCATGGGGGTCTTTGGAGAACACAAAGTTATGATGAAGGAGATGATCGTACTTTTCTTTAAGCCCAAGATACAAAACGACACCGGAACAAGCAGGCTCGTACTTGCGTCGCTTCTCAAATTGCTTCTCACTTGTCGTCCCACGAAGAAGTTCTCGGTGAGTTCGAACCGCATCGCAATTCGAAACAACGGCATCGAATTGGTAACGCTGCCCATCCGTCGTGGTCACTCCTCGAACAGCCTTGCCGTCGGAATCGATCGACTCCACATCGGCTTGCGTTTTGATCTCTACCCCAAGCTCGACAGCGAGCTTCGCCAGAGCTTCTGGCACCGCGCGCGTTCCGCCCATGGGATACCAAACGCCTTCTTCGGTTTGCATGTGAGCAATCCCGCAAAGGACAGCAGGGGATGCTTCAGGAGACGACCCCACGTACTGTGTAAAGTGGTCGATCATTTGAGCAGCACGTTCATCGGGGACACAGGATCGGACCAAGCCAGCTACCGAGCGTCCCATTCTCAGACTTAAAACATCCTTCAAGACGGTCGCGGAAAAGGCCCCCCCAACTTCCATCGTGTCGGCGATTCCACCAACGCTTCGCCAGAAAAAGAATTTATTCGAAACCTCGTGAAGCCGTTTCGAAATATTCATGAATCGCTCGTACCCAGCACCCACATTGGACTTCGAGGAAAAGCGTTCTAAGTTCGCTTTCATCTTGGCAATATCGGCCACCAAATCGAGCACACCGCCATCTTCAAAGAAGCATCTCCATTGAGGATCTAAAGCAACAAGGTCCATGTAGTCCTCTAGCTTCCTGCCCGATTCCTTGAAGATACGATGCAGCACGGAAGGCAGAGTCAGAATGGTTGGCCCCATATCAAATCGGAATCCGTTGTCCCGATGAACTGCGGCTTTCCCACCCACCCATTCGTTCTTCTCCAGTAACGTCACGCGATGCCCACGAGCGGCTAAAGTGCATGCTGCCGCTAGGCCTGCAAGCCCGCCGCCAATGACACCGACGTTGAGGGTGCGTGTGGCTCGTTCGATCATGAATATCCTCGGTAAATGCGTGTATTGAAGGTGATGGGAAAAGCCCATCGACTACCAACTTAGTCTTTTTTCGCTTTTCGCTGGGAAATAACGGTTCGTACGGTCTGAATCATTCCCTGGATTCGCCCCATGAAAGTCGCATGATGGTTGAATTGTAGTAAACCGTCTAGCAACTGCTCGTCGGAAGGCTCCGCAGGCTTGGCATGAGGCAACCACGCCCCTATTCTGGATGAGACCACCTTGGGGAAAGTCATCTCCAAAAGACCCTCGTTCCCCCGCGTGACCCCAAAACCACTCTCGCCACGCCCACCAAAGGGTAACTGCGGATCCGCAGTGGGTACGATCAAATCGTTGATTGAAATGAAACCAGCTGATATGAATTTTACAATCCTTAACGCATCTTCCCTAGGCCCAAATACCGAAACGGTCAATGCATAAGGACAACGCGAATCGGCTCGCAACGCGTCCGACCAGTCGTCGACAGGTACTATCATGATCAACGGCGCAAAAACATCCATGGAGCAAATTTGCATGCTCGTGTTCACATTGGTCAGCACCATGTGACCGCAGTCGACCATCTCTTCTTCACCAGTCGAAGACGTTTTCTCGCTCAGACGCAGCAAATCTTGCGATGTTCCACCCGCAACCGAGGCTTCGGTGCATCCACCTCGCGAAAACACCGATGCCCCTTTGTGAATGGCATCCTCCACACCCAGAAGCATCTTTTCATAAGTCCGCTTCGAAACACGAGCTGTCCAGTTGCGCTGTTTTCCCGAATTCAGCCGTTGCAATAACAGACGGTGAAATACCTCGGTCGACTTTTTGGGAAGAAATACTCGTCGCGGAGCCATGCAGGTTGCCCCGCCATTGAGCCTTAGCCCAAACAAAAGCAGGTCGCAAACGCGGTGCATGTCCGCACCCGGCAAAACATAAACAGCATCGCAACCGCTCAACTCCATCACCGACGGAGTCAGTGTTTCTGCCAATTGTTTCAACACCGCTCGGCCGGATTGGCTGCTGCCTGTCATAACGACTTTATCCACGCCGATTTCAGCTGCCAGCTTTGCTGACTGTGGGCTGCTGTCCAAGACGACAATAAGATCGGCAGGCAAACCTGCTTGCAGAAGCAGATCCACCAACAAATGGGTGACCTTTTCCGCACCCGGAGCTGGCTTCAGGATAACAGCATTCCCCGCCGCGAGCGCGTGCAACAACTGGGAACCGGTCAGAAACAAAGGATAGTTCCAAGTCCCAATAATCAAAACCAGACCGCATGGCACTCGGAAAACCGTGGATCGCAATCTGCCAAGCCACATCGGGGACGCGCCCGCATCCACATACCGAGGAGCAAGAATCCTTTTCGCCTTGCTATGCAACCAACGAGCCGTATCCGCAAGGGGCATTATCTCGGATGAAACCGTTTCGCGATAATCTTGACGGGATGGAGTTTCAATCGCATCCGCTAGCTCAAACCGATGAGTCACCAGAAGCGATCGCAGCTTGTCTAAAATCGCTGTCCTAAAAGCCACCTTGGTTTGGCTCCAGGACAACTGAGCCTGATAAGCTTTCGCGAAACTCGCTTCAAGGGTGGAGCGATTCATAAGTGTATTGGATTGAACTTCGATACTCATAGCAGACTGGTTCATCCCATCAACATATCACGTCGTTCCATTCTGATCTAGCGAATGCCCTAACCTCGTTCTGGCTAGTTGAGGAAACAACCATGGCCATCACAATCCCCATCGTCGCCCCATTCCCCGCGAACAAACAAAAAGCCGGAAGAAACTTCCGGCTTTTTGAATATCTGCCAACCGATTCTGGGTGACGAAAAATCGGAACCTAGAAACCGCCGCCGGATGCCATGCCAGCTTTGACGCCAGCCGACACACCCTTGATCACGCCATCTTCAACGCTCAGCCGAACAACAGCTCCTCGTTCAACAATTTGGCTATCGATCGAAATGCGATCGTTGCCCGAAGTGGTTGCGTTCAGCATGGCTTCGGAGACCGGGGTCGATTGAATGGACTGAATGTAATTGAGCAATTGCGTCATGGTGAGCCGCATCTTGACCATTTGTGCAGGAGAAGACGCAGTCTTACCAGCTCGATCAATGGCGCTCTTCAGGTTGTCATCCGCGGACTTACCGATTGCCAAGTGAACTGCCTTGGCTGACGTTCCAATCGCGACATTCACCGTGTCACCGAAAATCTTCCGAGCGGAATCGTCCGCATCGGGCGGTAGATCCGCGGTCAATTTGTGAAGATTCACACCAGCGTACTTACCAGTTCCGATTTGCAGCTTGAACGGAACAGGCGATGATTCGGCCTCTTTCGCTAGATCCGCCGCCAACGCTTCCACCTTGGATCCATCAGCTACGTTGAAGCTGATCACGATACTGAGCGGACCATCCACGGAAACATCGACCGCGCTTTCCGCTTTGCCAGTCTTCGCGCCTTCGAGAACGAGATCCACAATGCGATTGATATAATCTTTGGCTTTGGCTTGCGTTGCCGCGTCACCGTTCTTCTCGATCTCTTTCATGGCCGTCTTCAACGACCCTTCGATCATCTTTTCCATTTGGCCGATGTCTTCGGGTTCAAACAATTGAAAGTACTGAAGAGTCATCATGGAGCTATCTTGTGGGATACCACCAAAAGCAGACTTGGCAGCAGCAGCCTTTTCCATCTGCTTAGCAAACTTGGAATCCGCAACGAATTTGCTGCCGAAGTCCAAGATCGTTTTCTTATCGCCCTTGTTGACCATCAGGCCAACAACCAGCGACTCGGTCCCTTGAATAAACTCCTCAGTTTGCGCAATCATCTGCTCCGAGGTTGCTTTGGCGGCGGCAGCTTCTTCTTCATCCATGTCTTCGTTTTGAGCGGCCATGCTTTGCTCAAGACCAGCCTCCATTTGCCCAATAAAGAAGTCCACCAATTCATCAGGAATGTTCTGCGGGTTCAATTTAACACGCAAGTCATACTTCTGAAGCATCTTTGCCAGAGAAGCTGAAGCGTTTTCGTCAACCGCTTCAAGGGCGTCTTCGGTCAAAGCAACATACAACCAATCGCCAGCACTTTGGCCATAGACCGAATTGCCGCCCAAATCAAATTCATAAAGGCCATTGCCCAGATCATTCGACTCGCCAAAAATACTGAGCGACTCGAAAAAGGCCTCGAGATCGCTTACGGGAAGGCAAGCCACCGAAACAGGCTGGCCGGTTTCATCCAAATCTACAAACAAACCAATCGGGCGCTTTTGATCGAGGCCGGTCGCATACTGCTTCACCAAACCCGAAAGAGTACCACCCACGGCTCCAGCCCCAGCTGTACGAAGCAGGTGTTGCAGGTTGGGGACCAAAGTCTCAATGGAACCGAGCGCGACAGTAACGACCGAGGTGTCTTCCGAATTCGCGGAATCGGTGGACTGAACTTCAGCAGCGCTGGATTTGACCCCTTGAGCGAAGCAATTTTCTCGCGAATCGAAGGTTGCCACCGCAAAGGATGCACAACAGATTACGGCAGGAAACAATCTCAACTTCATAACCTAAAACTCCCTAATAGGATGACAGACGAAACAGCGAACACAATTCGCGGCTGCCTACCGATCCTTGGCATAAATCAGCAGAATGCTCTTGAATTGAAGCGTACTATAAACGATTTTCAACGGCTCGCGGATGGGTGCACGCGTTTTATCGCTCGCGAAAAACGATCCGACCCTTGGTTAAGTCGTACGGCGATAGCTCCACCCGAACTTTGTCTCCAGGAACAATCCGAATGAAATTCTTCCGCATTTTGCCTGCTACGTGCGCGAGAACCTCAGTTCCTGTTTCCAATTGAACACGGAATCTCGTATTGGCCAAGGCCTGAGTGACGGTCCCTTCGACTTCAAAAGCTTCTTCGTTTTTCGCCATAAAGATTCGTAGACGTGATTCCGCGGTAACAATTGGTTGAAAATGTTGACGGCGTGATTTCCAAAATCCGTCCCCTAGCCCTAAGTTATAGGCGACCCCCTACAGCATCGTCCACAGCCAATTTCCGAGATTAACACGTTTTGTTCAACTTCGAAGTGCTCGCCTCGGCGGCCAAAAAGATTTTACGACCAACAGCAAATCGGCAGGTTGCCGAGCAAACAGTCGACTGAAACAGCACGGCAAATGCAATTAGTCGAGCAAAAAAAGTGCCGCTGCAATCAAATCAGCTATCGTTCCAGGATTGCCCCTGTGGTTGCCGTCTCGCATCTCGTGATCTAGCTCTGCCCAAGCCGATTCGAAACCGGGGCTACCGTAATCTCCGGAATGAAGCACACTCTT
>Ga0247837_1001398_pt1 | contig 50097 bp, 42 predicted proteins | sample LaCtaG_2_FD_187115 | JGI IMG/M metagenome (GOLD analysis project Ga0247837, IMG submission 187115) | Freshwater microbial communities from meromictic Lake La Cruz, Castile-La Mancha, Spain - LaCruzMarch2015_14.5m | ecosystem: Environmental > Aquatic > Freshwater > Lake | place: Spain: Castile-La...
CGCCCGCGATCAAAAATCCGGTTTCCTCGTAAGTCTCGCGTACAGCCGCCACCGCCAGGGCCGTGGCGCGGGCACGCGATGGGCGGCCGCGCATTTCGAGCATGAGGCTTTCAACCTGGACTGGGGACAGTTCCGAAGCTAGAGGCGTCGTCCGGTCTGCCGCTTCCACTCGGCCGCCCGGGAACACATAGTGCCCAGGCAAGAACACTTGGTCCATGTGGCGGCGGCCCATGAGAATGGCTGGGTCTGGTTTCGACCAATCAACAATGACAAGGGTTGCAGCATCTTTGGGCCGCAGGGGCGGGTGGCCAGCCTTGGACTGTTTGGGTTCGCCAGCATGCGTCGCTCGGCCATCAGCAATCTTGTCGCCCATGGCTCCACCGGCTCCCCGAAAGCCAGCTAGACCGGCTTTATCGCCGCGGCGGGCGGAACGTTTACCGAGGGATCGGTTGCATCACTGCCCGGGCCGCCGAAGCCATGCATGCGGAATGCCCACTGCAACCCGATGAGAGCGCCTTTGATGCGCGGCAGCAAGCCGAGAGACAGGACGAGGAGCAGCGGTAGCCAGATGATCCAGTGAACCCATGTGGGCGGCGCATACGTCTGCTCTACCCATAGTATTCCCGCGCCAATGATGTGCGCTACGATCAGGATGGTGAAATAGGGCGGCGCATCGTCTGCGCGTTGATGATGAAGTTCTTCCCCGCACTTGGTGCAGGCATGCTGCACCTTCAAGTACGATGAGAACATGGGACTGCTGCCACACGCGGGGCATTGCTGACGAAAGCCGCGCGACATCGCTGTCTGCAGAGACCGTTCGGTGGTGTCCGGTGTGGGCGTGCCGGAGCTGGGCGTTGCTATTATTTCTATCATTTGCAGAGAGTGGGATCAGCGCCCGCAATCGTCAAGCGCCGGGGTGTCGCGGAACGGGGGAAACACGCCCCGCTGCAGGCTTTCGCCCGGCAGAAACTGTCACAAAACGTGGGCCTTCACCTGCCCGGCCGCCGGTTGCGCGGGATGCGTTTCCCGCGGAACCCTTTCATTGAAACCGCAGGTCCACCGCGCTTGCCTTCACTGATCATCTCGAACCGCAACGCCCCTGCCGAAGGCAACGCCTCGACCAGCTTCACCGACACGTTGTCACCGAGGCTGTAGGATTCGCCCGTTCGCGTGCCAACGAGCGCATGGGCGGCCTCGACATGGCTGAAAAAGTCGTTGCCAAGCGTCGACACCGGAACAAATCCATCGGCGCCTGTTTCGCGCAAGCGGACAAATAGACCCGAGCGCGTCACGCCGGAAATGCGCCCTTCGAACACTGCGCCAATTCGATCGGCGAGATGCGTGGCGATGAGCCTGTCGACCGTTTCGCGTTCAGCCGCCATGGCGCGGCGTTCGGCATCGGAGATCGCGCGGCAAACTTCTGCCAGCCGCGGGATTTCCGTATCGTCAAGGCCGCCGTCTCCGGCCTTCAACGCGCGCACGAGTGCCCGGTGCACAAGCAGATCGGCGTAGCGCCGGATGGGCGAAGTGAAGTGAGCATAGCGTGCGAGATTGAGACCGAAGTGGCCGATGTTGGCCGGGTTGTATTCGGCCTGAGCTTGCGAGCGCAGCACGACTTCGTTGACGAGCTCGGGCACGGGCATCGTCTTGGCCTTTTCAAGAATCCGGTTGAATGCAGCCGGTTTCAACTCGCCCGCATGCGGCACCTTCATGCCAAGCGTATCGAGAAAATCCTTGAGGCCTTTGAGTTTTTCCGGCGATGGCTGATCGTGTATTCGATAGACGACCGGCGTTTTCTTGGCCTCGAGCGTTTCAGCGGCGGCCACGTTTGCCTGGATCATCATCTCTTCGATGAGCCGGTGCGCATCGAGACGCTCTGGCACGATGACACCGGCAATGCGGCCCTCCGCGTCGAGGATAATCTTGCGCTCGGGAAGATCGAGGTCCAACGGATCGCGCCGGTCGCGCGCGGCCTTGAGCGCGCCATAAGCGGTCCACAGGGGCCGCAACGCCGTCTCCATCAGAGGCTCGCATTTCGCACTCGGCTTTCCGTCGATCGCCGCTTGCGCCTCTTGATAGGAAAGCTTGGCGGGCGAGCGCATCATCGCGCGCATGAAGGAGTGGCTGCGCTTGTTGCCTTGCGCGTCGTAGACCATGCGAACGGCGAGGCACGGGCGGTCTTCGCCCTCGCGCAGCGAGCACAAATCGTTTGAAATCTTTTCGGGCAGCATGGGCACGACACGATCGGGAAAATAAACCGAATTGCCCCGGATCTGTGCTTCGCGGTCAAGCTTCGAGCCCGGCCGCACATAGTGCGCGACATCGGCAATGGCCACGATCACGATATGCCCGCCCTTGTTCCGGGCGTCGGTGTCGGGTTCGGCAAACACCGCGTCGTCGTGATCGCGCGCATCGACAGGGTCGATGGTGAGCAGCGGCAGATGACGCAGATCGGTGCGTGACCGGGCATCGAGCGGCGGCAGATGATCCGTCTCGGCAATCACGCTTGCTGGAAAGTCATCGGGAATGCCGTGCGCGTGGATGGCAATGAGGCTGATCTTGCGCTCGTCTTGCGGATTGCCGAGGGACTCCAGAACGCGCGCTTGCGGGGTAGCAAAGCGGCCCTTGCGATGCAAATCGAAGCGCACCAGATCGCCGTCCTTGGCGGTGCCTTCATCGCCGCTCTGGATTGGCCAGGATTTGAGTTCCTTGCGGCTGATCGGATCGATGGTGCCGCCGCCGCGCTTGCTGGCGCGAAAAATGCCGACGAGGCGGCGCGTATCGCGCAGCAGCTTTTTGATGGTTTCGCCTTCGTAGGCGGGCTCGTCTCCCACGGCATCAGGCAGTGCCTTCAGCCGCCCTAGAATGTGGTCGCCCACACCCACCACCTGTTCGGGCGTGCCCGTTTCACTGTGGCGCGTGACGATGACAACCGTGGGGCGCGGCCCATCGGAAGAATGCCAAACCAGCGGCTCGGCGATGAGATCACCATTGCCATCACGGCCGATAACTTCGAGAGCGGTCACCGGCGACAGCTTACCCTTCTCGCGGAACTCCTTGCGGTTCCCGGAGATGCGGCCCTCGCGCGCCAGCTCGGTGAGCGTGCGCTTCAACGCAATCTTGCCGCCGCCCTTGATGCCGAAAGCGCGCGCAATCTCGCGCTTGCCAGCCTTGGTGTCAGCCGTGCTCAAAAATTCGACGATCTCGTCTTTTGAAGGCAGGCTTGGCGGGCTCGAGGCTGCCTTGGTCGGTTTCTTGCCAGTCACACTGATGTCCTGATCAACGGAGCCTCGTCCCGGGCCGTCTTGCCTTACCAAGTTCGCGGCAACGAGACCAGAACTGATCACGGATCAGTGACAGGGGCCAGACGAACCGGCGGGGATGCCTCTTGAGCGGTTGCCTCGCAAAGGGAGGCTTTGCGGCCCCGGAAGGGCTTCAAAATCACGCGGCGAAGCGGCGCGGGCATGCGCTTCATCAACCATTTGGCATGGTCTTGCACATGCGACAGCTGCGAGCGCGTCAGCACGAACCCACGCAAGGACGCGGCGATTTCCCAATCGTGAACTGCTGCTTCTCCGTCACACCAGTCGTATTTGTAGGAATCAGCCGGCGCCAGAAGATCGAAGGCCTCAAAACCACGCGAGACGGCAAAGCGAAGGCATTCCTCCATCAACAGCACGCCCGCCCCTGCCTTTTCGCACTTTAGATCGTAGGCGAAGATGTGGCCTGCAAGCCGCGATCCGCCCGCCACCGAAACCAGGATGGCACACGCTTGGCCATCGAGTTTCAAGGCTGATACGATGCAGCACGACGGCAGCCCCGCACCCGAGCTGACTTCTTCAAAAAACAGATCGCATCGTGCGTCGATCAATGCGGGCGAAATCAGACCCCGGTGTTCGAGCCACGCCCTCTTGAAGGCAATGGCTTGGTGCACCAGTGCTACGGCTTCGGGCCCCGACGTCAAGTGAACGAACTCGGCCGAGCCTTTCTCTTCAAGACGGCGCATCAGACGGCGGCGGTTCTTTCGCGCCTTGGCCGGGTAGCGCATCTCAAGATCTTCGGCTGTCGCTCCCTGCAGGCTAACAAACGGCGCGCTTTCGGTATGCGCAATGTGTGCGCCCTTTTCAATCAGCAGCGCTGTGACCGCAGCCCCTTGCGGAACTTTGCGAAGGCAAATCACGTCGGGCTTCAGCCGCGCGCGCAACTCATCCCAACTGCAACGCAGGGCCTCTTGACCAGCGACGGTGGGCTCGACAAGCACATCACCGTATTGGCTGACGGGCGCGCCCATCCACGAAAGATAGGTCAACCCTGCCACACGTTTGAGCACCAAGGGCCAAACCAGCACAAGGTGGCCATTGGATCGTCCGGTGACGACAGCAAGTTCGATATCTTGCGCCCGTGATGCGTCCTGATCGCAATAGTGCTTTTGCCAAGCAGCGTTCCATTCAAAACTGAGGAACGGCTTGGTTGGACCGTCAATGCCTTTGTAAAGCCGCATCCAGTCTTCGCGCAGGGCGAAAAGGTCCGCTTGATTGCGGACGACCGCGAATGAGATCGACTGCTGCAATTCGTTCGCAGTGCCTGGCGCCGCATCAGTGCCGGTAAGGTTCTCTATCCCTGCGGAACCAGAACTGCCTGTGGCTGTAAACGGCAAGATGCCGGTTTCACTGCCGCGGCCGGCAAACACGAACAAGTTGAGACCCAGTTCGCGGCGCGCGGTTCGCCAGTTCAAAGCCGACGCCGTTGCAAACGCGCACGCCGTGGCCGTTGCCGCACCCAGGGCTCCAAAGAATGGGATGAGCAACAAATTCAGGCCTACCGACACCAACGCCGCCACGGCAAACGCCCGCGCGCAGTCGTTCTGACGGCCGAGCATATTGAGCACGAATTCCGACGGTCCGGTGGCGGCACGCGCCAGTAGCCCCAACGATAAAATCCACATCGCCGGATAGGCTGAGGGAAAGTCGTCACCGAACAAGGCGAGGAGATAGGGCCCAGCCGCCAGCACGGCGACCGTAACGGCAACTGACGGCCAGAATGTCCACGAAACGGCTTCGCGTGTCAAAGCGCGCAACCCCGCCTTGTCGCCGAGCGCGCCAGCGGTTGCGAACTGACCCGCATAGGCACTGCCAACCGCGTAGTGAACGAACAGCGCGAGGCATGTCGTCTTAGCGGCTGCATAATAGACGCCCACTTCCTCCGGCGAGCGCAGTGCATTGAGCAGCAGAACGTCGGCGTTTTGCAGAGCGAGTTCAGCACCGCTGACGGCAAGCAGCGGCAACGACACCTTCATCCAGGACTTGAATTGAAACTCCGAGGGGCCAGCCGGCACCGTTTCGGAAACCCGGCGCTGCACCAGCACGGTCTGGGCAATGACTGTCAGCCACGTCGCCGCAAGCGCGCAAGCCATCGCGGTTACAGCCGTCGCGGGAAAGCCAAGAGCAAAGCAAGTTGCAGCGCCTGCAAGCATCAATGCGGGACGCAGAATATAAGGCGGCGCAATACTTTCCACTGTCCAGCGCTGACCGCGGCCCAGCGCATCCTGAGCTTCGGTCAAAGCGTAAGCCGGAAGGCACAAGAGCGCCAGAACAAGGGCCCAAGTCATCTCTGTGCCGCCGAAAGACCCGGTGAGCCACAACATCGCCGCGCATAACAGAGCTACAACACTGCCGCCCACAACCGCAACAGCCCGCCCGCCCGCCAGCAGACCGCGCAAGAGATCGAACTTGTTCGATGCCCGGTACTCGGGCACCAGCCGCATCATGGCCACTCCGAGACCGAGATGCGACAGCCCCCCGGCGACCAGCACGACCGACCACAACGCCACATAAAGTCCATATCCGGTGGCACCGATCCAGCGGGCCAGGATGATTTGTGAGACAAACAGAAGCGCCGCGCTGACAACCCGAATAGAGAATACGAACATGGCGCCGCGGCGCGCCGAAAAGCTGCGTGCAAGTTCGCCAGCGGCAAGCAAATTTTCTGACGGCGGAACAGCGTTCTTTATGGCCGGTTTGACTTCTAACCCATCCATTGCCAGTGGCTCACGGGGTGAGCGCGCGAAAGAACCCATCATCGCAACCCCTCCCAAGATTGGGGCTCGTAAGAGAGCGCGCGGCCAGACGCAAGCTGCCGTGGGCGCTCGACGAGGGTGTTCCAAAGCGCAAACGGTAGCCCGCTCAGCAGCGCTTCCACGTAGCCTTGATTCTGGAATGCACCGTTCAACGAACAGCGGGGCAATGACAACAAAGCGTTCTTATGGCGGGGCTCGATCAAGCCTTTGCGCATCGTGACGCCGCTCTTAAAGCCAGCTTGTTTCGCAAGAACAAAATCGCGCGGCCCCGCGCTCCCGGCATCACCATAGGGATAGCAAATATGCTGGCAAGGCTGGCCGGTTTCGGCCTCCACGCGCGCTTTGGACGCCTTCATTTCATGCAGAGCCTCAGCTGGATGCAGCTTTGCTACCGCAAAATGACCGATGGTATGCGCGCCAAGGCGGGCCAGCGGATTGTGCGCCAAGCCGCGCAGATCTTCCCACGGCATGATCAGTTCGCGGCAAAGACCAGTGACATCCAGCCCTGCCTTAGTGCACACGTGCCTGACAATACGCCGGGCCGCCACCTCGTCCATGCGCCGCAGCCGCCAATAGATGCGGTTGAAGGTTTGAGTTTTTTCTTCAGCCGAACCGCAGCTGAGCGTTTCACCTGGAAATAAGTGCGGCACGGCAACTGTTGCAGCCACCTCGATGGCACGTTCCAGTTCAACCCACCAGATCTGGCCAGTGCCATCGGCAAAGTGCTCTGGCACATAGACTGTGAATGGCACATTGCAGCGCTCGAGAACGGGAAGCGCGAAGTCTTTGTTGTCGCGATAGGCATCGTCGAACGTGAAGCACGCGAACGGGCGGCTTGCCCCGTTTGCGAGCCGCGCCAAGCCCTCATCGAGAGAGACGATATCAAAGCCAGAGCCGCGAACGGTTTTGATCGTCTCTTCAAGAAATTCCGGCGTGACTTCGAGCAGCTGATTGGGTGCGAACGCTTTGGCCTCCTTCGGCTTCACACGATGTAACGCAAAGATGACGCCGGCCCGCGCAAGCACGCGGCCAGACAGCCGGCCGAGCCCTGTCCGGTGGACGAGTTCAAGCCCAAGACGCATCCCTGTGCTGCTTAATCCCAAGCTGTCGCAGCCTCCTGCCGCCGCAGTCGCGCCTTCTGAACACTCAGAGGACGCCCGATTGATCGTTCGATAGGTCTATCCGGGAAAGGTTGAAAGCTGAACACCATTGCAGCGGCTCAGCAGACGGCCATGCCGGTATGGTAAACAAGTGGCTAATCCGTTCGTCTTTTGGCACTGGCAGGCGATGGAACCTGCGCATCGGCAAGACCCCAGATGAGGCCCATGATGACGAAGAAGTGCCGCCAGTGATCGCTGTCGATGATCAAGCCTTCGACGACGAGGCCGGCAAAGGCTGCCGTCGCAATCAAGAACGGGCCTTGCAAGGCATTCGTCTGGAACGCACCGCGCAGCCCCACGAACAACGTCGCCAAAACCGAAATGATGTAGACGAGGCCACCGAGCCAGCCGGCATTGAGGAACATCGTGAGGTAGACGTTGTGTGGTTCCTCATGATGATGAACCTCGCGGAACGTGTGGGTGCCGATGCCAAACGGATTATCGAGCATCAGGCGCTTGGCCTTTTCCTGGCCACCGAAGCGGCCTTCCGGTCCTTCATCGTAGCTCTGGTCGAGCGTGGCGCGCTGCTCCATCAGATTGCGAACGGCATCGACTTGCAGCACTGCCGAAATGAGGCCGATCAGCGCCATCGTGCCAAAGGCTGCAACAACCGCGAACCTGTGCAAGTCGGCTTTGCGGCGAGAGCGCACGAGCGAAATCCAAGCCAACACCAGGATCGAAAACACAGCCGAGAGCCATGCGCCGCGTGAGAAGCTGATCAACAATCCGATGCCCAGCACGCAAGCAATGGCGGCTGCCAGCGGAAGACAACGCGCCTTTTCGCGGAGCAGCATCCACACGGCCAGCACGAGACCCGGCGCCACAGCCGCACCGAACACGTTGGGATCCTTGAAGGTGCCGCGCGCGCGGCCATAGTTGGTGAAAAGCTCTTCGGTTCCCGGCAGCACGCCGAAGTAGCCAACGAACGCCGCCGCGCATGCCACCAGACAGCCCACGACATAGCACCAGATGATCAATCGAAAGCGCGGCAGCGGATCGGCGGCAACATAGCCGGCAATCACAAAGGCACCCATCACCAGATAGAGCGTGACAAGCTGGTGAATGATGGCAGCGTTCATCACCGCTGACATGGCCGTGCCGGCAAGCCCCAGCGCCACCACCACCAGCCACAGCGCCAGATGCAATTGCGCGACCCGGCCAAATTGGGCGACCCCAAGAATGGGAACGCCAACGATCACGCCCAGCATCAGCACGTCCGCCGGGGCAGGCTCCGAAAACACCACGGAACTTGCACACAGCGCGCAGCCCACCAGTATGGCGGCCAATGTGCTCGCCCGGATGGTCAACGGTGCTGCGTCAGCGTTCATGGCGGTCTCAGTAGGCGTTCTTGCCGGTCAGCAGGGCAAACGGTGTCAGCGCCAGAATGTAGAGGTCGAATGGCAGCGACCAATCGTCGATATAGGCAAGATCGAGTTCGACACGACGTTGGATTTTCTCATGCGTATCGGTCTCTCCGCGCCAGCCGTTGATCTGAGCCCAGCCGGTCACGCCCGGCTTCATGCGGTGGCGCGCGTAGTAACCCGCCACGATCGACTGGTAGAGATCGGCATCGGCTTTCGCCTCTGTCGCGTGCGGACGCGGCCCCACGAGCGACATCTCGCCCTTTAGAACATTGAACAACTGGGGCAGCTCGTCAAGGCTGGTCCGGCGGATGAAGCGTCCGACGCGCGTAACGCGCGGATCATCGCGCGTCACCAGCTTGGCCGCCGCCGCATCTGCCATATCGCTATACATCGAGCGGAACTTGTAGATTTCGATCAGCTCATTGTTGAAGCCGAAGCGCCGCTGCTTGAATAAAACCGGCCCCTTGCTGTCGAGGCGCACGGCCAATGCGACGAGCGCCATCACAGGGGCGGCCAGCAGCAAGATCATCGCGCCGAGAATGCGGTCTTCGAGGTTCTTGATGGCGCGATCCCAATCGGTGAGTGGCCGGTCCATCGCCGCCAGCATCGGAACGCCGCCGATGTCTGTGTAGGCGCGTGCATTAAAGCGCAAATTGGAACTCAAGGCTGAAATGCGAATATCGACTTGCAACGGGAACAAGCGCTTGAGAATTTGCAGCAGGCGCTCTTCGGCCGCCGATGGCACCGTGACGATCAGCAGCTCAACGCCTGCGTTACGGCAGAACGCCGATAGCTGTTCGAAGTTGCCGAGTTTGGGATAGCCGCTCAAGCTATCGGACGAGCGGTCATCGTCGCGGTCATCGAACACGCCGAGGATTTTGATGTGATTTTCGCTTGAAGATTCCAGCGCCTTGATAACGGCCTCAGCATCGGCCCCGCCGCCGACGATCACTGTCCGGCGCACCAGACGGCCTTGCTCTGTCCAGTGCGCGATCACTTTTGCAGCCGCCATGCGGCTGATCATCATCAACGCGGCGGCCCACACGAGCCACACGGCAGCTTCACTTGGCGTGAACAAATGAATGCGCGTTAGAAACGAGGCACCCGCCAAGCCGATGAAGGCTGCGAACAGCGACTTGAAAATGCGCTGCCACTGCACAATCGTCCGGCGCAGCGCCGGGATGGTGTAGGCCCACTTGCGCCGCATCAGAACCGCGACAGCCACCGCCACCAGAGCGGTCCGCGCGAACATCGCAGAGGTGGAATAGGCGTCCAGCGTGCCGGTGAGCCAGGCTGCGGCCCAACCCGTCGCCACCACGATCACAAAATCGATGACGCTGACGAAAAAAATGAGTTTCGGCCGCGAGATGTTGAAGCGCTTGTCGCTGAACCAGCGATCGAGGGCGCCCAAGATGGACGGGCCGGCCAGGGGCGGCGCGAGCCCAAACGCATGCGGGTTCATGGTATCGCGCCGAACCGGGTCGAGCGAGGAAGGATCAGCGGCGGACATATCTCGATGCACCCCAAACGTGAGAAGATTGCGCCGACTATGGCGCACGGGCGGTCACGATCTCGTAAAGACGCGCGGCCCAATTCGTGCACGAACTAATGCAATATCGGGGCCATTGCGCCATTGCGGAACACCGGTTGACGACAAACTCACCACGTCCGCGACCGGCAAAAAAAGCCCCTCGGTCCAGGGGAGGGACGAGGGGCAAAACGCTGGAATGGCGGGAGGGGAGACCAGGCCAGCGAAGACGGGTGAGACCAGGTAAGGAGCGTGGGCCTTGCGTGTTCTCGATGGGTTGAATTTGCCCCATCGCAAGCGCCGGCGCTGTTCCGTGAGGAACTCTAATGTTGCTCGCGGCGACTCCCTTTTTGCTGGCGCGTCCCGACTCTGCTCCGCAGAGCCGGCCGGGACGCGCGTGCGGATGGCGGCCGGCCGCCGCTCGCGTTTGCGGCGGGTTGACCTTACGCACGGTCCAACCGCGCCAACAGATGTCATCCTCGGGCTTGTCCCGAGGACCCACTCCGCCACTTGCTTTGGCCTTAAAAGTATTTGGGCCGTTGAAGCGAGGCTTTCATCGCCCTGGTGTGTATTTGCTGCTTGATGGGTCCTCGGGACAAGCCCGAGGATGACACTCTTGGATGTTGATGCGATGCGTTACCGTTGCGAGACCGGCAGCAACGCACAGAAGCGCTGGACGATCCGCAGGAGTCGGCGTCACGTACTTTAACAAATTGCTTTCTAAGCCAGGACTTGAGTTAGCCGTGCGCAGATAAGTAATGTATCCCATTAGCATCTTAACGTGTCCCTCAAGCCGCTGTGACTGGGTCTAAGCATGTCAAAGGCAAATGCCAAAAGGCCTACAGTGCGGGAGGGCATGATCGTTGCGGTACCGGCAACAGATGGTCATGGATTTATTATCGGCGTTGTTGCGCGAGCAGAGCCGAGCCGCTCTCGTGGCGCTGCCATTTTGGTCTATTTCTTTAGACCTAGGTGGCCCCACACTCCCTCGCAAGAACAAGTTGGAGAGTTACTGCCAGAGACTGCCCTATCGATAATCCAGACAGGGGTTCTGAGAATAATTGATGAAACGTGGATGATCGTAGGCGATGTTCAGTCGTTTGATCGGGCAATGTGGCCCATTCCGATTTTTGGTAGTATTTCAAACAGTGAGCCGATCATAGCGTGGCTAACTCGGTTTAAAGAAGATCGAATAGGCTATGGCGCTCCTAGAGAAGAGATCATCGTTTCACCCGAAGAAGCGCGGAGGTACCCAGAGTGCTCAAGTTGGGGCGTGGACATAGCGGCTTACGAAGCGACAATCGAAATTCAAAATACTGAGAAGAAAAAGCACTAGACTGAACGACAACCTGCACGCTTTGTGTCTTCGACGGCTCCCACGCTGGATCCCCAATTACAATCGGCTGACGCAATTGAGGATGACCGCGCCATGATCTTTTTTTCGGGCGCACGCGCGTCCCGGCCGGCTCTCTGTAGCTGGTGCGTTGCGACTCCGCTGCGCGGAGCCGGCCGCAACGCACGGAAACGCTGAACGACCAACCGCAAACGCGAGCGGCGGCCGGCTCCCTGAAAGGGAGTCGCCGCGAGCAAAGCAAAAGCCTTAAAGCTGCGGCCCCTCAGGGAAGCTGAGAGGCCGCAATCGGGACAGGTGGTGCCAAGCGGGGGAGTGCAGATCACCTGCCCGAATTCAAATTTTCGCGCGGGCTTACCAGCCGTAGACGCAGGCGTAGTAGCGGCCCTTCCAGTACTTGCGTCCGGTCCACTGCCACTTGTCGTAGTAGTAGTCGCAGCTGTCGTACTGGCGGATCACCACGACGCTGCGGCCGCTGTGGAACTGGTTGCTGTGGTGGTTCTTCAAATGAAACTTGGCATGTTTGCCGCCAGCTTCGGCCGAACCCACAGCGCCGCCGATGGCGATAAGTGAGACGAGCGCAAGGGCGGGCAGGCGCTTGAGATGAAGGGTCATGTTTGCGAACTCCGATTGAATGGAACAGTGTCCGCGAGCGATGCATCGCACTGCGGCGTCGGGTGCAATTGCCGCCTCAGGAAGGCACCACAACCGCGTCCGATGCCGCCAATATGCCCGCGCAGTCGCGCGCGCTCAGTTCCCGGAGGAACAGGAAACGCGAGCGGGCTTGCATGGTGCCTAGTCGCTGAGGCCCGAGGCCGTACTGAGGATCTTGAGAACTTCGACCGGATGCGCCTGCTTACTCAGCGCCAGAAAATCGCCGGTGACGTGCAGGCTCGCTTCAAGCTGACGGTGGAATTCCTCGCGGCCCACTTCGATGGTGCCGAACTGGCGCAAATGGTCGGTGACGAACTGCGTATCCAGCAGCCGGAAACCACCGAAAACAAGACGCGCTGCGAGATAGACGAGCGCAATCTTCGAAGCGTCGCGTTCGTAAGAAAACATGCTCTCGCCGAAGAACGCGCCGCCCAGCGCCACGCCATAGAGACCGCCCACCAGTCGTTCGCCGTTCCACACCTCGACGGTATGGCAATGGCCCATATCGAACAGTTCGCCATAGAGGCTGCGGATGCGGCTGTTGATCCACGTCGAATTGCGCCCCGGCCGCGACGAGGCGCAGCCTTCGATCACCCCGGCGAAATCGGTGTCGATGCGCACGTCAAGGGCGGCGGTGCGGATGGTGCGCGCGAGCCGCCCCGGCACGTGAACGCTATTGAGCGGCAGCAAGCCGCGATGCTGAGGTTCTATCCAATAGAGCGCCGGATCGTCGGCACTTTCCGCCATAGGGAAAATACCGCAGCTATAGGCCTTCAAGAGTACCTGCGGCGTGATCTCGATCATAATGTCGTCGCGCGAGGCCACTGCGTCTGCCGCTCCTGAAAAATCTGGCTCGCCGAAACCGGAATGGCGAACAGTCCGGCTCGCAGCGATGTTATGCGCTGCCAGTCAAACCGTGCGATCATGCCGTGCGCGCCAGACTGTTTCAATCAGGAACCGTCAAATTGTATGGCGGCTTGCGATTACTCCGGCTTGCCGAGGTATTTTTCAAGCCAATGAATATCGTACATGCCGTTCACCACGTCGGGGTGGCGCACGAGCTCGTTAAAAAGCGGGATGGTGGTTTCAATGCCGTCGATCACGAATTCGGACAGCGCCCGGCGCAGGCGCATCAGACACTCGTTACGGTTGCGGCCGTGCACGATCAGCTTGCCAATGAGGCTGTCGTAGAAAGGCGGGATACGGTAGCCCTGATAAACGCCCGAGTCGACGCGCACACCCAGGCCGCCCGGCGGATGCCAATAAGTGATTTTCCCTGGCGAGGGCCGGAATGTGTGCGGGTTCTCAGCGTTGATGCGGCACTCGATGGCGTGGCCCGAAAACGTGACTTGATCCTGGGTGACAGAAAGGCCAGCACCCGAGGCGACACGGATCTGCTCGAGCACAAGGTCGAGCCCGGTGATCATTTCGGTGACCGGATGCTCGACTTGCAGGCGCGTGTTCATTTCGATGAAATAGAACTCGCCGTCTTCGAACAGAAACTCGACGGTGCCCGCGCCGCGATACTTGATCTTGCGCATGGCCGCGGCGACCGTCTCGCCGATTTTGACCCGGGCCGCCGCGTTGAGGGCGGGCGAAGGCGCTTCTTCGAGGATCTTCTGATGGCGGCGTTGCAGCGAACAGTCGCGCTCGCCGAGATAGATGGCGTTACCCTTGCCATCGCCGAACACCTGAATTTCGATGTGGCGCGGCTTGGTCAGATACTTCTCGATGTAGACGCTGTCGTTACCAAACGCGGCCTTAGCCTCTGCCCGGGCCGTTGCCAGCGCCATTGGCAGTTCGGCCGCCGTGTGCGCGACCTTCATACCGCGCCCGCCACCGCCGGCCGTTGCCTTGACCAGCACCGGGAAGCCCATTTCAGAGCCAATTTTCAGGGCCTGCGCTTCGGTCGTCACTTCGCCGTCCGAACCGGGCACCACGGGAATGCCAAGCTTCTTGGCCGTCTCCTTGGCGGTGATCTTATCGCCCATGATGCGGATGTGTTCCGACGTCGGGCCGATGAAGGTGATCGCGTGATCTTCGAGGATTTCGGCAAAGCGCGCGTTTTCCGACAAGAACCCGTAGCCTGGATGCACGGCATCGGCGCCGGTGATTTCGCAGGCGGCGAGCAAGCGCGGGATGTTGAGATAGCTGTCGGACGCAGGCGGCGACCCGATGCAAACGCTCTCATCGGCAAGACGCACGTGCATGGCATCGGCATCGGCCGTCGAGTGGACCGCCACTGTCGCAATGCCGAGCTCTTTGCAGGCCCGCTGGATGCGGAGCGCAATTTCACCCCGGTTGGCAATCAAGACTTTATCGAACATGATGTCCGTTCCGGCGGCGGGTCCGAAGATCAGAACCCGGCACCACTCCTATTATTCAATGATGACGAGCGGCTCGCCGAATTCCACAGGCTGGCCATTGTCGATGAAGACAGCCGTCACCGTACCGGCACGCGGCGCAGGGATCTGGTTCATCGTCTTCATGGCTTCGATAATCAGCAGCGTATCTCCAACGGCAACGCGCGAGCCGACCTCGACGAAGGGCGGCGCGTTTGGATCTGCGCCACGATAGGCCGTACCGACCATGGGCGACTTGACGGCGCCGGGATGCTTGGCCGGATCGGCGACGCCAGCGGAAGCCACTGCGGCGCTCGCGGCAGGAGCCGCACCGGCGCTATGACCCACGGAGGCCGCAGCCGTGATATGAAGGGTGCGCGCGACACGGACCTTAAGTCCGCTTTTCTCGATCTCGATTTCCGACAGACCCGTTTCGTTGAGGAGCTGTGCCAGATCGCGTATCAATTTCTGATCGGGATCGGCTTTGCCAGGATCGTCTTTCGCCGTCATGCGGTCGTCTTCCTTCTGTCAATGTCTTGCGGCCCGCGGGGCTTAGCCCGAACCGGCGCTCGTCTTGCTGAGAATATCGGCCATGGCCTCCAGTGCAAGCTCATAGCCTTTTGCACCGAGGCCACAGATGACGCCCTGAGCCGCCAGCGAAACATACGAGTGCTGCCGGAAGGCTTCGCGGCGGAAGATGTTCGAGAGATGCACTTCGATGACGGGAACGGCCGCCGCCTGAAGCGCATCGAGAATGCCGATCGAGGTGTGCGTCAGCGCTCCGGCATTCAAGATAATGCCCGAGGCCGTGGTGCGGGCTTCTTGAATCCAGCCAACGAGTTCGCCCTCATGGTTGGACTGGCGGAAATCGATGGCGAGCCCAAGCGCTGCTGCACGCGCCTCTGCCAGGCGGCGCACGTCTTCAAGCGTGTCTCGCCCGTAAACGGCAGGCTCGCGAGTGCCCAGCATATTGAGGTTTGGTCCGTTAAGGACCAGGACAGGTTTGGCCATGGATCAGCTGTCAAAGCAAAGATTGAAGAGCGGCGCACTTTGCAGGCGGGACGCATTGACCGCAAGACGCAACCGCACTTTTCCCGTCTAACAGCTTTCTCGCATGTGCGAAAGGGCTCGAGTACCGCGCATTGTTCGCGACCAACCGGCGGCTGGGAGCCCGGCAACGGCAAGTGGCCGCCGCCGGGTTTGGGTTTAACAATAGGTGCAGCCCGTTTTCCGCAGCTCCGCGATGTGCCCAGCGAGCGTCTCAGTCAGGCTCTCGGGTGCTCCGCCAACGGTGCGATCGCCAACGATAAAGTGCGGTGTGCCGTTGATGCCCATCTTCTGGGCCAGCTCTTTGACTCGCGTCAATTCACCTTTGACAGGCTCTGAATTCATGTCCGCCTTGAGTTTCGCGATGTCGAGTCCGAGCGTTTCCGCGGCTTTCATGGCGATGGCTTCGGTCGTCGTGCCCTTGTGCGTGATCAACGCTTTGTGCATCTCCCAGTACTTGCCCTGCAGATTGGCCGCGAGCGCAATTCGAGCTACAGGTTCTGATGCCTCACTGATGATCGGCAGCTCCTTGAAGACAACGCGCACGTTCTTGTCACTCTCAATCAGCTTGGCGATCGCAGGAAAGCCGCGTTTGCAATAGCCGCAGTTGTAGTCGAAGAACTCGACGACCGTGATGTCGCCATTCGGGTTGCCAGCAACGGCAGCGTTGGGATGCCGGAAAATGTCCTTGGCGTACTCAGCGACCATGGCCTTGGTCTTCTGGTCCTGTTCCTTCTGCATCTTGGCTTCGAAGGCGCTTTGCATTTCAAGCAGCAGCTCGGGATGCGACAGCATATAGTCTCTCACGATTTTCTCGATCGAAGACTTCTGCTCGGCATTGAACGCGCTTGCAGCAGCCGGAGCCGCCGCGTCTTCGGCCGAGGAAGGCAGAACGCCGCGCCCGAGAACGAAGGCAGCGCCCGCAATCGCCAGTAACAGTGGAATGGCGACGAGAGGTCCCTTCCGAACGATGGCGCGTTTGCGGGCTGGGTCGGCGGCTTGCTCTGACATGATGTCTCCAGGTCGGGTCGGATGAAAGGAAGAGAAGTGAGTACACAGCCAGGCTAGTAGGCCTGCTTCGGCGCGATGATATTGACGATGTCGTCGGCCCGGAGCCACGCTGGCGAACCGGGTTTAAGATTCTGCTGGGCGATCCCGGCGCGCTCTTTTGCGATTTTGAAGTTGCCGATGCGGACTTCCACTTCTGCCTGCATCAAGTTGGCTTCTGCGATCTGCTGCTTGGCGCCGTAGGCCTGCGATAAAAGGCGGTAGGCGTCGACGAACGTGCCAGCGCTTTTGTCGGCTTCGTCTTCCTGACGCAGGGCTGCCTTCAAGTGCTTGATCGCGTCGTCAGTTTGCGCCACTTCGCCAGACTGTATAATAGCTTTGGCCAGCTGGATCTCGATCTGAGGAGCCGATTTCATAAGTTCGATGGCTTTGCGCAATGGCGCGATTGCCTTCCCCGGCTGTCCACTGCGCATGAGAAAGTCGGCTTTCACTTCGTAAAAAAATGGGTTGCCCGGCTTTTCTTTGATGAGAGCGTCGATTTCGGCGAGACCGGCTGTCATTCCAGCGTTCTGCCCTTGGCGGAGACGGGCGATCGCACGCGCATAGCGGGCTGCCATGCTGGTATCCGATGGGGCATAAGAATTGAGAACGTCCTGAGGTGTCTTGAGATAGCCGGCAAGTTTGGCCCGCATCATGTCGTGACGCAGCTGCAAGGCTGGCGGATCAGTGACGCTGATATAGGGTGATTTTTGTACGCCTTCGCGCAGCAGCGCGATACGTGTGCTCTCCAGCGGATGCGAGCGCCGGTAGTTGTCACCGAGTGTAAAGCGATTGTCTTCGGCCAGACGCTGGAATGTTTCAAGCATGCCACGGCCAGACTGGCCAGACCGGCGAAGAAGCTCGAGGCCCGATTGGTCGGCCGCACTCTCCTGGGCCTGCCGTTCAAGCAAGAAGGCGCGCAGTAGCGTTTCGGAGCCACCGGTTGCAATCGCCTGACCAGCCCCGGTTGTCGCATCGCCCGCGCCGCCGATCGCGCCGGCCACCATGAGGCCGATGCCGAGCAACTGCAAAAGCAGCGACCGGTTCTGCAACGAACTTGCCTGACTGCGCAGTGCTGAAATATGCGCGGCCGTGATGTGCCCGGTTTCGTGGGCCAGAACGCCGATCACTTGGTTGGGCGTTGCCGATGTCATCAGCATGCCCGTGTGAACGTAGATATTGTTGCCATCGATAACGAAAGCGTTGAAGGTCGGGTTATTGATCACCCGCACGCGAATGCGACCGCCGCCCAGCCCAGCTTTCTCAAGGATCGGTCGCGCGTAGTCTGCCAGAAGCGCTTCAATTTCGGTGTCTTGGATTTGTGGAATGCGCTGCGCGCTGGCGGGTGACGCTTGCAAAACACCCGTCACTGCCATCAATGCCGCAACAGCGGCTCGCAACGGCCTTGCGATCGGTTTCAGCATGAGATCTCGATGCCCGCTAACAAACTGCCCGTTGTCTTCGGCGCAGCGCCTATCCCGGCGCTTGCCACAACTCGATAGGACCCCGCAAAGAGGCCGTCAACGGTGTGCGAGACACACCAGCCAACAGCCCGCAAGCCAAGGGCCAATCCGCCAATGTTTCTGTGGCATGTGTTGGGCACGAGCAAGGCAAAAGAGGCCCGCCGCGGGAACCCCAACATGACAATTTGGTCAGGAAGGATCGCACTGATACGCAACCCCTCCCGGCCAACGGTATGCCTTAACGATGCCTAGACTGCTGTGCGGACGCCTCAGCCGCGGCCGCTGTTAGCACCGAGCGAGACGAAGCGATAACCGACATCGACATGGATGTGGTCCATGTCGCGATAGGTCATGACGCCACCCGAATGGTGGTTGGCCAGCAGCCACTGCACGACGGCAGCCTTACGGCCTGGTGCACTGAAGTCGATGGCCAGACCATAACGGTGCTTGGAGGGCTTGCCAGATGTCGCGATCACCGCACCTGCCCGGCAGGTCGAGATGATGTTGACGGACCCAAAGCGCGACTCGATGCGATTGAGCAGGGCACGAGCCGAAGGCTGCAGGCACGAACGGGACGATCCACCATCACCGCGGCCCGCCGTCATTGCCCGGCTCGCCATGCGCGATTTGCCTCTCGAAGACGAAGCGTACGACTTTCTTTTGTATGAGCCGCGAGCGTACTTCTTTTTGGAGCCCGCCTTCTTCGAAACGTAGGCCCTTTTCTTGTAGGTCTTGGCTGCAGACTTCTTAGTGTAGCTCTTACCAGCCTTGCTTGTGGCACCAATCGCCACGTCCGACGTCGTTGCGAGCGCAAACACGAGGCCGTTTGATTTTGTATTCTTAGCCTCTCCGGGCTTTGCGGCAGGCGTCATGCCATAGGCCGCTAATTGCAACGTGGGCGTTTCTACCCGCGCTTGGGCTGCCGTTGCAAAAACTGGAATCGTCATCGCACAGATAATTGCGCTCAGAACTCGAACTTTCATAGCCAATGTCCCCTTCTAGGGTTGGTACATTCAAAAATGGCCGATGGGTTGGACTAGGATTCTTGCGGTTCCAACCGTGAGCGGAGCTTGACCATCGCCGTGAGGTGGCCTTGCAAAGGCCGGTGACGAGGGCTCGTGAGGAAGAAACTCGCGCTCTTCGACGTTCAGTTCAGATCGGACCGAGGGCCGGCCGCTCTAAGCGGCACACAACGCGAAGGGCGCCGATCTGCCACCGGGCTTGACCCGGTTGACGGGGAGAATTAACGGTAAAAAAATCTGTTGCCAGGGGGCTGCGACGAATCGTGTCGCCGCAACGCAACAAGACCATTTACGACTCAACCATTTAAGTAGTTAAATCAGACGACTAGTTATTTTATCAGGATAATTTCCCGACCGCCGAAGAGAAGGTCTCAACGGTCCGGAAGGCAACCTATGGGGCGATATTGCGGCGCAGCGCCCCGTCCTGAGCGGCAGGCGGCGATTTAATCTCCCCGCTGCAACTGACCGAAATGGGCAGTAGCGAGACAGTCATCGCACCCAACTTCAGACTCTGTTGGACCATGTTGCAAGCCTTACCCGTCGAGAACGCAACCTCCTCTTTGGGAGTCGTGGCGGCTGCATTGGAGAGCCGGTACTTCGCCCCTTGCAGAAGGCGCAGAATGCGTGCGCCGGTGTAGGTCATGCGCCCATCTGCCGGTGGCAGACCATCGAGCACCCAAGCCGCACTATCGGTTTGTGGCAGCGGATAAAGAACGGAATCGATCGTTTGCATGACCAGACGATTGGCTTCGCTAGGGGCCACACGCACCGCGCCGGTGTCATCAATCAACACGATCCGGTCGTCGCGCCCGATTTGAAAGCGTTCAACAGCAAAAGGACCGGCATTGAGCGTGTAGGTCGTGTCGGGAAACAGCTCGATGGTTTGCGCGCTACCATCGCGCTTGAAGAACCCCGTCGCCTCGGCTCCCTTCCACAGATCGAGACTCCAACCACCGCGGTAGCCCGCCGCATCGACCACAACACGCCGCAACCCCACGAGCCGCAACGTCATTCCGTCGGCCACAGCCAAGCTGGCTCCACTGGTGATCGTCAGCGATCCCGGCAATAGCTTGAAGCGGATCGGCAGCGACTGCGGTTCGTTAGACAAAACAAACACGTAGTCACCTTCGGTCAGGCCCTTCACGGCCTCGCGGCAGACGCGCTGAATGAAGCACTCGTCGTGCGCCACTTCTACGCCCAGGGCATTTTCGATGCGCCAGTAGCCGCGATAAGTGCCGAGATCGAAAGTGAAAGAAACCGGTCGCTTGGCCGGTGCTGCTTGGGCCGCCGAGGTGCCAGCACAGAGCAAAAGCAGTGTGGAAGTAAACAACCAAAGCAGCATGCCGTTTCGCATTACACAACCTAGTTCGAGAAATCGTGGGCTGAAGATCTGCCACATGCAGGCCCGAGCCTTTAATGCGTGGGCGACTGCAGAAACCCCGTCGCTGCCCACCAACTTGAGAACGGTTATGAATAACTTGCTGATGCCTTGCCAGAGGCAGGCTACAGGACCCGAGTTTGTAACACCGCGATGAGGCACCAAAAGCACAGCGGCGGAGGCCGCTTCCAGCCCCCGCCGCTCATTTTATAGTCCATCGCCATTGATACCATTGGTATCGCCGCTGGCTATTTTTGACGACGATCACCTAGGGCGGCAAATTTCACCAGTCAGCCGCCCAGCGTCCGCTGCCACCAGCCCCGCTTGGGCGAGGCTGGCTGGCTGTCGCCATGGGCGGCAGCGGCACCATCAGGTCCAACCACCACGCTCTCGATCACCGGCTCGGTCGAATGGCTTGCGGCCCGTCCTCTTGGCTTTGCGGGTTCAGCCGCGGCCGGAGCCTCGTGGTTCGCTTGGACTTCAAGCTTTGCCGGTTCAGCCGGCGCGACCGGGTGCGCCAGAGTGTCTGGTTTCTTCGGTTCGCCAGCTGCTGCAATGGGTTTAGCAGCTTGTGCAGAACGCGGGCCGCTAGCGTTCCCATAATCCATCGTTGCGGATTCGAAGTCGCTGATCCGCTCTTCTCCGATGTGGATCGGAAAGGCGGACACAGGGGCACGCTCTCCAGCGCCCGGTGGCGCCCCGTTGTTGCCATCGACCGCGCCAAACGAAGCGTCTGGGCTCGACCGTTCTGAGCCCGTGTGATCTTCACCCAAGCTGTCGTGACCTGGACGCTCGCCACGGCCCCGGCGGCCACCTCTGCGGCCACGGCGTCTGCGGCGGCCACCACGATCGTCTGGGCCCTGCGATGTCCGGGCTTCGACCGAAGTGCCAGCGGCATCACCCTCGTCGCCATCAAGCTCGATATCGCCTCCCGGCGTCTCGCCGCCATCGATGCTGGCAGCAACAACGGGATTGCGTTTGCGGTCATCGCCGCCAAAGCGTTCGCTGTGCCGCTGCCCCTGCTGCGGTCCAGCGCGATCGCCGGCCGATGTCCCATTCCCGGTGCCGCCGTTCGAACGGTCTTGCCGGTCCTGACTCGGCGGCCTGTCGCCACCACGCGCCTCGCGGCCCTCATCCCGGCCACCCTCACCGCCTGGACCGCGTTCACGGTCGGCTCCACCCCGGCGGCCACCCCGGCGGCGGCGGCGGCGCTTGTCTGAACGGCCGCCATTTCCGTCGGCGCCTTCACCGTCTTCGTCGCTCCGGGGCACAACCCGCACGCCGCTTTCGCGTGGCGCTTCCGTCATGACTTCGTCGTCGTACGCATCGCCGGCGGCCATTACAGCAGTGTCGGCCTCGTCGCCCTCGAAGCCCCAATCCATGTTGACTGCAGCACGTTCCGGACGGCGCAGAGGTTGGGCCAGCGACGCACCGCGTTCGATTGTGAAGTTAGCGCCTTGCAGCTTGTCGCTCGCCTGAATGCTGATCGAGATGCCGTTGCGGGCTTCCATGTCGTTGATGAACGGGCGCTTCGAGTTGAGCAAATAGAGCGCAACTTGGGCCGTGGTCGTCGCCACCAACGATGCCCGGCCGCCGGTCATCAGCGCATCTTCCAGGCCTCGCAGCACCGCAAGCGCTACGCTTTCCGTCGATCGGATGATCCCGGTGCCCTGACAATGCGGGCACTGTGTCGTCGAGCCTTCGAGCACGCCGGTACGCATGCGCTGGCGCGACATTTCCATGAGGCCGAAGTGCGATATGTGGCCGAGCTGGATGCGTGCCCGATCGAAGCGCAAGGCGTCTTTCAGGCGCCGCTCAACCGCGCGGTTATTGCGCTTTTCTTCCATATCGATGAAATCGATGACGATGAGGCCTGCCAAGTCGCGAAGTTTGACCTGGCGCGCAACTTCATCGGCGGCTTCAAGGTTTGTATTGAGGGCTGTTTCCTCGATCGAAAATTCGCGTGTCGACTTGCCCGAGTTGACGTCGACGGCAACCAGCGCCTCGGTCTGGTTGATCACCAGATAACCGCCCGACCGCAGCGTCACGTAAGGGCTGAACATCGCATTCAACTGCCGTTCAATGCCGAACTTCGTGAACAGCGGCTCTGGATCGGAGTGCGCCAGCACGTTCTTGGCATGGCTCGGCATGAGCATGCGCATAAAGTCCGTCGCGTCGCGGTGCGCATGGGCACCGGCAACGATGATCTCCTCGACGTCCTTGTTGTAGAGATCGCGAATTGACCGCTTAATCAGGTTGCCTTCTTCATAGACAAGGCTCGGTGCGGTCGATTCCAGCGTCAGATCGCGCACGCTTTCCCACAAGCGCAACAGATATTCGAAATCGCGCTTGATCTCCTGCTTGGTGCGCGCAGCGCCTGCCGTGCGGATGATCAGGCCCATGCCTTCCGGCACTTCGAGCTCGTTGGCGATCGCCTTGAGCCGCTTACGATCTTGCGGATTGGTAATCTTGCGGCTGATACCGCCTCCGCGCGCCGTATTTGGCATCAACACGGTGTAACGGCCAGCGAGCGACAAATAGGTTGTAAGAGCAGCGCCCTTGTTGCCGCGTTCTTCCTTGACGACCTGGATCAGAATGATCTGGCGGCGCTTGATGACTTCTTGGATCTTATAACTGCGCGGCCGGCGGCGTTGCCGCGAGGGCAGTTCTTCAAGTGCGTCTTCGGCGCCTGTTTGCTCGATAGCTACCGGTGCCAGCGTGGGGGCGGGGGCAACTTCGATGTTGCCCTCCGCTGATGCTCCAGCCGCCAAAATTTCTCCGGTGCTGTCCTCGCTCTCGTCGGCGTCGTTATCTGCCTCGTAAGCGGGCTCAACCTCGACGGGAGTGCTGTGGTCGCGCTCGTCATCGTCAGAATCTCCGGCACCGGCATTTTCTACGGCATCGAGATCGCCTTCGAAACCACCGACAACTTCCGGCCCTTCGTTGTCGTCGGCGTCATCGCGGACGTCTTCAGACAGGCTTTCGCCCGATCCGAAGGACTCGAGCGGAATTGCTGAACCGATTTCGGATGCACGGTCATCAAAGCCGGCATCGCTGCCCGTTTCGCTAATATTCTCGTCACCGTTATCTTCGTGTGAGTCATGCGAAGTGGGTTCGCCGTCGTGGCTAGCCGATTGGCGCATGCCTTCGCCGCTTTCACTGCGGCGGCGTGGGCTTTGCTGCTGGCGCTGGCGCCGTTCGAGCCGTTCCGCGCGAGCGTCGGCCTCGGCCTCTTCACGGGCTTCCTGTTCGGCTTCCTCGTCGAGCAAGGCCTGCCGGTCAGCAACCGGAATCTGATAGTAGTCGGGATGAATTTCGTTGAAGGCGAGAAAGCCGTGGCGGTTGCCACCGTAATCTACGAAGGCCGCCTGCAGCGAGGGCTCGACCCGGGTGACCTTCGCCAGATAAATATTGCCGCGCAAAAGCTTGCGTGCGGCGCTTTCGTAGTCGAATTCCTCTACGCGGCCGCCGCGCAGAACCACGACCCGGGTTTCTTCCGGGTGGGTGGCATCGATAAGCATCTTGTTGGTGTTTGACATGAGACTGGATCCTTCGCGCGCCGGCGGGGATGCCCCGCGGTACCGGCCCTGAGGCCGGAGGCGTCAAGCGGCCGTGTGCTGGCGCGCGCCTTGTTGGATGGGTGGAGATGTGAGGTGGGGGATTGGAAAGGCTTGAGTGCGCACACCCGCTTTGCGGCCGTTGAGACCGCACGACCGCTCGCCGGCACCCTGTGTGGGCCGTTGGCGGAACGTTGTGATGGACGCGTCGTCTTCATATTAAAGTGTCGTCCTCGTACCAGCCCCCGCCCCGCTGCAGCATTTGCGCTGCGCCGGGATGCAAAGGGCCGAAAGTGGCAAGTGGGAACCGATCCGGGCGAGATGCGATTCCTGTATTTGGTCCGCGGAGCTTCTCCAAAAAATCGAAGAAAACCATGCAAACCGGAGATCTTTGATGGCGGCCGATCAAGCCTTTCGCTTGCAAGCCGCCGGAAGTAACACGTGCGCTGCTGAACGCTGCTGCCAGTTCGGATTGCCGCTGAGATCATGCCTAAGCCGCAGCCCACGAACTCAACCCTGCGGGGCGGACCGGCACATCTACACGTGTCCGATGTTGCGCAGACCAAGCTCTGCCGCCGTGAACGCATTCCCTGGTCCACTGCAGCTGCGGCTGTTGAGCGCTTCGCTAGACTGCATTGACCCAAAACCTGCGCGGCTAGGGCGGCGTGCCTATTCGGTACACGCGCTTTCATACTACGAGTTTGCAGCCGTCCAGGCAAGCATTATGAACAGAATGCATCAGTCAGACCGGCCAGAATCCCGATTTATGATTTTTGGCGATTCGGACAAAGATTGGGTTAATAAGATCACGAGAGGGTTTCCCGTGCTCGATGCGGGATATCTGAACCTAGAGGCAAGGCATGTTTTGGTGTCGGCATAAGCGGGCGATTATAGACCCACGACATGGCGGCTCACAACCGCTTGCGTCCTTAGGTTGCTTGATCCTTGTCGTTGCTGCTCTCTGCCAGCCGATAGGGGTTGCTTATGCGGCTGAAGCGGCAATCACACCCCGCGCCAGTTCTGCTTGGGACACGCAAGTGCATGCGCAGGTGGCGCCCTCTCCACTTCAGATGGGTTTGGATCGTGCCCAATCCACCATATCCAAAACCCACCCAAAAATAGAGACCGTCGCCTTTGAAGGCTGCGAAGCCACGAGCGCATCGGTCTCGGGGGATTCAAAGCAAACCGTTTTCCGTCTGCAACTGACAAGGGGTGTGTCCGCCGAAGTGTTCACACTCGGCAACCCCTTTCGGGTCATCGTCGATTTACCGGGCGTCGGCTTTCGTCTGCCGGAAGGCACCGGCGTGCGCGGAGAAGGTCTGGTCTCGGCCTTCCGCTATGGGCAGTTCGCTGAAGGCAAATCGCGCATTGTGCTCGACGCGACTGAACCGGTGTTGATCCAGAAGGCGAATATGACGGCTCTACCCGGCGGGTCGGGGGTTGAACTCACTATCGTGCTTGAACCGACGTCGCAGCAGTCGTTCGGCGATGGCACCGGCACCCAGCCAGCAGAAAGAGCCCCGCCTGCCAAAACCGCCGTCACATCCCCACTTCCTGCCGGAGACACCAAGACACGCCCCATCATCATGATCGACGCCGGGCACGGTGGCATCGACGGTGGCGCAGTAGGCGCCGGAAATCTCATCGAAAAGAACGTCGTTTTGGGCGTTGCCCGCGAACTGCAGCAGCAACTGGCCAGGTCCGGCAGGTACGATGTGCGCATGACGCGGACGACGGACGTCTTCATTTCCCTCGACAAGCGCTTGCAACTATCCCGCGAAAGCGCTGCCGACTTGTTCATCTCGTTGCATGCCGATTCCATTGCCGATCAACAGTTCGTCCAGCATGTGCGCGGGGCTACCGTTTACACCCTTTCAGAGCGGGCGTCCGATGAGCAGGCAAGGCGGATGGCGGAGAAGGAGAATGCATCGGACTTGATCGCCGGTCTTGATGCTTCATCCCCACAAGAAGGGGAGGAAGTTCGTGGCATTTTGATCGACTTGATGAAGCGAGAGACAGCCAACTATTCTGCTGATTTTTCATCGACCCTGGTCGGCAAACTCAAGCAAAACATCCGTCTGTCGCGCGATCCCCAGCGCTCAGCTGCTTTTAAAGTTTTGAAGCAGACCCACGCGCCGTCTGTTCTCTTAGAATTGGGCTACATGAGTCACGACGAAGACCAGAAGCTGCTCGGGTCCCCAGCTTGGCAAAAGTCAGCGGCGAAGTCGATTTCGGAAGCCGTCGACGCCTTTTTTGCCAAACGTGACACGGGAGCCGCAAGCCTGCCGTGACAACGCGTCGGGGCCCCCTCCTCAGGTAGCGTGCCAGGATAGCACCACTGCGGCCTCAATCCAGCCACGAAGGGCGATGCATCTTAAGTTTTCAAAAACCGCGAAGCAGTAAAACATCATTTCGACCGTTATCGAGTTATGGTGTTACGACAGCACGGCGCTGCTGAAGTGCCGGTGAGACGACGTATTGCCACAATCCCTATTATTGATCCGTGGGATAAACGGCTTGGTAAGCAGCATAAATTCCAGCTTATCGAGCGCTAGACTGCGACGAGCAAAACGTGACAGTGCTGGATGGCCAAGCGTCTGTTGACCGGATGAACGAGGCGAATGCGAGCCCCCCCACCTTTTCCACCTCCCCTCGCCCCCAAGAAGGCGCGCAAGCGGCGTAAAAGCCTGTTGCTCAGTTTTTTGAGCTTCTCGTTCGCGGCGTTCGTTGTGGTCTTCATGGTCGCGTCGGCTGCAGCCGGCATTATCGTCTGGCGTGCCTCGAAAGATTTGCCCGACTACGAGAGCCTTTCGAAATACGAGCCGCCAGTGATGACACGCGTGCACGCTCACGATGGCTCGCTGATTGCCGAGTACGCGAGAGAGCGGCGCATTTTTGTGCCCATCAACACCGTGCCCAAAGGTGTCGTCGCCGCATTTCTATCGGCTGAAGACCGGCGCTTTTACGAACACGGCGGGCTCGATCTCACAGGCATTGCGCGGGCCGGCATGAAGTATCTCTCTTCAAAGTTGTCGGGCCAGGGCAGCATCCAAGGCGCCTCGACGATTACGCAGCAGGTCGCAAAGAACTTTTTGCTCACCTCCGACCGCACGTTCGACCGCAAGATCAAGGAAGCGATCCTCTCGATCCGCATCGAAAGCGCGTACTCAAAGGACAAGATCCTCGAACTTTACTTGAACGAAATTTATCTCGGCATGGGCGCATATGGCGTCGCCGCAGCAGGCCTCAACTATTTCAACAAAGAACTCAAAGACCTCACCATCGAAGAAGCAGCCTATCTGGCAGCCTTGCCCAAAGCGCCCAACAACTACAATCCGTTCAAGGCCAAAACCAAAGCCACGGACCGGCGCAACTGGATTATCCGGCAGATGGCCGAAAACGGCTACATCACGGAAGCGGAATCGGCCGCGGCCCAGCAAAAGCCTCTGACCGTCAATATGCGTCAGGCCACGCAGGGCTTTTCTGCCGACTATTTCGCTGAAGAAGTGCGCCGCTCGATCCTCGCCGAATACGGCGAAGAAAAGCTCTATGCTGGTGGTCTTTCGGTGCGCACGACCCTCGATCCCAAACTGCAAAAAATGGCGCGCACGGCGCTGGTCGCCGGCCTCGTCAAATTCGACCGGACGCAGGGCTGGCGCGGGCCGGTTTCCAAGATTGATGTCGCTGGCGATTGGGGCGTGCCGCTCGGCGCCATAGACAGCCCTTCGGACATTCAGCCCTGGCGCCTTGGCGTCGTGTTGTCGGCGGAAAAGACCAAAGCGGTGGTAGGCTTGCGCCCGGCCCGCCAACAAGATGGTACGCTCACCAAAGAACGCGAAGCAGTTGAAATCACGCTGGACGATGTAAAGTGGGCGAAAATCCCGCCTAAAAAGGCAACGCCCACCGCTGTAACTGACGTTCTGGCACCGGGTGATGTGATCTATGTCGCCCCCAAGGACCCAGCCAATATTGCGGGCGCTTGGTCGCTAATGCAAATTCCCGAGATAGCGGGCGGTTTGGTGGCCATGGACCCGCACACGGGCCGGGTGCTGGCGATTGCAGGTGGCTTCTCCTTTGCAATGAGCCAGTTCGACCGCGTCATTCAGGCCAAGCGCCAGCCGGGCTCATCGTTCAAGCCGTTCGTCTATGCTGCCGCAATCGACAACGGCTACAAGCCGACGTCCATCGTGCTTGATGCGCCGATCGAAATCGAGCAAGGCCCCGGCCTCGACATTTGGAAGCCTGAAAACTACGAAAAAGACCATTCCCTTGGGCCAGCGACTTTGCGGGTCGGCCTCGAGAAATCCCGCAACCAAATGACGGTGCGGCTGGCCCAGGATATGGGCATGCCGCTGATCATCGAATATGCCAAGCGGTTCGGCGTCTACGACGACCTGCTGCCAGTGCTTGCCATGTCGCTGGGCTCGGGCGAGACCACACTTTTGCGTCTGGCGACCGGCTATTCGAAAATCGCCAACGGCGGCAAGAACGTGCGCGCAACGCTGATCGACCGCATTCAGGACCGTTGGGGCCGATCGATCTGGCGGCATGACGCGCGCGTCTGCCCGGACTGCAACCTGCAAACCTGGAACGGACAGGCGGAGCCTGAAGTTCCCGACGATCGCAAGCAGATCATCGACCCGCACACTGCCTATCAGATGACGTCGATCATGGAAGGCGTTGTCCAACGCGGTACCGCAACGTCGCTGAAAGCTTTGAACCGTCCACTCGCTGGCAAAACCGGCACAACGAACGATGAGCGCGATACTTGGTTCCTCGGCTATACACCGGACCTCGTGGTCGGAGTGTTCGTCGGCTACGATACGCCCCGGCCCTTGGGCAAAGGCAACACCGGCGGGGCCATTGCAGCGCCTATCTTCGGCGAGTTCGTGAAGACGGCCCTAGCCAGCGAACCGGCCGTCCCGTTCCGCATTCCTGCGGGCATCAAGCTTGTCCGCACCAGCTTGCGCACGGGCTTGCGGGCCAGTTCGACCGACAGTGACGCCATCATGGAAGCCTTCAAGCCGAACGAAGAGCCCGATGATGCCTATTCCGTCATTGGATTCTCGGAAGTCAGCGGCGGCACGGCATCTGAAGGCGCAGCCGCTGCCCCTGGCGCTGCTCCTCAGGCGAACCCGTCAAACGATGCTTGGCGCGGCCCGCCACCGGCTCCCGGGCGCACCGGCATGGGGAACGGGTTGTGGTGAGAACCATTCTCTTATAAGCAGCGGCCAAACTCATCGCCCTGCCGCGCCTATGTTGCGAGGTATCGCTTAGGTTTTTCAGCCGCCGCGGTCATGTGTTTGACCTAGTTGATCGCGAGCCGCTTGCCACTCTTCAAAGTTTAAGGACCCAATCTCATGCGCGCCGAAACACAAAAGACTGTAGACAGCATCAACGAAGCTCTCGGCCTGCTGCGGAGGTATCTTTGACCCGGAGAACGCTGAAGCCAAACTTGCGGAGCTGAACAACCGCGCCGAAGACCCGGCCCTTTGGAGCAACCCTACCAACGCTCAGAAAGTGATGCGACAGCGCCAACAGCTCGAACGCACCCTGGGCGACTTCCGGCGAATGGAACGCGAACTCGACGACAATCTAACGCTCATTGAAATGGGCGAGGCTGAAGGCGACGCTGGCATCGTCGATGAAGGCGAGGCCCTCATCGAGCGGCTCGACAAGCTGGTTCAAAAAAAGAGCATCGAAGCGCTGCTGTCGGGCGAGGCCGACGGTATGAACACCTATCTCGAAGTTCACGCTGGTGCAGGCGGCACCGAAAGCCAGGACTGGGCGTCGATGCTGCTGCGCATGTACATGCGGTGGGGCGAGCGGCGCGGCTATACTGTGAAGCTGATTGACGAAAGCCCGGGTGAAGAGGCCGGGATCAAATCGGCTACGCTCGAGATCGAGGGTGAGAATGCCTTCGGGTGGTTGAAAACCGAAGCCGGCGTACATCGTCTGGTGCGCATTTCTCCCTACGACAGCAACGCGCGTCGCCACACCAGCTTTGCCTCGGTGACCGTCTACCCGGTGATCGACGACTCCATCGACATCGATATCAATCCCGCCGACGTTGAAATTTCATTCGCACGGTCCTCTGGCGCCGGCGGCCAGCACGTCAACCGAACAGAGTCGGCCGTGCGTTTGGTCCACAAGCCGTCTGGAATCATGATTTTCGCCCAGGAGCAGCGCTCTCAGCACAAGAACAAAGACATCGCGTTCAAGCGCCTCAAGGCGAAGCTCTATGAGCGTGAGTTGAAGCAACGCGAAGAAAAGGCCAGCGCCGACCAAGCTGCCAAGTCCGATATCGGTTGGGGCCACCAGATCAGATCTTATGTGCTGCAACCCTATCAGTTGGTGAAAGATCTGCGGACGGGGCACCAGAGCACCGCGCCAGACGATGTTCTGGATGGCGACATTGATCCTTTCATCGAAGCGACACTTGCGGCTCGCATCAAGGGGCTCGATCCATCGGCAGTTGCAGATCTGGAGTAGCGTACTCTCGCAACGAGAGCGGTTAGCTACAGTTGTTTGAGATGTCTTTAACAGAGCTGTGCGGCTTGTCAGCAATGCCAATGGTCTCACCGCGCCATTCAATGCCCGGCCTCAGAAATGCGACGATGTTGCGCGCGTAGGCGTCATCGTAAGGGAACTTGGTGCCAGACAGGAACCGGTACCAGAAGGCGCCATGAATCATATGGGCCAGCGCATCTGCATCGAGTTCGGGGCGGAACTGGCGCATTTCAAAACCGTGCCGGAAGATGCGGCGTAAGGCTTCGCACCGCACACGATGCACCCGCTCGTAAAGCTTGGTGCGGAACTCCGTGTCAAGTTGCGCTTCGGCAATGAGGCTGCGGACGCCCTTTGCCACCAATTCGTTGCGCATGAACGCGAAGAAGCGGCAAAGATCGGCTTCAAGGTCGGCGAAGGCATCCGCTGAAGCCACCATTGGCGGCATGCGATTGAGCGAGTGCTCCGTATAGGCGTCGAGCACCAAATCGGCTTTGCCCGGCCACCAGCGGTAGATCGACTGCTTTCCAACCTTAGCTTTGGCCGCGATGCCGTCGATCGATACGGTCCTATATTCTTGGGAGCCAATAAGATCGACTGCCGCGTCGAGAATAGCTTGACGGGTGCCTTCGCTGCGCGGCCGACCTGGGGCGCGCTTTTCGGCGGAAGTTGTTTGAGGGTCCTGCTGCGCCATTCTGGGCTCTTTCTCGAGTCTTGCCGTTCACGATCACCAACTGACCACGTTGAACATATTTAATACGAACCGCATCGTATGTAAATACATAATTGTGACGCGATCACCAGGTTCGTGTCCCGTGCCGGATTACCATTTTAAATGGAATTTTATGCGAACCCTTCGTACAAAAGCACGATCACAAAAACGTGAATACGAACCGGATCGTTTCCTATTTATATTAAGAAACGGATCGTCTAGATTCTAATCACTGGACACGGGACACACCAATCAACCGGGTCAAGAAATGATGAAACCCTCGTTTAGAATCCAACCCCAAAGGAGACTACTCATGAACGCGATCCTCAAAGTAGCCGTTGTTGCCGTTGCCCTCATCTCTGGTGCCGTTGGTGCTCAGGCTGGCGATATCCTTGAAGACGGCGCCGCCTCCGGCCAGTTCGTCACCACGGGCGGCATCCTCTCAAACCGCTAAGCCCCAGCCCAGTAGTTTTTATTCCCTTAAATCAACTACTTACGTCAACTTCCACAGGAGACTTCCAATGACCCCTATCCTCAAAGCAACTGTTGTCGCTCTCGTTCTGGCCGCCGGCGCTGTCAACGCCCACGCCGGTGACGTCCTCAAGGACGGCGCAGCATACGGCCGCTTCGTAACGACCGGCGGCATCTTCTCTGGCCGCTAAATCAACCACGCATTCCTCCCTGACACCTTTGCCTTGGCCTGGTGCGCTGCCCGTCTCCCTCGAGCGGTCAGCCCATCGGGCCAGTTTTTTTGCTCGTTGGCTGTGCCGGCAGCACGAAGTCCGGTGGCGCAAGCACCGCGCATGGATTCATCGGCCTATGCACCTGTCGCAAACATGATAGAGACGGCATGCATCTGCCCTCCGAGCCGTCAGAATCGATCATGCCCCCGCCGACTGAATCTTTGTCGCTTATCGAAACCACCGGATTTGCCGGTTACGCGCTCATTGATAGCGGGTATGGCCGCAAGCTTGAGCGCTTCGGCACCATCGTCGTCGACCGTCCGGAACCGCAGGCCCTGTGGGCCGCCAAACTGGGCAAAGCTGAATGGGCGAAAGCGCATGCCGTTTTTTCAGCATCCGGCGAAGACGAAGAAAAAGGCAAGTGGCGCGTTGACAAGTCCGTTCCCGAAAGCTGGCAGGTGCGCATTCCAATCGCACCGGGCTCGAACAGAAGCCTGGGCGCCGATGCGGTAACCATGCTCTGCCGCATGCAGGGCCTCTGGCATCTCGGCATCTTCCCCGAACAATACCCTCATTGGCAGTGGATGCTAGAGCGCATCGCCAGTGTGAAGAGTGAGACGCCGCGCGTTCTCAATCTGTTTGGATACACGGGCGCGGCTTCACTGCTCGCCGCTGCGGCAGGTGCCGACGTGACGCATCTCGATGCCTCGAAAAAGGCGATTGCATGGGGCCGTGAAAATCAAGCCTTCTCTAAACTCGAAGCTGCCAAGGTGCGCTGGATTCTCGACGACGCGGCAAAGTTCGTCGCGCGGGAAGTGCGGCGTGGCAAAACCTATCATGTCATCCTCGTCGACCCGCCAAAGTTCGGCCGCGGCCCGGAAGGCGAAATCTGGGATCTGTTCACGCACTTGCCGGCGTTCCTCAAAGACTGCGCGCACTTGCTGGCCCCTCAGCAATCCTCAATGGTGCTGACGGTGTATGCTATTCGCGCTTCATCGCTCGCTTTCGATCAGCTGTGCCGCGACGTGCTGGCAGGTCGCGGCGGCACATTCGACAGCGGTGAACTCGCCATCCGCGCGCCCGGCGGCTACGCTGTGCCGACATCTCTCTTCACACGCTGGACCTCGTCATGACGCGGCAGGCCACCCTCATTACCAGCCTCACCAATGACCGCATCAAGGCGATCCGCGCGCTCGACATGCGCAAAGAGCGTAAGGAAACCGGGCTGTTCGTTGCTGAAGGGGCCTCCATCTTGATGACAGCGCGCCAGCACGGTTTTGTGCCGCACACGCTCGTTTATCAAACCAATATGGGGCAAACGGCGGTCCACCGCGGATTGATTGCGGACGCCCTCGACGACGGCAGCGACGTCCTCGAAGTGACAGAGTTGGTGCTTGCGAAACTAGCATCGAAAGAAAATCCGCAAGCGATGCTTGGAGTCTTCTCGCAACGCTGGGTGAATGCACCAGCGCCGGGCAAAATCGACCCCAAGGCCTGCTGGCTGGCGTTGGAAGAAGTGCGCGACCCCGGCAATCTTGGCACCATCATTCGCACCGCCGATGCCGTGGGCGCGGCTGGCCTGATCTTAATCGGCAACTGTTGCGATGCCTTCGCGCGCGAGGCCATCCGCGCCACCATGGGATCAATTTTCGCTATACCGTTGGTGCGCATGAGCCGCGAAGACTTTCTCTCTTGGCGCAGTGCATGGCCGGGCGATGTTGTGGGCACGCATCTCGATGGCCGCGAGGACTTTCGGAAGGCAAGTTACCGCTCTCCGGTTTTGTTGATGATGGGCAGCGAAGGGCCGGGCCTTTCGGAAAGCCTGACGCGGTCGTGCACAAAGCTCGTCAAAATTCCCATGGCTGGAGATCTCGACAGCCTCAACTTGGCCGTTGCGACGGCGTTGACGCTTTACCAAATCCAAGGTCCGGCTTTGAAATTGTAGCGGGAGGAATACTGCTTGCGCATTGAATACCACCGCACGCTGATTGCCGACACGGTTCGCAACGAAGCTCTGTTCGCGGCGCTGAAGCAGGTCATCCGCAAAGGTGAAACCGTGGTCGCCGACGTCGGCGCCGGTACGGGCCTGCTCGGTTTGATGGCCTCAAAGCTCGGTGCCAAAGCGGTGTATCTCTATGAAGCTGCGGAGGTCGCAGGCGTTGCAGCGCAAGTTCTGAAAACCAATCGCGCCCGCAATTGCCACCTGTTACCGTGCCATTCGACTGAGATGCACGATCCGCCGCAAGCCGATGTGATCATCTCTGAAACGCTCGGCAACTATGCACTCGAAGAAAATATCATCGACACCATCGCCGACGCGCGCAAACGCTTCCTGAAACCCGGCGGCGTCATCATTCCCAACTCCATCGAACAGTTTGTGGCACCGGTTGTCTCGGACCGGATCCATCGCGAGCTGAGTGTGTGGACCGGCATTGGCCACGATATCGATCTGACGCCAGCGCGTATCATGAGCTTCAACAACGCCTACGTGCGCAGCCTGAAACCCAGCGAACTCCTCGATCAAGGCCGCAGCGCGCGCGCGTGGGACAAAATCGATCTCACCCGCGACGCGAAATCGAACCGCAAGGGCGAAGCCAAGTGGACACTGGGCGCGCCCACTTCGATCTATGGTTTTGCGGTATGGTGGTCCGCCGGTCTCGGATCTGGCATCACCCTATCGACGGCACCCGATGCACCCGCCACACACTGGGAACAGCTGTATTTTCCGCTCGAGAGGCCAGTCAATGCCAAGAAAGGCGATACTATTTCGGTATCACTGAGGTCGACATCTTCAGAAGCTGGCGGCACACATTTGGCCTGGACCGCCGTCCACTTCGACGGCAAAGGTCAAAGCCTCTCGCGGCACGCGCATGACCTCAACAAGGGATGGATCCCATGAGGCTGTGTTGGCCCGGTCCCGTTCGTGTGAGGCGATCGCCGGAACGCGTGTTACTTTGTTTCTTCCGCCGAGCGGCGATAAACGTCGTCTGAGCGCAAGATATCGTCTTCGCCGAGATACGTACCGATTTGCACCTCAACGAGTTCAAGCGGCACTTTTCCTGGGTTTTCGAGGCGGTGCCATTGCGTTGCAAAAATGTAAACGCTCTCATTTTCGCGCACCAGTTTTTCGCTGTCGCCAATCACCACCTTGGCCGTGCCCTGCACGACGATCCAATGCTCGGAGCGGTGATGATGCATTTGCATCGACAGCTTACCGCCTGGTTTTACGTGCAGAAGCTTGACTTGGAAGCGGCCGCTGATGTTGAGCGTTTCGAAAAAGCCCCACGGCCGGTAGTTGCGCAGGTGCTGCTCTTGTTCCTTGCGGTTGGTGCGTTTGAGTGTGGCAACAACCTTCGAGACCTCCTGAGACCGGGACTTATCGGCCACAAGTAGAGCGTCTGGCGTGTCGACGATGATGAGATTATGCACGCCAATCGTTGCGACAAGAGACTTTCCAGCATGAATGTATGGGTGGTGTCTTCCATCACCGCGTCTCCCTGCACGTAGTTGCCGTGCGTGTCATGCGGTGCCACATCCCAGAGCGACTGCCAGGAGCCGACATCGTTCCAGCCCACATCGATCGGCAGCATCGCGGCCGCAGCCGTCTTTTCCATCACCGCATAGTCGACAGAAATGCTGGGAGATTGCGCGAAGGCGTCTTTGTTGAGGCGCAGACAACCAAGATCTTCTTCGGCCTTGTCGAGGGCGAGACGCGCTGCCTCGAGAATTTGCGGGGCCAGACGCGCGAGTTCTTCGACGAAAGTCCGCGCATGGAGAACAAAAATGCCGCTGTTCCAGAAGTAGGTGTCATCGGCGAGATAGCCTTCCGCCGTCGCCCGGTCCGGCTTCTCGAAAAATGCATCGACGATGAACGCCGTATCCATCAAGCCTTCAAGCGGTGCGCCCTTGCGAATGTATCCGTAGCCAGTATGAGGCTCGTCTGGCTTGATGCCGAAAAGCACAAGGCGCCCGCTTGCCGCCACCTTTGCCGCGCGCTTGATGCTCTCGACGAACTTTGCCTCGTCGCGCACAACATGATCGGATGGCATGACGGCAATGATAGCATTGGGATTGTCGCGAATGGCTGCAAAAGCTGCCACTGCAATGGCTGGCGCGGTGTTGCGCGCGACGGGTTCGAGAATGATCGCTTTGGCGGTCAGCCCGGCTTCGTCCAACTCTTCTTTGACGAGAAAGCGGTGATCATTGTTGCACAACAAGATTGGACCGGCAAAGCCCGCTTCCGGCGAAAGCCGCTTCAAAGTCTGCCCTAGAAAGGTTGTCCCTTGCCCATTGAAAAAGCGGATGAACTGCTTCGGGAACATCGCCCGCGAAAGCGGCCACAGCCGCGTGCCAGAACCGCCCGAAAGAATAACGGGATACACAGCACTCATGGTCTCAAACCTCCGGTGGGCAGCGTTGCCGGCGTCTCGGCTGTTCGCCGTGTACCAACGGCAGCCGCAGCACTCAAGGCAAGCCCGCTCTCATGGTTGAGAACCGCCGCACACTGCACTTCAGCGTGCCGCCTGTGGCTTTAATAGCCGTTCACGAAGCGATTGACGTGCAGCGTTCGGCTGGGGCGGCGCGGCAATCGGCTGTGTCATGTCCCGGCGAATACTCGATGTTCCACTCGATACGCCTGCAGCATCACTTTGATCGCGCCGCAAGTAGCCTGGCCCCTTACCTGGCTCCGTTGCCGAATTGAAGGACGAGCGCGGTACATAGCTGTGCGCAGGCTCCACATGCGGAGAATCTGCTGGATTTGCGGGCAAATGGATGTTGTCCGTAATCATGGACGCCTGATGGGAGTGGTCAGAACTTCCCATGCCCGCCGAGCGCCAACGCTCGACGACGGCGTCGAGGAAGCCTTCATCTTCGATGGAGTGCTGCCACTTTTCGGAGAAGCGCGCTGTCGAAGAGCGCGGCAGGCAGTGCTTGGGCAATTCGTCGAACTTGATGCGCACCGGCAACGCAACGCCGTCACCGAACGCAATCGCTTCGCGCTGGCCCAAGGCCGACAAGAATTCGAGCAGCCCCGACCCGGTATCGGAGATCGCCGAAGTGACGATCTCTTGGTCGCGATCGTTCGACATGCGCAGCGCGAAGACGGTATTGCACTGGGACAAGATCGTCGAATCGATTTCTGCCGGACGCTGCGTGACGATGCACAACGAAGCCCCGTATTTGCGGCCCTCTTTTGCGATCTTGGCAATGGCGCGCTTACACGGCTCGAAGCCAAGAGTTGAATTCTGCGGAACGTAACGATGGGCTTCTTCGCACACCAACGTCACAGGAACTTTGCCCTCACTCCACAAAGCGAAGTCAAATGTCATACGGCACAAGACCGAGACCACCACGTTGACGATTTCTGTCGGAATTCCGGTCAGTTCGAGAATAGTAATCGGCTTGCCATTAACGGGCACGCGGAAGATACGCGACAGAACTTGCGCCATGCCGTCGACGACGGTGAGCGATCCGAACATGAACGCATAGCGGCCATCCTGCGAGATATTGTCGATCCGGACCTTCAGGTTGCGATAAGGAGCTAGATCTTTCTTGTTTTCCAATTTGCCCATGCGCTCATCGATGAGGCTGGTCAGGTCTGAAATACGATATGGAACGGGCGTATCGACAGTGAACCGCCCCTGATCAATCACACCGCGGCGGATTTTCTGATTTTCATTGCCACGGCCGGCGCTATAGCGGCTCTTGGCCAACGGAATGAGTTCCTGCAAGACTTCAATCTCAGCCTTACGGTTGGGATCGCCGATAAGGACTTCCACAGCCTCTTCGAAATTCAAGAACCACAGCGGCAACTGCATGTTGCGCGGGCTGATGACTTCGGCCCACTCCGGGAAGGCCGTTGCATATTCGTTGTGAGGGTCAAGCAAAACGATGTGAGCGTTGGGGTTCTTTTCGAGAATGGCGCGCAAAATGAGGGCGGTGGTGCACGATTTTCCGGTGCCGGTGGTGCCCAAAATGGCAAAGTGCTTGCCGAGCAGATCGTCGACATTCACCATGGCGGCAATCGAGGTGTCCTGGCGGATGCAACCGACGCGAACAGAGCCCGCGCCCGTGCCGCAAAATGCCAGCTGCAATTCATCTTTGTTGGCAACGCGCACTCGATCGCCAAGAGAGGGATAGATCGTCGTCCCGCGCTTGAAACTTGCCGACTTCCCATCAGCGCCGCGCCAGAGCTCGCCGACAAGACCGAGTTCAGCGATCCAGATCTCAGCATCGCCGTCACGTTGTGCGGGAACCGGAACACTCAATGCCGACACGATTGCGAGCACGCAGGTCGATGGTGTGTCGATAGCCAGCAGCGTTCCCATTTCTGGCCGCTCTGAAGGCCCTTGCAAACGGCCTTCCTGACGGCCATCGAGCAGCACGATCGCTTTCGATCCTGTCACCGAAACGATGCGGCCGACTGACCCGTCGGTCCGAAGTTTCGCTGGCTCACTATATTGCGCGCTCATGGAAAAGGGGTCCTAGCTTTTTCGTTCTTCTCAAGGGGTGTCACGGTCAAAACTGCGATTGAGCCACGTATCGGCCTTCAAAAACAGTGACCTGGCTGGCGGGTGGGAAGTTGATGACAATTTCAGTACCCTGCGCCTTGTTGCTGGTGATCAGCAATTCGCCGCCATGAAGTTCAATCAGCGATTTGGCAATGGGCAAGCCCAGGCCCGTGCCTTCACGCCAGCGCGTCAAGCGGCCATCGACCTGTCCAAAAGGCATCAACGCGATGCGGATTTCGTCAGGCGTCATGCCGACGCCCGTATCGCGGATGTTGATGGTGAGCCCGGTATCGCTGCGCGCGATCGCTTCGATTGTAACGGTGCCGCCACTGGGCGTGAACTTGATGGCATTGCCAACCAAGTTCATCAAAATCTGACGCAGCTTGACGGCATCCCCACGCACATTGGGAAGACGGTAGGGCTGCTGCACAAAATCAACTGTCACCCGCGCATCTTCTGCGACTGGCAAAAGCGATTTCATACAGCCGGTGAGAACCTCTTCCATGGCAACTTCGGTGGATTCCAGCGAATACTTACCGCTCTGCATCTTCGAAATGTCGAGAATCTCATTGATGATCGTCAGCAAATGACTGGCAGCGTCGTGAATGAGTCCTGCATATTCTACGACGTCGGCTTCGGGCAACTTGCGGCGGCTGTGCTCGGTCAGCAGCTTCGAAAAGCCCATTATAGTGTTGAGCGGAGTACGCAACTCATGGCTCATATTTGCTATGAACTCAGACTTGATCCGGCTGGCAAGTTCCCCTTCAACCCGGGCTGCCTTTTCGGCCATCCGCGCGCGGTCGCGCAAGGCCGCGTCTGCCAACAGCGACGCGTAGTCTCCCATCAAAGAGCGATTGTTCGATTTCGAAAAAACCCGATCCAGCATTTCACCCGCCGCACGCTAATATGCGCCTTTAGGATAACCTTGAGGGAATAACGGATCCTTAATTTACGTTAGCCGTTTATGCGTGTAGTCGAGATAATCTGCATACGCATACTGTTCTTGTACGTACTAAAGTTATTTTTCTCCGCGGTGGGCGCTGGTGGGTGACTCATGTCCTCGAACCGGCCAAGCCGGCAAGAAAAAGAGTGACCGTCATCGCAGGGGGGGTTAGCGCCGGGGCAGGAACTTGGTTGCAAGCCGTGTGAGAGGCCTCGGGTTCATCGTGCGTTCGGCAGCTTCGATTTCGTGAATGGCCGTCTTCAATGCAGAAGCCGCAGCTTCCAAGCCCGGCACCCGGCGCAGATCACCTTCCATGTAAGCGATGGTTTCGCGAACGGTCGTCAGATCGATGGCTGGAGGCCAAGCTGGGGTTCTTTGAATCCGGAACATGACACCGCACCTCGCCGAAGCTCTTAATAAAGCGTTAACACACGCCTCGATGCCTTCGTCGCAAGAAATGCGCCATCACGCAAGGGCCCAATACCTGCTGCCAACGTCTCAATATGGGACATCGGAGAATTGAAATTGGCATCAGTAACGGGAAAGTTCCTTCACCAATTTCATGCACGATTGGTGTGCGCAGATTGCGGGTAAGCCGTGGGACATCAAGATCCGTTGATCGAGCGCTGGTGGAGCCGTGCGTGCAGAAAAATCCTGGCGTTTTGATCATCGTCGAGAACCTCACCGTTCCGCTGGACCGCAGAGTCTGGCAGGAAGCCCAGGCCTTGCGTGATGCTGGCTACACGGTATCGGTGGTTTGCCCGAAGGGTGGCCAGTATACGAAAAGCTATGAGACGCTAGACGGTATCCACGTGTTCCGTCACCCACTGCCGATCGAAGCCGATGGCGCGCTCGGCTATGCTCTCGAGTATTCTTGGGCGCTGGCCTGGGAGTTCGCGCTTTCGGTGAAGGCCTACTTCAAGGTTGGCTTCGATGTGGTGCAGGCCTGCAATCCGCCTGACTTGCTGTTCTTGATCGCCGGCTTCTGGAAGTATCTTTTCGGAAAGCCGTTCGTATTCGATCATCACGACATCAATCCTGAACTGTATGAGGCCAAGTTCGGCCACCGCGGCGTCTTCCACCGCTTGCTGCTGACGCTTGAGCGCTGGACATTCGCCACCGCCGATGTCTCGATCGCCACCAACGAGACCTTCAAACACATCGCCATCGAACGCGGCGGCATGGACCCCAACCGGGTTTTCATCGCGCGCTCTATTCCTGACGTTTCGCGCTTCCGCAGGGTGGAAGCCAACGCCAATTTGAAAAATGGCCGCCGCTTCCTTGCGGGCTACGTCGGCATCATGGGCGCTCAGGACGGCGTCGACCTGCTCGTCAAAGCCATGGCCGATCTTGTTCACGAGCAAGGGCGCACCGATGTGCAATGCGCAATCGTCGGCTCGGGTACCGAACTGCCGTATCTGGAAAAACTGAGCCGCGATCTCGGCGTTGAAGAGTATGTGACGTTTACGGGCTTTCTGTCGGGCAAACCGCTGCTTGGCGCGCTGTCGTCATTCGACATCGGCATCATTCCCGATCCCAAAAACACCTATAACGACAAGATCTCGATGAATAAGGTCTTCGAGTATATGTCGCTCGGCATTCCCTTCGTTCAGTTCGATCTCATCGAAGGCCGCAAGATCGCAGGCGAGGCTGCGCTTTATGCGCGCAACAATTGCCCCAAAGATCTGGCGCGCTGCATGACGGAATTGTTCGACAGCGAGGCCCTGCGAGATCAACTCGCGGAAGAAGGCAAAGTCCGCGCCAGCGCGCTGCTGCGATGGGACCACGAGCGCGATCGCCTGTTGGCTGCCTATCAGACGGCGTTAGCGGGCGCGCAGCCGCGCCGCGCCACCGCCACAGCAGTCACGGCTGCCGAATGACAGCCCGCTCACAAGATTGACACGCCGCCTGAGCACAAGCGCTTTAGCCGCCGATACGCGGCAAATCGTGGCCAGTTACGACGGCCTGATCGGACTCGTCTTTCAGCGCTACGCCCGTCATGCGGAATTTCAATGCTTGAGTCAGCAGCCAGGCGATCTTGAACGCCGCTTCGTCATACCCTAGCCCGCCGTGGCGGATGTTGGATACGCAATTGCGTTCGGCGTCGTTGCGCCCAAGCCGCGGCTCATAGGTGAGATAAGCGCCAAGGCTGTCGGGAGACGACAAGCCCGGCCGCTCGCCAATGAGAACGAGCGCCGACCTAGCTCGCAAGATTTCTCCCGCTTCATCCGCAAGTGCCACGCGAGCCTGCCCTGCGAGCAAAATGGGTGCCAGCCGCCAGCCATTCTTTTGAACGTGCGGCAGCAGCGCCTTGATAAGTGCGGCCACATTGGCGGTCAGACCCGTCGATGAAAGGCCGTCTCCGGCCATGATCACAAGATCGGCTGGCTCGCCCGCCACATCGCCGAGTGCTGCTCTCGACCGGACACTCAAGGTGCGACCGAGATCTGGCCGCCGAAGATAAATGTCCCGGGTTTCTGCAGCGCTCTCGATAACGATGGCTTCGAGGCCCAGCCCTTCGATGCTTTCAGAAAGTGCTGGCCAATCGGTCGGCTTGGTCACCGCGTCACGCGCGCGCGCATGAGCGAGCGAAAACTTCAAAACTTCGCTCGTTGGCAAGGCCGATCCTGAACGGCCCAGTCCGATACGGGCTTCGGTGAATGTCTTTAACGTGCTCCAGGTGTCATCTTCGGTCATGCGGCCAACGCCTTTGCATGCTGCAGCAGGGGATGGGTGGGACTATCGGGACGCAGCTGGCCGCGTTCGTCGGTGACGCCGGCACGGTAAAGCCACTCTTCGAATTCCGGTGCACGCTTCAGCCCGAGAGCCTCGCGGACATAGAGGGCATCGTGGAACGACGTCGACTGGTAGTTGAGCATAATGTCGTCGGCGCCGGGAATGCCCATCACGAATGTGACGCCTGCTGCACCGAGCAGCATCAGCAGCACGTCCATATCGTCCTGGTCTGCCTCGGCATGGTTGGTGTAGCAAACGTCACAGCCCATCGGCAGGCCCAGCATTTTTCCGCAGAAATGATCTTCAAGGCCGGCGCGGATGATCTCCTTGCCATTGTAGAGATATTCCGGCCCGATGAAGCCGACGACTGTATTGACCAGCAGCGGTTTGAACTTGCGGGCAACGGCATAGGCGCGCGCTTCAATTGTCTGTTGATCGCAACCGTGGTTGGCATTGGCCGATAGCGCCGAGCCCTGGCCGGTCTCGAAATACATGCAGTTGTCGCCGACCGTGCCGCGCTTCAGTGACAGCGCCGCCTCGTGTGCTTCCTTCAAGATGCCGAGCGTCACACCAAACGACTCGTTGACGCCTTGCGTGCCACCGATCGATTGGAACACCAGATCAACCGGTGCGTTGCGGCTGATGGCTTCTATCGAGGTGGTAACATGAGTAAGAATGCAGCTCTGTGTCGGAATATCGAAACGCTGGATCACCTCATCGAGCATAATCAACAAGTCAGTGATGGCCGTGACGTTGTCGCTTGCCGGGTTGATGCCGATGACCGCATCGCCACAGCCATACATGAGGCCATCAGCCAGTGACGCGGCGATGCCTTTCTTATCGTCCGTCGGGTGATTGGGTTGCAGCCGAACAGACATCCGCCCCGGCAGGCCGATCGTGTTGCGGAACTTGGTCACCACACTCGCCTTGCGTGCAGCGAGGATCAGATCTTGGTTGCGCATGATTTTCGATACAGCGGCAACCATTTCCGGTGTCAAACCCGGCGACAAGCGCGTCAGCACATGGGCATCGACCGCTTCTGACAACAGCCAGTCGCGGAATCCTCCCACCGTCAAATGCGATACCGGCGCAAAAGCTGCCGTATCGTGCTCGTCCATAATCAGGCGGGTAACATCGTCCTGCTCATAGGGAATGACCATTTCGGTCAGAAACTGCTTTAGGGGAACGTCAGCCAGCACCATCTTGGCGGCGACACCTTCCTCTGCCGAAGCCGCCGCCACGCCTGCCAGCACATCCCCGGACCTGCGCGGCGTTGCCTTTGCCATCACCTCGCGAAGCGAATGAAAACGATAAGACGTAGACCCCGACCGGGTGGTGTACATGGGTTCGGCCTCCCAAAGCTGCGTTGATTTCTTACCACACTTTGAGCCTTACAGGACCTGTCTGACCAGAAAATCCTGCCGCGGCGCTCAGTTTTCTCGGGCCGAAGGCTGCCGGCAAGCACGATCGAGCCTATTGATTGTGCAATCCGATTGCACGCGAACCGCTTTGAGCTGCTTAGTAAGGCACGGAACGCCTTTGTAACGGGCAAAATCGTGAAAAAGTGGCGCAAATGTCACTGATGCACTAGGACTCGCCGCCGTGTCGCTGTTTCGCCTTGTTAAACTTGGCCCAAGTCAAGCATTCTGCCCCCAGCGGTTGCTCGCGTCCCACCCATTGTGGTGAGGCGTTATTATTGGGGGTTAAAAAATGGCTTCGTTGAAGTATATGGCCGGCAGCATGCTGGCAGCGGGTTTGGCCTTCGGTGCGGTTGCCGCCCCAGCTCAGGCTGAAGACAAGTTCGGATATTCGTGGACGATCACCGGCGGCAGCGATTACATTTTCCGCGGCATCTCTTATACCCAGAGCGACCCGACCGTGAACTCCTACTTGGAAGGCACGTATGGCAAGTTCTATTTGGGCCTGTGGACGTCGAACATCGACACTTGCGACGTTAGCGGCTGCCTCGGTCCCTGGGAGCAGGATGTTTATCTTGGCTACCGCACGACGACCGGCCCGGTTTCGTGGGATCTGTCGGCGCTCTACTACTACTACGCAACGAAGGGCACCGTTGACTCGACCGACACAGATTACTTCGAATTCAAAATTGCTGGTACCGTGACACCAGTCGAGAATTTCTCGCTGACGGGTGCGGTTTATTACACTCCTGACCAGGACTTGGCTTCGCCCGAAAACTGGTCGGTTGAAGGTACGGCTGCTTATACATTGCCGAAGTTGGGCATGTTCACGCCCACGATTACGGGGCAGGTCGGTTTCTCCGACGCCAGCGAAAACTCGGTTTACGGTTCGGCATCATCCGCACTTGCTGGTGGTAAGCTCGGCTACTGGAACGGCGACGACCAGTACGTTTACTGGAACGCTGGTGTGAAGCTCGCTGTTGAGAAGTTCACCTTCGACCTCCGTTACTGGGATACGGACATCGACGCAAACGTAGCGGCCCTGTCGCTGGGTGACGCTCAGTCCGACGAACGGTTCCTCTTCTCAGTTGCCGTCACGCTGCCATAAACTGGCGCACCAGACGGTAGAAATTGGCGGGGTCCCTAGCGGGGCCCCGTTTTTTTGTCTCCACTTTTCGAAAGTGGCTGGTGCTTGTCCCACGCAGAGGCGGGCAGATGCCGGCTGGCCACTTGGCGCAGCACAAAGCTTGATCGCAGCCGCGCGACACCCGGTAGGCGGGACAGCTCGGTCTTATGAATGCGCTCAAAGTCGCTGAGGTCTCTCGCCAGGACCGTGACCAAATAGTCGTCCTCGCCCGACATCAGGTGACAAGAAACGACCGAGGGGGCTGCCGCGACAGCCTTCTCAAAAGCCTCCAAGAGTTCCTCGTTCTGGCTTTTCAACGTGATATGCAGCACAGCAGTCATGGTCAGACCCATGGCGCTCCGGCTGATTCGCGCCTGATAGCCCTCGACAACACCCGCCTCTTCAAGAGCTTTGATTCGCCGTGCTATCGCCGTAGGTGACAGCGGCACCCGTTCCGCGAGCTCGACCTGGCTCAGCCGCCCATCCGCCGACAGGCAGCTCAATATGGCCCGGTCCAGCGCATCCAATTCATTTGACGCCATTATTCACCTCTAAATGCATTTTTTTCGCTGATTATCAACGCAGATCACCTTTATGACAATGGTAATGGCCGGGAAATTGCTCTCGGAGTGCCGTAAACCTCGATCACGTCTCTGAACCCACCACCAACAGGAGAGTCTCATGCGGATCGGTGTTCCAACTGAAATCAAGAGCAACGAATTCCGGGTCGGACTCGTGCCGGGCTCTGTCAGAGAACTTGTGGCGCGCGGTCATGAAGTTCTGGTGCAATCGGGCGCGGGCGCGGGCATTTTTGCCGACGATGCCACATATGAAAAGGCGGGCGCGACGATCCTTCCAAATGCCGAAGCGGTGTTTGCTCAGGCCGAAATGATTGTGAAGGTGAAGGAGCCCCAGGCCGTCGAATACAAGCGCCTGCAGCCGCACCAGATCCTCTTCACCTATCTGCATCTGGCTCCAGATCCAGAACAGGCACGCGGCCTGATGGCGTCGGGCGCTGCGTGCATCGCCTATGAAACCGTAACGGATGCCAACGGCGGTTTGCCGTTGCTCGCCCCCATGAGCGAAGTCGCCGGCCGGCTTGCCATCGAAGCTGCTGCCATTGCGTTGCGCCGTCCCGCTGGCGGTCGCGGCGTGCTGATGGGCGGCGTGCCCGGTGTACGCCCTGCCAAGGTCGTAGTGCTCGGCGGCGGGGTTGTCGGCACGCATGCAGCCCGCATGGCCGTCGGCCTTGGCGCCGAAGTATCGATCCTCGATCGCTCGCTGCCTCGCCTTCGCCAACTCGATGAACTGTTCGAAGGCCGCGTGCGCACATTGGCGTCCACCATGGACAGCGTCGAAACCGAAGTTATGGGTGCCGATGTCGTGATTGGTGCCGTACTCGTGGCTGGTGCAAGCGCTCCCAAACTTGTCACACGCGAAATGCTGCCGCGGATGAAGAAGGGCGCCGTTCTCGTCGATGTCTCGATCGACCAGGGCGGCTGCTTTGAAATGTCAAAGCCGACGACACACGCCGACCCGACTTTCGAAGTCGACGGTATTATTCACTATTGCGTCGCCAACATGCCGGGCGCGGTTCCTGTCACCTCAGCACAGGCGCTCAACAACGCTACGCTGCCGTTCGTCATCAAGCTCGCCGACAAGGGGCTTGCCGCCTTCGACCGCGATCCACATTTGGCCGCAGGCCTCAACGTGCGGGATGGCAAAATCATGCATTCCTCGGTTGCCGCCTCGCTCGGCTTCGATGGCAACGCATCGGGAAAGATCGTACCTATGGCTGCTGCTCAATAGCAGTAGACGCAGTGGAATAGACCGCTTCGCTGCAACATGGATGCGCTCACCCGCCGCCGCCAGCTCGTGCCCCCGCACCAGCTGGCGGTTTTTTTTGCGTGGCGCGTTTCCGGGGGTGCGCCGCCGTCAGCGCGCTCCCAATTCGCATCAATGTGTGGTCAGCGGCCTCACCAATAACGGTCTTCGGCAATTCGAGCGTCTTGATCGCGTCCGAAGTGAGCAGCGCCGCCAGCCCGTGCATGGCCGACCAAACAAAAAGGGCGTCGAGCTGGGTGATGGCTTTGCTCGAAACCGTAGCCGGTTTCGAGCCGTGAAGTGCGGCAATCGCTTCCACCAGCAAACAGAAGGCATGCTGCGCCGTGTGCATCATTTCAGGATGTTCACGCGGCTCGGGCAACGGTGTTGCGAACATCAGCCGGTATTGGAGCGGATGATCCAATGCGTATTTCAGATAGCTAGCGCCCATTTCAGCGAGCGAACGTTGCTTATCTTCGTGCTGCGGCCGCCTATCGAGATGGGCTGCAAAGTCTGCGAACGTCTGGCGGACCACCTCGGCCAGCAAATGCTCTCGTGATGCAAAGTGCTTATAAGGCGCCTGATGTGAAACGCCGAGGCGGCGCGCCACTTCACGTAAGCTGAGCTTCTCGAGCCCGTGCTCGCCGATGATGGCAATGGCCTCACGCACGCAGGCGTCCGCAAGGCTCTCCGGCTTGACATGTCTCGCTTGCATCTTTTCCTGGCGCCGCTGGTTCACGTCTCAATCCACCCCGTTCTGCATTCGCCCGAAGGCTTCGGTTGACAGTGTCTACCATTGTGATCATATAGGCGAGTAGACGTCAAAAGTCTCAATGTGCCGGAAAACTCCGCAAGGTAAAACATGCCCATCACAGCACTCTATGCATCGCTTGCCATACCTCTTTATTTGTACCTTGCGTATCGCGTCATCAGCTACCGGCGCAGCGGCCAGATTGAAATCGGAGATGGCAGCGACCGTGAAATGCTACGCCGCATGCGCGTCCATGCCAACTTCAACGAGTACATGCCGGTCACTCTTGTGGTGATGGCACTGGCGGAAAGCCTGCTGGCACCGGCGCTCGTTTTGCACGGCTGCGGCATTGCGCTTGTGCTGGGCCGGTATCTCCACGCTTACGCATTGAGCCAAGAGCCGCACATTCTAGGGCTTCGTGTTACGGGTATGGTTTTGACGCTCAACGCGCTCGGCGTGCTGGCAATCGTGTGCTTGGTTTTGTCGTTGGGGCGCTTGATGGCCTGAGATAAACTCGGCGCCGGAAGCGGGCATCAGCGATTGTCGAGACATGATTAGGACCACAACTCTTGCCGATATCGATGCCGTCACGGCCCTGTTCGCGGCAACCTATCCCGTCCTGCTAGCGCCGTTCTATGACGCGGATGTGCTTGAAATCGCGCTGCCCTTGATGACCAAGGCGCAGCCGCAATTGCTGGCATCGGGTACATTTTACGTGGCAGAGACAGACGATGGCAGCGTTGTTTCTTGCGGCGGCTGGACATTGGAGCAACCGGGTACGGCCCTGGTGCAGCCGGGCCTCGCCCACATCCGCCACTTTGCAACGCACCCCGAACACACGCGGCGCGGGCTTGCACGTGCCATCATCCAGCGCTGCCTGACCGATGCAGCAGCGCGCGGCGTACAGGCGCTCGAATGCCAATCGACACGCGCTGCTGAAAGTTTCTATGCGGCGTCAGGCTTCAAGACCGTTCGTGCGATTGACGTGCAACTGCCGCGAGATGTTCTCTTTCCGGCAATCTTGATGCGCTGTGAACTCGGCTGACGACCGGCCCCGAGTTGAGACTTGGCTGCATACGAGCTTGAGGCTAACATTATCTCGCCCTGCCAAAAGACCGCCCTCAAGAGTAGCCCTATGCCAAATCACTTCACCCTCGCAGAGTTGCAAGCAGGCCTGCCGGATATCATCGCCTCGCCTGCCGATACTGGCCTGCTTGAGGCCATCGTCATCCGGCCAAGCGCTGGTGAGCGGCGCGAACTCGACAGCGTTGAGATCAGCTTGGCGGGCGGCGTTCACGGCGACAATTGGGCGTTGGGCTGCTGGAAAACAACCGATGACGGCAAGCCGCACCCGGATGTGCAGATCTGCATCATGAATTCCCGCTGCATCGCCAAGGTTGCGGGCTCACGCGAGAACTGGGCACCTGCTGGCGATAATCTTTTTATCGATATGGATCTGACGCGCGAGAACCTGCCCACAGGACAGCGCCTCGCCATCGGCTCGGCTATCGTTGAGGTCACCGCCGATCCGCACACTGGCTGCGCCAATTTCGTCGAGCGCTACGGGCGCGAGGCGACGGTGTTTGTCAACACCGGCGAAGGCCGCAAACTTCGCTTGCGCGGCATCTACGCTCGCGTTGTCCAAGATGGGCGCGTGAGTGTGGGCGACCGGGTGGTGAAGGTTGCGGGGTAGGCAAGCTGGCCCCTTCCTTCACTTCAACGTCGGGAAGCTGAACTGCGCGCCGGAGCGAATGCCCGTGGGCCAACGTGCGGTGACGGTTTTGATGCGCGTATAAAAACGTACGCCCTCGGGGCCATAGATGGCGTGATCGCCAAACAGCGAGCGCTTCCAGCCACCGAACGAGTGATAGGCGACCGGCACCGGCAACGGCACGTTGATGCCCACCATGCCGACTTCGATCTTGTCGGCGAACGCACGCGCCGCATCGCCATCGCGCGTGAAGATGGCGGTACCGTTGCCATATTCATGCGTGTTGATGAGGTGAGCGGCTTCGTCATAGGTGTTGGCACGCACAACGGAAAGCACTGGCCCGAAAATTTCATCCTTATAAATCGTCATGTCCTTGGTGACATGATCGAACAGCGAGCCGCCAAGAAAGAAGCCGTTCTCATAGCCTTGCAGCGTTAGGCCGCGGCCATCGACGACGAGTTTGGCGCCCTCAGCTACGCCTTTGTCGATAAGGCCCGTGATTTTGCGCTTAGCGTCGGCGGTGACGACGGGGCCCATTTCGGTCTCCGGGTCGGTCGCCGGACCAACCTTCAAGGCGCGCACCTTCGGCGTAAGCGCTTCAACAAGTCTGTTGGCAGTTTCCTCGCCAACAGGAACGGCAACGGAGATGGCCATGCAGCGCTCGCCGGCCGAGCCGTAGCCCGCCCCCATGAGCGCATCAACGGCCTGATCCATGTCAGCGTCGGGCATAATGATCATATGGTTCTTGGCGCCACCAAGCGCTTGCACGCGCTTGCCGTTGGCGGTGCCGCGGGAATAAATGTACTCGGCAATCGGCGTCGAGCCGACAAAACTGATGGCCGCGACATCGGGATGATCGAGCAGCGCATCGACGGCTGTTTTGTCGCCGTGCACGATATTGAAAACACCGGGCGGCAGGCCGGCTTCCTGAAACAGCTCCCAGATTAGCATGGGCGCCGACGGGTCGCGCTCGGACGGCTTCAGCACAAACGTGTTGCCGCACGCAATCGCAACCGGGAACATCCACATCGGCACCATGGCGGGGAAGTTGAACGGCGTGATGCCAGCCACGACACCGAGCGCCTGGCGGTCCGACCAGCTGTCGATATCGGGGCCGACGTTGCGCGAGAACTCACCCTTCAACAGGTGCGGAATTCCGCAAGCGAAATCGACCACATCGATGCC
>Ga0247837_1001411_pt1 | contig 49740 bp, 44 predicted proteins | sample LaCtaG_2_FD_187115 | JGI IMG/M metagenome (GOLD analysis project Ga0247837, IMG submission 187115) | Freshwater microbial communities from meromictic Lake La Cruz, Castile-La Mancha, Spain - LaCruzMarch2015_14.5m | ecosystem: Environmental > Aquatic > Freshwater > Lake | place: Spain: Castile-La...
AGGAGCAGAGAGTCCCACCAGCACTCCCAGAAGTTGGGCAGTTGGTGGCGGAGCGAGATTTCCATGAATTCGAAGAAGAGGCTGAGGACCCAGCACAGCTTTACGTCTCTCACTATTAGCATTTTAATCCACCAGCCGAGCAAATGAGCCAGCATGTACACGTCTATAACACAGGATTGAATATTGAAGATCGGAGAATCAGGGTGGTCAGGAGTCAATATGCTGCAGTCATCCGCATAATTCCGCTCCGGCAACGGCACTCCAAGGCTAGAGTCAAAGATAGCAAACAGACTTCTGGCTCTGGAAGTGGTCTGAAAGGCGATAAATACCAGAAAGGCAGTATAGCACATTGCGAGGCCTTCAAGCGCTCGCCAGAAGACAGGGTGAGGCCGGGACATGTAGAGACTGTCGGGGAGGTGCACAGCACTGCAGAAAAGGAAGACTAGGCCAGCTGCCACTACGCCTTCAGAGTGATGAGTCGGACTATCGTTCTGACTGAGTACCACATAATACAGCGTTGCGCAAGCTACTAGGCCCCATAGTACTGTGTGCTTACTATAGAGTGCTTGGGGGAACTCGGTTTCGGGGTTCGCCAGACTGCCGAATACCTTCGTAGGCGCCTCTCCTCCCACGCAGGTTTGCACTCCCTCCTCCCGCATATATTTTACACTACGTCACTCCTTATTTAGCTCACCACCTGCTTCCCAAAGGGTCACTAGAGATATACACGAGAAGCCAGGGAAACTTTACATCCGCTCAATTGTGAGTCTCTCAAGGGTAGTCTACCCACTATGTTCACTTCCTTCATACCATTTCGCCAAAGCTAACATAACTAGGCAATTGAAGCTGCGGCCAGCTAGCCTCTTTCCCTCTGCTCCAATGCCTGCTTGATCCTTCCATTTACTACTCTCAATGGCTCGCCCCCTGCCTCACATACTTCCCGAGCCCCTTCTCTAGTCGGTCTTTCTCCCTCTGCACCTGCTGGTGCATCCAGTTGACAGGCTTCTGCAGTCTTTGTCTTCGAACTGTTACTTGCTGCGCTTGGTGCACTTCGGCTTGGTACCGCATTTCTTCTTGCAGCTGCAGGCAGAGTTCTGTGGCTTTGGAAGCCTGGATGGCTGCTTGGTCGGCAGGTATAGCTGGCTGCTGAGAGGTACGTAGAAGGTGCTGGAATTCTGCGACTACCGTTATACGGTTTTCGATCAGAGACTTGGGAGAGTCCTGCGCAAGTCGCTGCTGAATGTACTTGCGAAAGGCATTTTCCAGTTCCCAGTGGTGCTTCATGCCTATAGCCTCCAGCTCCTGCTCTCTAGTCGGGACACGGTAGCTTCTGGGCCTGCACAGGCTCTCAGGTAGCAGAGTGCGCTTTTGAGGCGCTCGAAGCAAGGGCCGCTGCTGCACTATTCCCTGTTCCGGCTTCACAGCTTCAACAGTCTCACAGACTTCTGAAACGTGTAAATTGGATTTGTCGCTTTCCGCCTGACTAAAACTCAAATTGAGCAAAATCTGCTCCATAGCCGCTCCTTGCTCTCCTCTGAGAGTTACATTCAGTGCATCCAACTGCTCAGTGCCCTCATTACTCAGACTGGCCTGGCTTCTGTCCTGACTCCAGTCCAGTGCTTCGCTTTGGTACCGTCTGCTGAGTGGGGGTTACTGCGTGCTTTCTGTTAGAGCGGGTTTGAACACTCGCTGGTACAGCGAAGTTAGCAGCTTCCGTCTGCTGGGCATGTCTGTGTCCGGGTTGGAGAAGGAAAGGAAGGAGGGGGGGTTGGCAGCACGGACTCGCTGGTCTTCGAGAGCATCGAAATACCCAATAAAGCTGCTTAAATAGTCGTAAAAGCAAAGGCCGGCACCTGATTTATCGAAGTCTCTTAGGTTCTTCTCACTTACTTTGTGCAGTTTTTCCTTGATAGTGTGCATTAAAGACGAGTCAACAGTGCCGTTATCGATGGAACTGGCAGCGTTTCGAAGAGCTGAAAGCAGCGGAGCAGGGCTGGAAATCACGTTTATCAATGCTTTCCAAGTGACTGCAGGCAAGGGGGAGGCAGGCTGTAAGCGGTACAGCAGGGTTAGCAGGGCTAAGCCCACAGTTTCCACAGCGGACACAGGCGGACTGCAGGCTTTTAAGTCAGTGAAGTGCTTGAAAGACAGGCTGGCTCCCGCCTGCAGCAAGCGACGTCTGGCTGTCTCTACCAGTGGCTCCATTTCCCCCTTTCCCTGCAACTCCCGATACAACTTCATCAGTGACTCCGAGAAAAGTCCACTGACTCCTTCCAGCTCCCTCAAAATCGCTTCGGACTCTGCCACGTCCTGCTCCTGCCCGGACTTCAAGTCCTCCCACAGCTTGCGACTCCTAGCCACCACCCCCGGAGCTACCACCGCCTCCTCAGTCACATACACCCACAGACTGAATTGCTGTAGAAAAGTCTCCAGACTGCTTCTCAATTTAAAGTTTGAGCTCGGAGAGGGACTTTGCTTGTGGGAAGTAGGCCGGAGTCCCGGATTCGTGGGTGTTTTGGCTGCAGAGGAAGGGGTGCTTTTGGCGCCGTTGGATCGAGGCAGGGAAAGAACCGGCTTGCTGATAGGCCGGGACGGAGGAGATGCGCTGCCTGCAAGGTTGGCAGGCCTAACGACCCCTCTAGTTGTCATTTTACTACTGTTAAAACACACTTCCTTGCTTGGATTCACAATATGTCTATCGAGGACAATGCGAGTGAGGAGTCCTATGCTGCTGCTCCACCGCTCCATAGTCTGGACTTGGAGTTGCAGTTTGGTCAGCCGGAGGCATACGACCGCGAGCTGCTTCCCAGCATCCACGAGCCTTTACTCGTCTTCAACTCCGCACAAGAAGTCCTGCTCACACCCATCCTCTCCTACCTGAAGTCCGCCGGCTACCCACTCGAGCACTGTCTGGTCTACTACTTCTCCCAGCTCGCTGGTGCGTTTGTGTTCTGCGGCAATGACCCTATCCCTACCAGCATCGCAGTGCCTCTATATGAAATGCAGGAAACGAAAGTCGGCACTATGCACTTAACCCTGCGCTGCAGAGAGGCTATTAGGAATGGCTTCGGGACTATGGTGACTGTGGGGAACCCGGGGTCGATTAGTGTGAAGTACTGTGAAGAGCCGAGCCACCCACATAAGGCTAGTAGAATGACGAAGGAGCGGAAAATCGGGTATATCATTGATAAGGTGACGAGGTGGAGACAGCTCTATTCGGGAGTGGCCAATGCGCAGGGGGAAATCGTCAAGTACTCGCTGGAGGAAGCAGCTGGACAGGTGGGGATATCCAAGAAGTCGCTGGACGACTACTTGCTGCAACTGCGGTTCGGCAGGAAGTTCGGCTTCAACTTCCAAGAACACCGGGAAGAAAAGGTGGGAGTGCTGCGGGCTTACGTGAAAAAGCACAAGGCCATCCAGCAAATCCTCGCCCAAATGCGACGTGGCGACCCAGTTTCTCAAGAAGTGAAGGACCTCCTGGCCCAGCCAGGCACTCCAAGCTGCAAGCACATGTGCTGCTGCACGTCTAGCCTCGTGGCCAAGTTGGAAGAAATGATTCGTTTCTCAGGCTAATATGGCACTAGGCGCTAAAAGGCTTCATCCCAGTTGGACTGCAGCAGCTGGGACTTTGAGCGGAAGGGAAGTAGGGGAGGTTCTGTGTAGTTCTCAGAACAGCAGTGAGACCAGGTGGCCTTGTTGCGTCTAGCAGAAGCGATGGCGCGGGAGTAGTCTGTGCGGCTGGGGAGGTAAGGAGGGGCTTCGCTGCGAGTAGTAGCGAGGTCGAAGGGGAAGTCGGAGAAGAAAGGGTGGGATTTCAAATCGTCAGCCGAGCCTCTGTCTTTGGGCGCCTTCGAAAGAAGCTGAGTGAGGAGTTGCGCAGCTGGACAGGCTGGAGGGATGGAGGCGGGCAGGGAAAGAGTCTCTACAAGTACTGCCTCGCATATTAAATAAGGATCATCTTCCATTGGGGCAAATGGCAGTCCTCCGGTGAGCAATTCAAACAGGAGTACTCCCAAACTCCACAAATCCACCCAGACGCCATACACCTTCCCGAGCACTACCTCCGGAGCCAGGTACTGAGGAGTGCCTATCAGACTTTGGGCTCTTTCCCCGACCTTCGCACTTGCGAAATCCGCCAATTGCGCATACCCACACCAGTCTATAAGCACACTTTCCGGCTTGAGATCCCTGTGAATAACCCCTCTGCCGTGGATATACTCCAAAGCCAGCACTAAACACCCTGCATAGAACTGTGTGTCTTTGCACGAAAGTGTTCTCCTTTCATTCAGGACGTCACTGAGGGAAACTTCACTAGTGAATTCACTGCAGAAGTAGACCGCAGTTGCGTCCCTAAAGGTGCAAATTAGCCTGGGAATGAAGGGGTGGTTCAGGCGTATGAGGACTTTTCGCTCCATTTGCAAATTGCCTTCGAACTGCTCGGCTTCAACTGAGTCTTTCTGGACCATTTTTACATTATACAATTGTCCTTGCTCGGATATCGCCAGGTACGCACAGTTCGCCCCTTCAATTGGCTTAATGGGCGTGAGTGCGGCTATGTCTCTGAGCAGTGACAGCTGGTTCCAAGGCTGGCAGAGGAGAAACAGCAGTTCTTGCGAGATATACTGCAGGATGAGGGCAGTGGAGAGCGTCCAGCACTCACATCTAGCGGCAGTGACGGCCTGGCACCACTTCCCACACTCAGGGAGAAGCGCATTCGCTTCCCCAAAGTGGTCATACAGCGTGATAATGCGTATGAGTTTGGCAGATTGGTAGAGATTCACAAGGCCGGATTGGACGATATAGACACAGGGAGACGGGGTTAGTTCGCTGCATAGGACCTGTCCGGCCTGGTAAGTCACTAGGTCTGAAGCAGCGCATAGGTCTGATATTGCACTGCTTTCCAAGCCCTCAAACAGCCTTATGTGGCCTGCGAGTTCCAGAGGAATGCGGCCGGGTGGGGACTGACTCGATACATCTAAGCACTCCTCTAGTTCCTTGCGCCCTATCACAGCCACAGCGACCTCATGGTAATCCGCCCTGACGTCCTGCTGAAACACCCCCTCCGGCTCACTAAGCACCTCTTCCGCCCCTATGCAACTCAGCACTCCGTACTCCTGCTCTCCCTCCTTCAACGCCCCTCTCAGTACTATCCACAGTGCAAACCCTCGATACGACCCTGCCTTTATCACAGTGTCCCATTTTTCATACGTAATTATCTGCATTGAGTCGATGAGTCTTTCCCTCGCCTGCGGACTGACATGTGCAAAGCTAGAACAGCGGTCGAGTGCAATTCTTTGCGAGTTTTTGAACAAGTTCTGCTGCACTGCAGCACAGACTATCGGTCTTTCCAGCACGTTTTGATGCAAGGACAAGCACTGCACTTCCGCACTTGAGGCAGTTGCAGAGGCAGTTCTAGGAGTATTGTACAGCACTGACTGCTCGCCGAAGAAGTCTCCAGGCCCTAAGTCTCTGCGAGCGCTTTCGTTTTCAGTGACTGAGACTCTCCCAGAGACTAGTAAATACAGGGAATCGCCGTGTTCTCCTTGTGATACGATAGAGTCTCCAAAGTGAAAAGTGAGTGGAGTGCACTCACTCTGCAGGGCTGGGAACTGGTCAGTGGGCAGTTCCGCGAATAAGGGAAAGCTCCTCATGGCCTTATATACGAGTGCAGCGGCTTCTGAACGGACTCTGGTAAGGAAAGAGCGATAGTTCGCTGCGTCCATCCTCCAAAAGCGCACATCTGTAACCGCCATTGCCTGTTCTCGTCTATGTGCGCGTATCGCCAATCCTTGTTCGCCGAAATAAGTGCCTTGTTTGACTCTGTCCACACTGTACCCCTCCCCTGTCAGTCGAACCTGCCCCTCGGCAAGCACGCACAGGTACTCGGCTTCTTGCCCTGCTGCGTATAGCACACAGTCTGCATCGGTTTCGTAGCATTGCAGTGCGCTGATGAAGTCGTCTGGAGGAATGCGGTGAAGCCAAGGATGGTTCTGACAAGCAGTCACGAGTGTCTTGCGAACGGCTGGCAGCAGCTGAACGCGGACCAGAGATGCCTGGCCTGCAGAGCAAGAAGCAACGCCAGAGTAGACTGCTGGATTACACATATTATTGACCAGCAGGGCTACATAGTGTAGGCGCTGTGCTACAGGGAGTGCGAACGATAGGAATTGCAGCGTAGGCAAGCATAGGTGGACTGAAGTTCCTGAGGCCTAGGTTACTAGCAGCAGTCTGAGGCGCGGGTCTGCAGGCTGCTGGTGAGTCCTTTGAGGGAGGTGCCTTGGCTGGGGACGTCTCTGACCACTTCAGCACTGCGCTTGCTCATGAGACTCTTGGCTAGCGTTAGAAACGCCAAGTCCACCTGATAAGCGCTTTTCGCACTGGTTTCAACGTAGGTCATCCCCAGTCGCTCAGCCTTAGCCCTGGCCGCATCACTGTCCACAGTAGTGTCCAAGTCGTTCTTATTGCCCACTAGCAACTTCACAGTTTGGTCGGAGGCGTACCGGTTGACCTCCTGCAGCCACTCCTCTACATGTTCAAAGGACTCGAGGGAAGTGCGATCGAATACGATGATAATGCCATCTGCACCCCGGTAGTAGGCGCTTGTGATGGTACGGAAACGCTCTTGACCTGCCGTGTCCCACTACATAGCTCATACGATCTGCAGCTTTACTGCATGGCCGTCTACCTGCAGGGTGCGGAATCGAAAGTCGACTCCGATAGTTGTTATGTAACTTTCACTGAACGTGTCGTCTGCAAACCTCAGCAGCAAGCACGACTTGCCCACTCCCGAGTCTCCAATGAGCACCAACTTGAACAGGTAGTCGCTGCCTAGCAGGTACTAGTTTCTCTTCGGCACTGACATGTTTGTAAGCTATGGCGAGACGTATCAGACCGGCAGGCGTCCAAACCAAGCGAGAGGAAGAAGACAGTCCCAAGCCAGGCCGGAAACTATACGCAATGCACAAGAACATGCACTCCTTCGGATTCATGATCGGCACTAATACAGTGGCGAAGCAGTACTTCGAAAAGGTTAGTCAGGACTTGCAGCAGCGCTTTAAAAGTGTGGAGCCTGCCAAGCGTCCTGTGTCCATTGACCCTCCAGTGCAGGAGGCGAACACCCTGAGAAGAGAACTGCAGCGGAAAGATGCGGAATTGAGGCAGGTCAAGAAGTCGTACCAGGCGCTGCTGCGTGTAAATCGCGAGGAGCCGTATATTGGACTGGTGGAAAGGGCGGATGCAGAGGTGACGGAGTTGGTTGAGGACAGACAGGCCTCCCCGCCCTTCAAGTCCTCCAGTCCTGCCCTGCCTTCCGTTAGTCCTGGTTACTCCAGTGCCTTTGGCATGCAGGATGTACTGCGACACCCTGCTTTCCAAGTAGTCAGGTACACGCGAAATCGTCCTAAACACGCTGCTAACAACCCCATCCTCGGCTACCCCGCAGTCCGCCGCTTTTCTCCTCAAGAAAACGACCCTCGGCAGCACTCACGTGGCGGAAGCTTTGCAGAGTACGGCAGTATGGTGCTCAGGTAGTGTACACTAACGATTTTAAAGGACTGCTAAGGCCTGGGCTGGAGTTTATTGCAGTGCAGAAGGCACTGGAAGAGCATAGGTCCCGTGACCCAGTTGCCCTGCGCCTTTTCCTCGACCTCGCACCCGTCCAATTGCTCACACGCACCTAGAGCCGCCGCAGCGAAGTGATAAAGACAATAGCGCTCATTGGTATAGCCAGACTCACTGTCTTTCTTCTGCTTGTACCCCTCGAAGCACAGCACTTCCCGCTCCAACACCTGCTTCCGCACTTCACTCAGCTCAAACGAGGCAGTGTTCGCTTCCCGGTTCTCCACAAACCGATGAAAGGTCTGAATCAAAGCCGCGAGCAAATACTCCAACTGCAAATCACTGCAGTCGGCTGACATTTCCCCCATGCGCACCCCTGTGAAGCTGAACTTCCGGCTCAGTGTGGAAAGGTTCACCTCACTGTGACTAGGCACTTGGCCCGAGGGACTGAAGGATTTGGAGGTAAGGATGCACGCTTCGTTCCATAGTTCGGGCTGGTCGTCCAGTATGAGGGTTAGGTCTCTGTGGGCTGTGAAGCCGGGTAGGTTTGTTAGCTTTTTTGGTTGGTTGCGCAGGGCGGCCTCGGAGGTGAAGACTCTGCTTCCAAAGTAATTACCTGCGGGATCGATGACCTTCAGCACGCTAGTGACATAGAGCGCCGAGCCAGCCGCATGCAGCCACAAGTCGTAGTACTTCGACAGCAGGCCGAGGAAGGCGTCTAGACTCGGGCGTCTCACCACCAGCATTCCCGGCACTCGAAACGAAATCTTCTCGATGGCGCTTCGAACTAATGGCGCCAAGTCCAAGTCCTCCCTGACAGTCTCCACCAGGGTGTTTTCCAGGTCCAGCACTAGCTGCAGTCGAGTCACAGCCTGCGGGAAAGTCGTCATCACTCTTTCAAGTCCCAGCTTTTGACTGTAAAACTGGACCCGAGGGTCGTTCATCACCCGGGTTTCCCTCAATTTGCGAACTTTCCAGCAGTCTTTTACGTCACAAATGCGAGTTCGCTTGCGCGGCACAGTGCGTGGGTAGCCAATTGACCTGGGCATGGGACCTGATTCATACCACTCCTCGAGGTGAAGGCCTTTATTCTGCTTCATTGCTTACTATTATGAGTGCTTAGACCTTTTGCAAGCTGGACTGCTGCCTTGCTGGATCTGGGACAGAGATAGAGGCAGGGTTTCTTAGAGGCTAGGGGTGGGCAGAGGCAGTAGCCCGTGTGGCCTAATGGATAAGGCGCTTCCCTCCTAAGGAAGACATTGTGGGTTCGAGTCCCACCTCGGGTACTTTTTGCCCGCTGCTACAGACCAGCACTTGTGAAGGCCCGGATGACACGCGTTTTCAACTTCTCCAGCGATTTCACTATAGAAAAAGGCGACTTTGGTATCTCCCTCCATTCCGTCCTAATCATTTCCTTGGCTAATATCGTTCATATGAGTGGACCTGCTCGAAACCCCCCGTCTGAAGGGTTCTGGATGGAGCTAGACCCATTGGATCTCACTGATCCCCCCTACATTAACCTACTCGCCCAGGACAACCACAGCCTCATGGTGTTCGACTCAGACTCTGAAGATGTCTTTACGGGCCCGGAAACGCCCTCCCTAGGCGGGGGCACGGAGGAGGAAAGCTCTGCTGACCTGGCGGACAGTGAGCCTGTCAGGGAGGAGGACTCTTCGAGTCTGGCGGCAGATGTGGATAGGCTGACTTTGACGGGTGGACATGAGGAGGAATGTTTGTCGGAGGCGTGTCTGGAGAAGAGGAAAGGCAGGAAGGTGAACTCGGAAACTCTCCTTTTGGCCCGGTTTCTTAACAACAAGAGACATTTAGGACGGAGCAAGGCTCCGAAGAAGGAGTACTTGCGGGTGAAAGTCATTCGTGGACTGAAAAGGGCAATCAGAGAAGTGGCCAAAGGCCAGCCGCCTTCCCGCAAAAAGCTCCATAACCCGTCTCCCTACGCCCCCAATGTATGGGCAGCTTTCAGCGACTTCATCACTTCCCACCCAGAGTTAGTTCAGCTCTCTGCCACTAACGAAGGGCCCGCTACAGACGGTAAAGCCTCCCGCAGCAAGCCAGAAGGCCAATACCGTTGCTACAACAACCTCTGCTGTAAGGACTTCTTCGACTTCCCCGCAGTGCGCCAGGCCTACGAGCTCTACCTGGAGCTTATCTTTGCTCAGGTGGAGGAGAAGGACTTGGCTGAGAAGTTGGGTTTCTACGCCGTGGCTAGAAGTGCGGAGGAGCGGATGCTTGCTTGGAAGGACCTGAAGAGTTACCTTGCGGTGCAGCTGATTGCGGAGTTGGCAGTGAGTGGAGGACGACACTAACGTAGAATTAGGCAAATGGACAGTTTGGAGAGACAGGGCTATTTCAAGCAGCAGCTACTCAAGACCTTCCCAGCGGGGAGGAAGCTGTTCAAGGGTCTTTCACTGAAAAGGAAAGCAGCGGTTGTTATAGAGCAGCAGGTCTTTGCGCAGTCCCGCAGTGCAGCGGCTTTCTACGATGAAATTCGGGCTTTCAAAGCCCTCGACCATCCGCTTTCCGCCAAGATCCTGGACTGCTATTTCCAATCCGGCAGTCCCAGCATCTGCTGGACCATTGTGAAGGAGCTGCAGAGCAGTTTGGAGCCAGGACTGCGCCAATGGACGGAGTCAGAAGTGCTGGAGTTCGTCAGGAATGGCCTGGATCTCTTCGCTGAAGCTCAGTCCAGACGTCTGTATTACCGGAATGTGACAACAAGTGACTTCCGCAGTGAGGATGGAAGCAGTTATAGGCTGTGTGAGCATTCGGGGTACTACTTCCTCAAAACTCGCCAGGCCTATGCTAGTCCTGCACTCAGGCGATACCTGACTGAGGACGAAGAGGACTTAGGGGCCCAGCTGCCCTTCCACAACCCCTACAAATCCGAAGTCTACTCACTGGGAGTGGTGGCTCTGGAGCTGGCGCTAGGACAGTACCTGGACAACCTTGAGGGCGCACAGGTCTCTGCTTTGGTCCACTCCTTGCCTTTATCAGAGCAAGCCAAGGCTGTATTGAGGCTTTTGCTGGAGGAAAGTGAGGAACGACGTCTCGAGCCTTTAGAGATGCTGCTGTGGATGAAGGGGGACTTAGACCTGAGTGACCTTGGATTGACTGCATTGAGGGCTAAGCGGCAAGCAGCTAATGTGAAGCTCATCGAGGCTCGCCTGGAAGAAGCCGAACCCTCCTCTTTATCCCTCAAAAGAGTGAAATATGTGAGTTGCGTGGGCTGTTTCCAAGCCTTTCGCATCAGTGCACAGAGCCAAATAGAGGAATTTACAGCAATTATCCCTTTGAAGTGCACTGACAAGAACCATATATTCTGCAGAATAGAATGTCTGCTCTTCTTTGCTTATATCGGAACTCAGGGAAAGCGTGATCAAATCAGTACTCTGTGCTGTCCAATCTGTAACTATCACCTGCCTTCTGACCTACTTCAGTCTATTGAAAGTCAATGGTCCACCATATCTCCCAACATCGACCGAACCACCACTCTCCCCCAAAGCCGCCTTTCCCAAGCTCCCCTACATCGCATGTCCTCACCCATCGAAATGCCTGCAGACTCCGGCGCAGACCTCCACTTGGTCAGTTGTTTCCACTGCAGAAAACCCACACTTCATATTCTAACTCACGAGGACGCTATGCATGGGCTTTGCTCAGTGGACTGCTTGCGACTGTGGGGAGACTCGCTGCAGTGGGTGGAAAACGAAGAGGAGGTGAAGTGTCCTGTAGAAGGGTGTGGACGGACATTGGAAGTGGAGCTGATGGGGAATTCGGTCCCTGGTGGTGTTGAAGTGGTAAAAACAGCGCTGCATATACAGAAACCTCAGAGAATTGAGACGATCTGTCTAGCCTGTGAAGCAGTTATATCGCTGGATGAAAACTACGCTTCCCTGACTGCAACTCGTCCAGTGTTTCTGTACTGTTTCCCACCTGATCACGCCTTTTGTTCGAAACTGTGCGTGCAGCACTACGTAGAGCGCTGCACAGGCTACTACCGCCGGCCCCTGTCCACCGTCATTTGTCCCCACTGCAAAGGTGCAATAGACCGGGATCTTCTATACGACTGTTACGATGGAGAAGCGAACTATCAAAGTCTGGTTACGGACATAAGAGTATCGCTGGAAGCCCGCGTCCACCCGGATCTTTGCAATGAGTGTCGGAAAAACAGAGGAATTGAAACGGCCTGTGGACACTGGTTCTGTGAGGAGTGTATGAAGGGGTGGAGTGCGTTGGTGCTGCGCAGAGCCTGGGTCAAGCTGATGCCCTGTCCTATATGTGGAGTGAAAATAGATGTCGAGAAGTACCGAAAACACTCGAATTCCATGCGGAATTTGTTTTCTATAGCATCTGCTCGGATGTTCGGATAAGCAGCCGTTAGATAGCAAATTTATCATTAGTCTCCATCAACTTCACGCTTACTACTACTTAGCATCGCCCCTCCGAGGGGATCTGCCCGGAATCCCAGCTTTCCGGTCTGTCCTCAGCCTGCCGTCCATCTCCAGCACTTGTCCTAGCAGCACCGAACTAAGCGCCATTGCGTCTTCCAAAGCCTTCTTGGTGACATGATGCCGAGCTCTCTCCTGCTCGCAGTCTCTGCAAGGCGCCAGACAGACCCGCTGTATCTCTGTCTTTAGCTTCTGGTTTTCATAACTGGCCATTGCACTTCTGGTCTTTTGATGGCGATATTTGGCCTTCAGGTCTGCTTGCGAAGTCAGGGGCAAGTCTGGCCACAGGCCGAATTCCAAGTATTCTCCTTGGAAGCTGCGAATTTCTTTTGCTGCAACTCGCTCGGCTGGAGTGGGAGTGTGGCGTCTAGAAGAGGGCTGGGAAGATATGAAGTCTTGGCTGGAAAAGCTGAGACTTGTGAGAGTAGTGGGCGTGCGGAGAGGCGACTCTCGAGGGATTTCGAAGGGCAGTTTAGCGTGGAGGCGAGATGAGAAGTCAGACTTGTGGGGACGCATATTGCTAGGAGGGATTTATGGTGGCGAAGCTGGGATAATGTCCAGCATTGCCTCGTTTCTCAAGAAAGTGCGCCTGCCCCAGTTCAGCTTCCTCGAGAAGCCAACCGTGGAAGTACCCATTCTATACACTGACAAAAGTACTCTCTCCCCAGGTCTGCCCCGCGAAGTGCACTACGTGACTCCCCGCCTCCTCCTGATGCCCTTCCCAGAGCCCGACCTCCTGCCCACTCTCGCTCTCTTCCTCAACACTCAATTTGGAAAACGATACATGATCTGGAACCTGTCGGAACGGACCTACGACAATGCTCCATTCGGTGGGCAAGTGATCGACTACGTCTTTGTGGGGTACCCCAACCCTCCACTGGACATGCTGTTCGCTACTTGCACTTCTATCCAGGCCTGGCTGAATACAGACCCAGGGAATGTAGCGGTGGTGCACTGCCAGGCCACTCGCTCTAGGAGTGTGATGACGCTCGCTTGCTTTTTAGCCTGGAACAGTCAGGAGTTCCTGAGTGCTATGCAGGCGTTAGTGAAGATTTGCGGCACAGTAGGGATCAGTGAAAGCAAGTTGCTGTTTCCGTCGCAGAAGAGGTATATGCAGTACTCGGAAATAATACTCGCAGGGACTATGGTAAGTCCTAAACAGCCTGTTTCCAGGAAACTGCGCTTCGAGCGAGCCATTATCACTGGTATCCCAGCCATCGAGTCCGAAGGAGCCTCCATCCGTCCCTACATCCAGCTCTTCAAAGGCACCACTATGGTCTTTTCCTCTGGCTCCGAGTAACCCCTACCCAGTCCCTCCCAGATCCTCAGCTACTACCCAAGCGACCTCAGCATCTCCTTCGATGTTGCTGTGGAAGTGGAAGCGGATGTATTGCTTCGCTGCAGACATCTGGGCAGAGACGGGACTCGCGAGACCCTCTTTCGAGTGGTCTTCCATACTGCTTTCATCACTGACGGTCTGCTGCGCTTGCAGAAGAACGACCTGGACTATGCGTGCAGTGACGAGAGAATACCTTCAGATCTGCTGATTGACTTGTTCTTTTCCACTGTTGCAGAGACGGCGGAAGAGCCGGAGCGGTTCTGGAAGTCGGTGGAGCACCACAAAGGCGCGGCCACTGGTCTCGTGCAGCAGGAGTCGCCCAGTTCTCGCTCCAGGTCTGACTCAGAAGAGGAGAAGGTGGACCACGCTCTCCTCGAGAAGTACGAGGAAGTCCTGGGAGAGAGTGGCGAAGAGGACGAAGACTTGAGCGACTACCTCTCCAGCCTTGAGTCCAAAGGACCTAAAGAAGAAAGCTAGCAGTAGTATGGCAGGGGCTTTGGTGTCCTGCAGCAGCTGTCATGATGTGGAGACGGTGGGGGTGACGATGGCTTGCGGGCATACTGTGTGTGGGGAGTGCAGTGGGAAGGGGGTGGCGGGGTGTGGGAAGTGCGGAGTGACTATGAGAGCTGCCTGCCGTAACTTTAGTGTGGAGCAAGCTTTAGACTCTGTGATTTCCCTCTCCAAGTCCTTCACCCGGAGCCCCATAGAGCCCGGAAAGAGAAGAGACAGTGAGGAAAGTCTGAGCAAAGGTGGGCAGTACTTCAGATATGGAAAGCCTGATAGGCAAGGAAATCGAGGGAATTCCACTAGGCGTCCACGGTAGTGCCTATTTAGAGCTGTACCCAGGCTACGTCGTCATTAGAGACCTGTCTGGAGGATACTACGAAGGCCCTTTCCAGGATGGGAAGAAAGCAGGCCTGGGCAAGTCTATTGCATCAAGTGGCCAAATGTATGTTGGATACTTCGAAAACGACCTAAAGTCAGGCAAAGGCATTCTTCGTTGGTCTGATAAATCGCAGTATTATGGGCAGTTCGAGGGTGGGCTTAGACAAGGACTTGGGAAAATGGCGTTTTCGGACGGGAGCAGGTATGACGGCTATTGGGACAGAGACAAGAGACAGGGCTACGGAAGGATGAAATGGTCGGGAAGTGGCGAGTACCGGGGGAACTGGGTGGAGGATGAAATTACAGGGATTGGGTTAATGAGATATGGGAAAAGGGCCTGGTATTTCGGCTATTTTCTTAATGGTGTTAGGTCTGGATTCGGCCTATTTCACCAAACTTCCGGGAAAGTGTACATTGGCGAGTTCGCTGATAATCGAAAGGACGGGTTTGGACTGGAAACCTCAGTAGACGGCTCTCAGACCCGAGGTCTCTTCGTAAAGGGCAAGAAGAGCTCTCAGCACGGTGCAGTGCTTCCCAATGGCGAGTCCAATGCTATGAGTTGGCCTGTTTCCTAGCTATTTTAGTCCTTTAAGAGCTGCCCAATCAGGGCCTGCTGGTCCCTAGTGAAAGTTTTGGGGAAGTCCACAATGAAGGTAATATGCAAATCCCCTTTCTGTGAAGGCACATCATGGTGCGGCATTCCCTCTCCTCTAATGGTTCTAACAGACTGTGGCTGGGTCACGCCTGTATATTCCACCTGCACAAAGTGGCCGTCCAAGTGCTGGATTTGCTTCTTGTAGCCCAGCAGTCCCTCCTTCAGATTCAGGCGAATGGAGGTGGAGAGGTCGTGTTGGTTGCGGGTGAAGCGGGAGTGAGGCTGCAGCTTCAGTACAAAGACGATGTCTCCAGGAAACCAATCCGGACTTTGCTCGCTTTCTCCCTGGAAGGGGATTTCAGACCCGTTATCCATGCCCTGCTCCACTTGCACATTGAAAGTCTTCTGCGCCGCCACTACCTTCTGTCCCGAACAAGTTGGACAGCGCTCAGCAGCGAGGAAGCCCTTGCCTCCACAGCGCTCGCACTGCACTTGCATCTGCATGCGGAAGCCGAAGCTGCCGATGTCTTGCAAGCGAATGCCTCTGCCGCCACAAAACTTGCAGGGCACTGTTTTCTTGTCCTTCGCACCTGTGCCTTTGCACTTCTTGCATAGTTCGTTTCGCCGAATTGTAGTGTCCTTCGTGACTCCATTGTATACATCCTCCATACTCACTTCCAGTTCAAAGCGGTAACTCGGTCCTTTGCCTCTGTTCAGCACATTGGGGTCGCTGAGTCCGCCTTCTCCGTAGATGTCATATATCTGTCGCTTGGCAGGGTCCGACAGGACGTCATTGGCCTTGGTGACTTCCAAGTACCGCAGCTGTGCATCCTCATTGCCTCTGTTTTTGTCGGGATGGTACTGCTTGCTCAGCTTCCGAAAGGCCTGCTTGATTTCTCTCTCGTCTGCTTCAGGACTGACACCCAGGATTTCATAGTAGTCCTCGCCCAGCACCAGGAGCAGAGCCGCCGCTGCCAATAGCCCTCGCAGCATATTGTGGTTCTTATTAGGCTAGTAACATTACGTGGAGGTTGGTGTGGGCTTGGAGCAGGTCAGGGTGGGTGGCGGGCAGAGTGAGACTGAACTGACGCACTGCTTCCGTGAGGAAGCGGACAGCCTGGGCTTTGCGGCCTACAGCGAAGTAGTCATTGCCCAGGCTGTTCATAGAGCTCGCCAGGTCAATATGAGGACGGTTCAGTCTGGTGGAGCGGATTTTCAGGGCCAGACGATGGTAGTGCAAAGCCTTGCGGTACAGTCGCAAGCAGTAGTACACATTGCCCAAGTTGTTATAGGCATTTCCCAGCGTTAGGCCGGTAGGTCTATTTTGAAGCATCCGAACTGCCCTCTTTAGCAGCTTCCTAGCCTTGTTGTAGGCGCCTCTGTGGTAGTATATATTAGCCAGGTTGTTCAGGGCTTCCGCTATGCGAGGGTCGTTGTGCCGTTTAAACAGCTGCAAAGCAGCTTTCTGATATTGTTCTGCTTGCGTCCACATTTGGCTGGAGAAATAGTCGGTGGCGAGGCTGTTCAGGCAATTTGCGACCTGCACTTCACTGCTCTCCCTGTCCTTTTCGTAAATTTGCAGGGCTCGTGTGTGCCACCTCGCTGCTTCTCCTACATTTCCGGCCCTGCAGTAGTCATTTCCCAGTGAAACGTAGCACCCAGCCAACACTTCGCTGTCTTGAGGCAGCAGCAATGCTAGCACGTTTTCCCCAGCTCTATGGAGCTTTTCAGCCGCAGCAATTTGCCCCCTGTTAAAGGCTTCATTCCCCATGGACACATACAAAAGGCCCATTTGAAGACTTATAGGGCCGAAGCGCAGGGCAGTGCGGGCGAGAGAAGAATAAGCAGAGGACCAATGGGCAGAAAGCGACTTGTGGGTAGACATTTTGTATATGCGTGGAACAGTTTAGAACAATGGTGCTTAGAGATAGTCTGATCAGGAAGTAGAGATCAAGCTACGCGGGAACTTGCGATTTTCGGGATTGTATGTCAGTCAGAAATACTCAATCATTGTCTGATATTCCGCTTTTATCCATACTCTGAAGGCGATTACCACGCTTTTGTCAGGGACAGCTATTCCGAGTAATTGAAATCTGTCACTCTGTGCAACTGTGTCCTGACATGGCTGTCTGCAGTGCACTCTCCTTTCTAACTCCTCCGTTTCCCTTTACCACTATGCTATTTGGTGCCTTTAAGTCTTTAGTTTGCCTGGCTGAAGGACTAAATCGAACGCAAAGAAGGGAAAAGTAGCGAAATTTCAAGTCAGCCTAAAACAACTGAAAAGGGAAAGTTGTGTTTTGCTTAGTAGAGCGAAGTCCTGGAAGCACTAGATCGGGCAAGATACAGATAGAGCTGTACGCCTATGTTAAGTAACCAGGTTAGAAGGCGAGGAAAGTGGAGGGAGAGGCCGTAGAAGGGTCTTTGGGCGGCTGGAGGTTGTAGGGAGCCCAGGAGAACTGCTCCGGCTGCTCCATTTTGCGTAGACCTCTCCGCACTGCATCCACAGCCACTCCAGGGAAAGCCACCGGGCTCATAGTGGGCAGTTGCATCATAGGGAACTGAGTCATAGGCGAACTGCGGCAGGCTACAGGGGAGATCAGCGGGACATCGCCGCCATTCTGCGCTCTGCGCTCTGCAATAAGCCACTGCACCACATCAGTCCGTGGCGGCAGTTCCTTGTGAGCCTTGCGGACCATACTTTTCCAGCGGTTCTTCACACTGTTCTCATTCCTACCTTGCAGCAACTTCGATATGTCACTCCACCTGTTCCCCATTTCCAGCTGCTTCTCCAGCAAGACCAAGTCCTCTCTAGGGGACCAGTTGCCCTTCTTGAGCTGCGGGTCCAGGTGGTTGTACCAACGCTCCCGACACTGCTTGCCGTGTCTCATATTTTGACCGTGGTGCAGCTGCAGATTGAGTTCCTGTGCTATGGCAGTCCACGCCTTCGTTCCTCTGCCGAGAATGATGCTGCGGAGGAACTCGTCCTCCTGCACAAGCCAGGGCTGGCGGGAGGAGAAGCGCTCTGCCTGATGGTCTGCTGAGGGACGAATGGTGGGAATGAAGGTGCTGGTGCGAGGGTCGATAGTGCAGGGCACCATCCAGACCTCTTGGGAAAGTTGGTATGGAGTGCTGCAGTCTTCAGTTTCCGAGGATTGGGAAGATTCCTCTATGTCCATCATTCTCGATTACTACTAGGAAGACGGTGCAGATTAATATACCCGCGGTGAGACTAGTGGATGCAGGGCAAAGAGGGAGGAAATTCCGCCAAGCTGGGCAATCGTAGGGAAGACTGAGTGACTGTTAGCTCCTATCAGCCACAAGCCCAGCCCTTACGTAGACGAGTGGAATTAGAGGAGTTAAAAGGCATATATTGGCGGGTTTATACCTAGTACTGAGAATTGTTCGTCTGGGGAACACTTCCCTTATCCACTTTTAGCAAGTTTCGACCACTATATACTCAGTTCCCAACCTATATGTCTTTCCACGCATCTCTTAGTTTTCTGCAATTCTCTCGCTTGAGTCAGCGGAATGTTAGTCTGCGCTTTTCCTAAAGCTTCTCTTAGGCAAATCTAAAGGACGCCTCTATGGCCGAAGCCTGGACTTCGCTCAAATCAGTGGCCTGCACTTCCTTCTGAATGCCCTGCAGACGGCGAATCAGCCCCTTGACCCCAGTCGCATACACCATCTTCATGCGCGAAGCTACCGTGTCCGGCGTCCAAAAGATGAAGAGCAGCTTGTTCCTCTGGTACCCCTCCTCATTGCGGTAGTCGTAGTCGTAGACTCCGAATCTGGGCTCGTTCGGAGGCAGCAGAGACACGAATTGCGAGTACGGAGCATCCGCCGGGCCCACGTTCTCCACGGTTATGTGCTCGTTCTCGACCTTGAAGATGACGAACTGAGCATTGCCCTGAGGGTTCTTCACGGCGTTGTAAGCGTCCATACAGTCGGGGTTCATGGGGTAGTTCGCATCCGCCATTTTGCTCTCCAGACAATTATCGCCCATTCTCCCTCTCTACCCTGAAATCACTACTTTAGTGCACAGGAGCCTTGAATCGACTCCACCGGCTCACCCAACTGCCCGCATCCTCCAGTCCAGTCTGCGTGCTGGGCGCTACAGAAGGAGTGGGAGTGGCGGGAGTGACAGGGTGAACTTGGTTAGGACGTTTTGCTTGGAGTGGAGGGGTGAGAGTGGGCATTTTCTTATAGGGATCACTGGGTTTTTGGCTGAGGACTCGGTCTGTTTCGTCTGGTAGGTTGGCTTTGTGCGACTTTAGTTCTGTGGAGGATATATCGGTGATAGCGGTTTGAGGCTCGGGCGCTGGAGAGTCCTTTTTGAAGTATAAATTCACTCCGAACCGGACTAGACAAATCCCTATCCCGAACAAATACGTCGCAATGAAGGCAAAAGCGAGGAACATTTCTCCCTTTTCGTTCCAAGACTGCAAAAAACAGGCTTCAAAAAGCAGCAAAAGGCCTATATTTGCATGCAACAGCGTGATACAAATAGTATCTATTGCCCTCTGGTAAGGCCTCGCATACAGCATCCACACTACGACGAATGCCTCTAATATCAGCATTCCCACGACTTGAATTTGCGCCAAACTGTCCATAAATACGTATAGGATCGCTGCAATCCACCGCTGGAGCAGGTATATTGAAAAGTACTGATAGCGGGGAAGCGACATCCCCGATTTCATGTCTTCGACCAAGGATCCCCACTTCGAGTAGTACACGAAGTGGCTGGATTTGAAGGAAACTAGTCCCTTGCAGATCATCACAGGGACGAAAAGGGTGCAAACCAGGGAAAACAGGAGAAAGGCGAAACTGAGCAAGACACTTATCACACTGGCGGCTGAGGAGAAGTCCACATATTGCGCTTGCAGAAAGGCGTAAATCAGCAAGTCTTGGAAACTTAGAAATACGACCACAATCAGCAAGGAGTACTGAAACTTCCGCTTGAGGACGTGGAAAAAAGACTCGCCTTCTCCCTTGCCGAGTATAGACACAGCGATAAGAGCCAACACTGCAACTGCCAGACCCAGCAGCAATTGTCCACTATTGTGCACGAAAAGTGCAGTTTCGACCCCTAAAGTCTTTATTTTCTCCTGTGAGATTTCCTTCCCTCCAGTCGCATGCAGTACATTTCTCGGCGCCAGACTTTCCCCTATGCACGTCTGAAAGATAGAAAGGTATCGGCCTGTAGACACATTTAGTGCTCCAAACCAGCGAACACACATGAGATAGGAGACGAGGGACCAGAGAGATGCGAGACTGCCGGACTTGAAGTGGGCCAAAGGGCCGAGAAAGACCATGACGAGGACCAGGCCGTAGGTGCCGAAGCGCGTGACGTCTCCGGCCGCCTCGAAGTGGCTGGTAGTGAAGGCGGAAACCACTGGGAACAGCACATATAAAGGAACCATTTATTAGCTCTATGCGACGTCGCTGGGACTTGAGCATTAGATAGGCGAAGAATTTATCTTCGTATGTCTGAGTGAAATTGCTATCTGCGAGACTTTGGCAAGTTCCGGAATGCCTATTTGTCCCCAAAGGCTTTATTATGTGTGTTAAATGTCCCCAAACGAGGGCGAAAGTGGAGACTTTGATAATCGAAGGAACTAGAGAAGTGACTGTGAATAGCTTTCAGACTAGATGAAAAGTGATTTGTAGAGATGTCTCTACGGACAGGTATGAAACTGAGGCCATACGCTGCTAATATGTGGAAATTCGTAGATTCTTCCACATAGTGATTTCCAGACTGGTACATACACCTCCCTTCTAGGCCTTCTTCTTGCTACTACAGCGCTTTCCAGCAGTTTCAAGCTTATTGCTGGTATTTTCACTGCAGTTATCAGCATTACAGCCAAAATCACAGCATTTCTCTATATATTAGTACTGCCTTTCCTTGGTTTCCCTCATTCAAGTGGCTACTGATGTGTAATCGTCTGTTGTGCTCTATCGAAAATGAGTGTTTGGCATGCAGAATTCATCGGCATTCGAGGCCGATAATAGTTTTTCAGGCTGTTTTGGTCAAAACGAGACCAATTTCGCTGTGAAAGTCATCTCCAGCGGGCGTCCCAACGATTCCCCTTCATAAAACAGTATGCAGGGCTTTGAAGTCCTCGGCAAGTTGGGGGAAGGCGCCTACTCCACAGTCTTCAAAGTCCGCCGCAAAGCTGACGGCTGTATCTACGCTCTGAAACAAGTGAAAATCGTGTCTCTCAACGAAAAGGAAAAGTCGAACGCCCTCAACGAAATCCGCATCCTCGCCAGTGTCCGCCACCCCAACGTGATCTCTTACAAAGAAGCCTTCTTCGACAACCAACTGAACTCCCTATGGTGAGAGTCACTTAGTGTGGTGGTGGAGTATGCAGACGGAGGAGACCTGTACCAGCGCATTCTGGACGGACAGAAGAGAGGCAGGTATATGAAAGAAGGCTTTGTGTGGGATTTGGCAGCGCAGATGGTGCGGGGACTCAAGGCTCTGCATGACTTGAATATTTTCCACAGGGACTTGAAATCGGCGAATGTGTTTCTGTGCAGTAATGGGTGCGTGAAGATAGGAGACTTCAATGTATCCAAGGTAGCAAAGGAGGGAGTTCTCTTTACACAGACCGGCACGCCCTACTATGCTAGTCCGGAGGTATGGAAGGACCAGCCCTACGACCACAAAAGCGACATTTGGTCCCTAGGCTGCGTTCTATACGAAGCCGCTGCCTTAAAGCCTCCTTTCCGAGCGGAAGACATGCAGGGTTTATATGCCAAGGTAATGAAGGGAGAGTTCGGCCGGCTGCCAAGATGCTTCAGTGGAGAATTGCATACATTTGTTAGTCAGATGCTTTCACAGGACCCTGCTGCAAGGCCTTCCTGCATCGACATCTTGTCTTTCCCACAAGTTACGCGACGAAGTAGCAAAAGTCAGTCCATCTCCGAACCCCCAAGTGCTCTCCTCGGCACTCTGTACGTCCCCAAAAACGTACAGCCCACTGCTTGGCGGCTCCCAGCCTCTAGCTACCTAGAGGAGTTCAAGCCCAGTCTGACAGAGCCTGACTCTATGTGTGACGAAGACTTGTCCCTACCGCACCTAAGTCTGCTGGACAACCATAGAGGACGGCAGGGACTCACACCAGATGCTCGCATGTTCCAATCCCGAGTTGTGGACGGACGCAAGACTCGAGACTCCTCAGACTCAGTGAAAGGGACGGCTGTGAGTCCAGGCAGGTACTTCCGCAAGGTGTTGAGGGACAGCTACGGAGGACTGAAAGTGGTGAAGCGGAACTTTCGGGTGAACTCGCTGTCTCGCCCTGTGGCAGCGCGTCCTTTGGAGGCTGTGGAGCCGAGTCCTAAGATTTCCTACCGTGGACGGAAGCTGCGGTATCTCAATCCTTATGGGAAGCTCCCGGGTGGTGAAGGGCAGCATCATCGGCCTCTGAAGCGCCTAGCCGAGGACGACGGCTTACAAAGGACCGGGCACTCAGTCTCCCCAATTAGGTGAGTCCCAGACAGAATGCTAAACGAGCGGTCCTAGCCTCCATAATAGTGGTGTAAAGATGCTGATCTTCCTGCAGTCTGGAAGCTCGCTGAGAAGTCTGGAGGTGGCGCCCAGCACCCCAGTGGCAGCACTGCTCTCAGACCTCGAAGAAGCAGCACTGAGCTTTGGAGGCCGGCCTCTACGCAGCGAACTCACATTGGCTGACTACGGCGTTATGCCTGGCAGCACGCTGGAAGCGCAAGAGTCGCTGGAAGGGGGCAAGAAGAAGAAGAAGCAGTTCACTACACCTAAGAAGAAGAGTCACGTTCACAAGAAAGAAAAGCTGGCTGTCCTCAAGATCTATAAAGTCGACAGCGCGCAGAAAATCACTCGCACACGCAAGCCATGTCAGGTCTGCGGCAATGGCGTCTTCATGGCCAAGCACAAGAACAGGTACTACTGTGGTAAGTGCCACATCACCGTCGCATTCAAGTAGGTAGCTAAAGCCAGCACTCACTTCTTCTTGCGGGCCTCTTCCACGGCCTTTTCCAAACTCACATCTCTCTTCCCAGCTTCCTCCTCTATCCTGGCCGCAGTCCTCGCAATTTGCTGGTCCACAGTCTCCACCTCTGGTAGCAATGTAGTCATGTCCTCCTCCTGCTTCACATACGTCTGTCCTTTCATCATTGTGGACTTCCGCGAGGCTTTGGAGCGAGTGGGGGAGTCTCGCTCTGAGACGAAGTCGTCTTTGGGCAGTTTGAGACGCTCCACAGCCTTTAGAAGAGGGAAAGATGGCAGTGGAGTGTCGATAAAGAGTGTGACTACAGTGGTTTCGGATTGATGTTTGCCACTAAGTGCATGCACCCAGAGTCGCAAGTTGCTCAAATACGACCTTAGGAAGTACTGCGCTATCGTCCCGATTTCCTCCGCTGTAAAGACAGCAGACAAAGAGGTCAGTTTTCCCTTTAGCACCTCAAATGCAGCTTTCATAGTCGCTAGCGACTCTCCAGCCGACTCCATGTGTTGCTGCATTTCTGCAGGCTTAAACGCCTCGTAACTGATCACCGACTGAGCAACATTCAGCACAGTCGCCACCTTGAGTTGGTCAAAACACATGTCCTTAGCAGCGAAATCCAGTGCATTTCGGTAGTACTCAGACAGGATGTTGAGTTCTGGACCCCGGTCGTGCTCGTCGATTGGCATGCCTATGGCTGCGACTACCTCTTGCACGACTTTGCGCCGGAGGTAGGCTTCGGGGGCGACTTGCGCTTGGTACTCCGTGACGAACTTAGCATCGTATTGCTCCATTTATTGACTTCATCTGCAGTCTGCCTATCACTATGCACCAGCAATAACGATGGACAATCCCCCTAGTCCTCATCTCCCGCTTTCCCCCACAGCCCCCAATCCCCACTTTCCAGTGCCAGTCCCCCCTTCCAAGCCCCGGCATCACAGCGAAGAAGCCCTGTCCGAGTCAGAAGCTGTGATCCGGAAAATCATCGCCCAGCGGCAAATCCACTCTTTGGCTGAGTTCAAGCCCGGAATACAGCAATATCAAGCCTTGCAAAGGGCCAAAAAGTCAGAAATCGAGCGGACTAAACGGACTGTCAAGAAGCGGGCTTTGGCCCAGCTAAATCGCTCGAAATTGACTATAAACCCTAACATCGATATGGACTTTTTCCAAGATACAGCCGCGACTGCTAATTGCAGCGGCTTTAAGGCAAAGAGCCGTTCTTAAGTACTAATTTGTGTTTATTTCCCTGCGTGTGACCAGCTAATTGCGTGCTTATTACCTACCCAAAGGCGAATCTGGGCGCTGGAGCGTCTTGGAAGACTATTGTCGTGTCCTCCAGGGTGAAGAAATGGCTGAGAATGCGTTGACTTTCGCCAGCCAGCACAGCGTTCTCATGGTGTGTGAGCAGTTCCAGCGCATGCAAACAGCCACTCTCCTCCATCTTCAAGGCCACCAGGTTCACAGGCAAGTTCTGCATTTGACTCTGCTCTCTCCCCGCCACAAGGAGGTGGTCCACCAGCACCAGTCCATTGGGCACGACTTCAATGGAGTCATTCAGCAGCATTTTGAGAAAAGGCAGTATATCGAAGTCCAGCAATTGCAGCTTTTGGGTGGTTTTGCCCTTTTTGACGATGTTACTGAAGCACCAGGCTGCCTCTTTGCGCACGTTCAAGTCCCCGTCCCCCATGGTCTTCACAGCTTCGCGGGCGACGGGGTGGGACAGGAAGGCCTGGCATTGCTCCACTGTGCCGGCGGTCACGTTGGATAGGGTCCACATCACTTCCTTGCGAATTAGGGTGGAACTGCTCTGCAACAAAGGCACTAGTTTGTCCAAAAGACCCTGGTCCAGCACATGTTGGGTCATTAGATCGTCTCCGGAAGCGATATTGCCTGCTATTCGCAAGGCCGGGTGGATGATTTCCGGCATTGATCCCGACAAAAAGCCCATCGCGACCTTCCCAAGACCTGCGTTGATTATCAGTTGCGTGTAGTCGTTGTCAGCGTCTGATATGTGCGAAAGCACCCAAAAGCAGTCCTTCAAAGTCTCCGAATCCGTCGTTTTTACCAAAACTTCCACTGCTTTTACCACTTCTTCGCAGACATTGAGCGGAGGCGGAACTTTGCCTCGCACGAAGCTGGTCAAAGTCCAAGCGCACACCTTCGCCACTTTGGGGTCGAGGGGCTGAGACTGTCTGATCAGAGTGGTCAGCATTTCGTGGGCTCTGCTGTTAATCAGCAAGTCTCGGAACATGGGGCCGTCTCCAGCGATATTGCCCATGCCCCAAATGGCGACTTCGAGGATGTCGGGGTGCGCAGGGTCCAGCACACTCACAAAGGCTTGGATGCAGCCGGAGCGGATGGCTTCCTCGGTGGCTGTTTTCGAGCCTGAGACGACGTTGCACATGATCCAAGTCGCCTCCACCACAATCTCAGCAGGGAAATCATGCAAGTTGATGAAGCGTAGGACCACAGGCACGAAGCCATGGCTCACCACAGCTTCCGTGGGCGGAGAGATATCCCGACTGAGCAGTCTGCGCAGTGCAGAGAGTGCATCTCTATAGAGTTCATGTGAAAGGTTGGGGTGGCGGAGCAGCTCTTTGAGTGCTTGGACGGGAGTGCCTGGGGAGTTGCGCAGTTGGGGAAAGACCTGTACTAAAGTTTCTGAGAACTCTCGTAATTCCAGGCTGTGTATCTCTTCGGACCCCTGGGTGAACTTTTGGCCTGCCAATAGCCTGCGCTTGTGAGTGCCTTCGTTCCGCTTCTGCTTCCGGAGCTCCACTGCGAACGTATCTCTGCGCTGGCGCAAGTCTGAAAGGTCAAAGGGCGCCATGAACTGTCTCTTGCGTTCCTCTAGTCGGATCGCCCGCGGACTCTCCATATTAGTAGATACCCTTCTATGGACTCCCACCAGTCCCTAGTCCCAGTCCCCAGCCCATTCGAGTCCTCCTCCAAAGTCCTACTCGCGCCCCTCTCCTTCGGCACTGAGCCAGTCTATGTCAGCACCAAGCGATATCACCGCATTTTGAAGCGGAGAGCCGCGAGGAACAAGGCGAAGGTGGAAATGCGGAAAGCAGTGCTCAACCCCTCCCGCTCAGCCCTGGCCAAGCGCAGACAGAGAAATGACCGAGGGAAGTTTGCGTCTGCGGAGGAGATGCCAGAGTAGAAACTCAGTAACTCCTCAGTGACTGACTTGGGCAGGCTGGGAAAGGCGAATAGGGTCGAGATGTAGCAAGTTAGAGCAATATCTGTATAGAAACAAGAGGGGTAAGTGTACTTTGAGTATCCTTGTAAGTATGGACGACTTCTTCGCTGTGCGTTTTACTGTTTTTTGCAATTCTTGAGAGTAAAGGAGACTTTAGGCTTGGATCTAGCAATTATTATGATTAAAAAACTAGGAAAATAGTCGAAAATCTATAAAATGTGCGATTTTTATGTGTTTTGTGCTTATTACAGTATTAACTCGATATCTTTCACTAACTGTCTACTCGCTATTAATAATCTACATTCCAGCAAGAATCAATAGTAATGCTAAGAAAGTCCCTTCCACAACTTGGCTCCGCGGCCCTGCTCGATACTTGCGGAATCGAAACAACTCTAATATTCACCGAAGGAGTGGCTTTGCCTGAGTTCGCAGCCTTCGACTTGCTGCGAAGACCAGGAGGCGATGCAATACTAAGGAACTTTTATGCACAAAACTTGGCAATAGCTGAAGAATTTGGGTTGGGAATGGTAGTGGACACACCCACTTGGAGAGCCAATGTGGACTGGGCGAGGAAACTTCACTGTGCAGAGACAGAACTGAGGGAAGTACTTAAAAGGTCTGTTTCACTCCTGTGGGAATTAAGAGCCGCTCATTCTTCCATCCCTGTGGTGCTGAGCGGCTGTATCGGTCCCAGAGGAGACGGCTACGTGGTCGACCATCAAATGACTGCCGAGGACTCACTGCAGTACCATCTGTTGGAAGTGGAAGTATTGGCAGAAGCAGGAGTAGACTTGGTGACTGCAGTTACAATGACATACTCTGCGGAGGCGGTAGGAGTTGTATATGCAGCCCAGCGCTATAATCTCCCAGTGGCTATTTCCTTCACAGTGGAAACAGACGGAAGATTACCCTCAGGTGAAACTCTGGAAGCAGCCATACAGCAAGTGGACCAAGCCACCCAGTCCTATCCCAGTTACTATCTGGTCAACTGCGCCCACCCTTCTCACTTCAGTTCACTTCTACTTGCTGGAGGGCAGTGGACTCAGCGGATCAAAGGAGTTCTGGTCAATGCCTCATGCAAGAGTCACGCGGAGCTAAATGAATGTTCGGAACTGGACTCTGGCAGTCCTGAAGATTTGGCGAATGAAGTAATGGCTCTCCGTCAAGCACTACCCGGACTTACAGTGTTGGGAGGCTGCTGCGGGACTGACTACCGACATATCCGCGCCCTCGCCCAGAGATTAGCATAGGAAAGCATAACTCTATAAATGCCTGCAGGTCCTTCCACATAGTTGCAAAGATCTACATTAGTAGCAGGCTTTTCACCAACTTCGTTGAATGGTATAGCGAAGGCTAATAATGGCACGATTTCGGTCTAAACTTCCCCAACTGGAGTCTACACCTTTCTTAGGAATGTGCGGCTTCGAAACTACTATGATATTTCTAGAAGGAATAGACATACCTGAGTTCGCAGCCTTTGTTTTGCTGAAAAAGCCAGAGGGCGAGAATACATTGAGGGAGTTTTACAGGCAAAACCTGGCAATAGCTGCAGAGTTCAACTTGGGAATGGTGCTGGAAACAGCCACTTGGAGAGCCAATTTAGATTGGGCGAGGAAACTTAACTGTTCCGAGACAGAGCTGAGGGAAGTCATTAGAAAAGCGGTGAAGCTTCATTGTGAGGTTAGAGCAGAAACTCCTTCTATCCCTGTAGTGATCAGTGGTTGTATTGGTCCTAGAGGAGATGGCTATACTATTGGCGAAGTGATGACAGCTGAGGAGTCTATGAATTACCACGAGTTTGAAATCGGAGCATTTGCCGAGACATCAGTTGATCTCCTCACAACTGCCACACTTACTTATGCAGCTGAGGCTACTGGCATAGTCTACGCAGCCCAGCGTTATAACCTCCCAGTGGCTGTTTCCTTCACAGTGGAAACTGATGGAAGGCTACCATCAGGTGAAACTCTAGAAGCAGCCATACAGCAAGTCGATCAAGCCACCCAGTCCTATCCCAGTTACTACCTGGTCAATTGCGCCCACCCTTCTCACTTCAGTTCACTTCTACTTGCTGGAGGGCAGTGGACTCAGCGGATCAGAGGGATTCGCGTCAACGCCTCTCGCAAGAGTCACGCGGAGCTAAATGAATGTTCGGAACTGGACTCTGGCAGTCCTGAAGATTTGGCGAATGAAGTAATGGCTCTCCGTCAAGCGCTACCCGGACTTACAGTGTTGGGAGGCTGCTGCGGGACTGACTACCGACATATCCGAGCTTTAGCTAAAAGGCTAGTATGAAGAATCCTCAATGTAGTAGCTACGGCTAGATAAGGTAATGGCACAATTTCGGGATAACCTTCCCCAGATTATGTCTGCACCTTTCCTAGGAATCTGCGGAATGGTGACTACTTTGACCTATTTGGAGGGTATAACTCTGCCTGCATTTGCAGCCTTCGACTTGCTGCGAAGACCAGGAGGCGATGCAATACTAAGGAACTTTTATGCACGAAACTTGGCAATAGCTGAAGAATTTGGGTTGGGAATGGTAGTGGACACACCCACTTGGAGAGCCAATGAGGACTGGGCGAGGAAACTTCACTGTGCAGAGACAGAACTGAGGGAAGTACTTAAAAGGTCTGTCTCATTCCTGTGGGAACTAAGAGCCGCTCATTCTTCCATCCCTGTAGTCATCAGTGGCTGTATTGGTCCCAAAGGAGATGGATATGTGATTGACAATGTTCTGACTCCTGAGGAGTCTATGCGTTATCATGAGTTCGAAATTGGAGTATTTGCCGAAACATCAGTTGATCTTCTCACAACTGCCACACTTACTTATGCAGCTGAAGCCACAGGGATAGTCTACGCAGCTCAGCGCTATAGCCTCCCAGTGGCTATTTCCTTCACAGTGGAAACTGATGGAAGGCTACCATCAGGTGAAAGTCTGGAAACAGCCATACAGCAAGTGGACCAAGCCACCCAGTCCTATCCCTGCTACTATATGATCAACTGTGCCCACCCTTCTCACTTCAGTTCAGTCCTACTTGCAGGAGGGCAGTGGACTCAGCGGATCAGAGGGATTCGCGTCAACGCCTCTCGCAAGAGTCACACGGAGCTAAATGAATGTTCGGAACTGGACTCTGGCAGTCCTGAAGATTTGGCGAACGAAGTAATGGCTCTCCGTCAAGCGCTACCCGGACTTACAGTGTTGGGAGGCTGCTGCGGAACTGACTACCGACATATCCGCGCCCTCGCCCAGAGATTAGCATAGGAAAGGCTAACTGCAGCCGATTCATATTTCTCGTCTATTCTTGTGCAGTTGTCACTAAGCTTCGCATATATACCTAATGTCCGCAATAACTAATGACTATTTGCGTCCTATAGCCCGAGTAGCAGTGTTATGTATAAAATGTCCAGCAAGTGCATATTATGTGCGATACTTATTCTTGCCTTCCTAAAGTGATAGAAACCTACTTAAAGGCGACTATTGCATACAGTGTTTCCCAGTTCTCAGTTCCATATATAGACAAGCATGGAACCTAATTTCCAACTCTACACGACTACTAGAGAGATTGTGGAGAGGACCTGCTCTGAGGGCTTTCCAAAGTTCTATGATGAGCAGTACAAAGTAGAATTCGACCTCGAAGACAGACACTCTGAGGTCAAAGTGGACATCAATAAGCAGATTGTTATGATCTACAGCTATATCCTTGGCTACCGAGTCACAGGGAAAGACTCCATCAAGCGACTGCTCAAGTACATCTCCAAAGTGAATGAGTTGCTTTACACCGGCAACCTCGAGTACAACTTCGAGTCCGGAGAAGTCCGCTACAAAACCAGTCAACTCTTCCTGCCCAGCCAAGACCCAGCCAACCTCATTCAGTTCCTACTCGAGCAACACAAGGCAAACTTCCTCAAACTGGCTGCAGGCCTGAAAGAACTGACAAGCAGTAAGGAAGCCAACCCTATAGACCTCGCAAACAGCCAAGAGCCTCTCAACTAGAAACTACGCTTTTCTCCAATGGTAGGGTCGTCAGAGTCTGAGTCGTACTCCAGGGCTTCGGTGTAGGGACGGTCGAGGTAGCAGAGGACACGGTGGTGGAAGCGGGGGTCTGAGAGGTTTTCCAAGCCTAGGGAAAAGGGCAGAGAGGAGCGCTGGAGTGGCAGGTGGAAAGCAGAGAGGGAAGAGGTCAGAAGCATGTGGAAGGTCTGGATTGGCTTCAGCGCGTTCATTATTAAGCTAGAGAAGACCTGAGAACGGGTAGAAAAGGGAAACACTATAGAAATAGGCAAATAGGTACTACTCGGTAAGCCACTATGTGCCTCACTGTCTACTTGTACTTCTTTTTACTGTATCTGAATTTGAGAAATTTTATATCGATCATATCGACCCATATCAATAATTTCCTGCTCCCTTCCATGCCACTACAGCCTTACAAAAGACGTATCTATAAGGCAGTTAACTAAGCCGCTGGACTGGGCGCTTTGTAGACCCTGCAGTCCCAGGCAAGGACCAGCCTCTCATAGTGGTGGCTGCTGTCTTGGGCACAGAGTCCCACACTCTGGCCGCCGTATCCGGCCTCTGCGTCAGTGTCATCATATTCAAAGTGGGAACATGAGTGCGAGGCAGGACCTTGTTGATGCCCTTCAGGATCTTTTCCAGAGCGGGAGACTCTGGGACGAGGTGGGCAGGGGGGAGGTGGCGAGGACTCATTTTGCTGAAGTTCGGTACCCCGGAGTTACTGCGGTCTCTGGTGTATTCAAAGCGGTAGTCGTAGATTTCGTCCAAGTTGTCAGTGATGAACATCTCTCGTCTGCCCAGGGATTGCTCGAAATTGGGAGTTTTGACTCTTTTGGCGCCTGTGTAGACTGTGGGGAAGTCGATCGTATTGAACCGCTCGTCACTGCTATCAGAGGGCGCTCTTGCCTTCCTAGGCAGTTGCTTCGATATACGGAAAGTCGGCGGTCTGAGGCTCGTCTCAGGGTAATAAGAGTCCTTAGTCTCGACTTCTCGGGCGGTTAGTGCCTTTTCATACTCACGCAAAGGCACCTGCTTCTGCCCTTTCCCGCCCAGTCTCCCAATCGCCTCCCCATCCGCCGCCTTCTGCGCATACCTGCAGGTGAAAGTCTCCTCCGAAACACACGACGAAAGCAGCACTTGCCTCTGTCTGGACTGAGTGGTAGTCGGCCGAAGTTGTATGCTCCCACCTACCTTCGGTTTCACCCACTTCAAATTAGGCGTATAGTGGGTAGGCGGGGGCGCCTCCGACACCTTAGCAGTCCAATTCCTCTGTTCTCTCGATACAGCTAGGAAAACTGCACTATGTGAGGACTGGATTTTCTTGGACTTTTCCTGTCGGGAGTCTGCTGCTAGTTCGGCTGCGACCTGGGCGAGGGTCTTTTCTAGGTCTTTCTGGGTGGCAATTACACTGCTGATTTTCGTGTTTTTGGGCGGAGCACGCTTCGGACGGCCTTTTTCGAGCAGGGCGAGATCGATGAGCGAGGCTTGGGACTTTCCGAATCGGGAGTACATGGGCATGTCCACGGCTTCCTTTATGATGCTCATAATTGATTACTAAGCCCGGGACCTCAGTATGGAGCTAGTACTTCTAGGCGCTTTTTTTGGCCTTTCGACCTTTTCATCCGCAAACGACACCTGTCTCGTCCTGGGCGACTGATATCTCTGCTCCAATTCACTTTCCTGCGCCACCAAAGTCGAGTACTTCTCTTCCAAGCCGCTGATACTGCCTCTGAGTACACTAGGCCTGGCAGGTAGCAGGATTATCGGCGGCTGAGAGGCGAAAGAGCAGCAAACCAGCATCCATTGACTCATTTTTTCCCACCGAAAAGCAGCATTTCATAGGGATTTGATAGTAAAATCGACTATGAGTAGACGGCAAAGTCCCAATTCGACAGGATTTGCTATACATCCCGTGCCTGTGGCAGGCAGGTACCAGCCCCCGATACAGGAAGTGACGCTGGTGTATCCCTATACTGCGCATAGGAGAGTTCAGAGCCAGAGTCAGGCGATGATGGCGAGCTTTCAGCAGTCTCTCAAGCAGGCGGAGTCCACCAGAGGCTCGGGAGACTTCCTCACTTCCCTGCAAGCCAGTCTGAAGGGACAGCACAAGTTCCTGAACCCCTCTCTTTCCAAGAACTTTCTGCGACTGAATCTTATGAAGCACTACTCCCAGCCCTCGTCCCCAGTGCCCTCCCGCCGCACCTCCGCCCCTGACCAGTTCCTCCCAAAGCGAAAAATGGCTGAGCATGGGTATATCGACCGCTATTACCCACATGCCGCTGATAGTAGAGCTACTAACAAGCTGCCTCTCCCTGGTAATGTGGACTTCGACATGGAGACTATCAAGGCGAGGCGAGTCGACGGAATCGAAATCAAAATTAGACGGGGCGAGTTCGAACGCACAGCTTCACTAGCAGAGCAAAAGGACGAGATATTGAGACTGATGCCCAGTGAGGAAGAGGCAGAAGAGCACTACAGTCCCCGAGAAGCCTCTGTCTACATGAACAGCCACCTCCCCAAGTACTACTGGAGCATCCGAAATGTAGCAGGAAATCGGCCTGAATCCAGGGAAGGCTCGGCTTTAGTCCTCCTTTCCAGACAGTTGTACCTATTTGGAGGCCAAAGCATGACCAAAAGGAACGACCTTCGAGTGCTCAACCCTGACTCTTGGACCTGGACTATGCTGCCTACCTACTACACCCCGAAGGGCAGGATTGGCCACAGTCTCTGTCCCTACAAGCAGCAATTGGTTCTGTTCGGAGGCTGGTCGCACTATAGTGCTCGGCTGGAAATGAGGCGTTGCTATGGGAAGTTGCTGGTGTTGACGCTCGAGGGAGAGTTCAAGTGGCAGAGGTTTACAGGGGGTGGGGACATGCCTAAGTCGCGGAGAGACCATTCGATGGCCTATTTGGGCTCCTCGATGCTGGTATTCGGAGGAGTGGACTCTAGATCTCGCGTATTTACCAATTTTCGCATATTGGATCTGGAGGAATATCGCTGGAAAAAGCCGGCCATTGCCTCCAAATCCAAGCCAGGGGCGCGCTATCTAGCCACGCTCACAGCCGCATTCCACCCCTACTACTTCACCAGATGGGACTTCTCCGTCTTCCACATCCCAACTCCCAAAATCGACCACATCCTGCCCTTCTCAGGCTTCTACCTGTTCGGCGGTCTGTCAGACAGCAATCAAGAACTCGGCGACTTGTGGGTGCTCAAGTGCTCAGAAGAAGGACTGGACTGGCAGTTGTTGATTCCCTCAGGGACCCCGCCCAGTCCCCGCTACGCCCACAGCACTACCTTCGTAGGCCACTTGTTAGTGCTGTTCGGAGGGAGAAGTGACGCTAAAGGCTTCGACGGGTGTCTTTCTGACCTGCACATTTTGCGCTTGGACTACATGCGTTGGGAGCCAATTCTGGTGTGTGGGAGTGCGCCGGAGGGCCGCTGGGGACATGTGGCTGTGGGGGTTGGGTCGAAAGTGCTGGTTTTAGGCGGAATTCAGTTCCAACACTTCCCTGCGGCGGACTTGTTCGTCCTGGAGACGGACCCTGGGTACGTCACAGAGTTGATTCGGCTCGAGGAAGCGGCGGCAGACAAGGAAAAGCGGAAATTCAACCAATTGGTCTCAGTGGATAGTACCACTAAAGGGTAATACTGTAGTGATGGCGCTTTGTGTCTTTTGGGCTGTTGTTCTACTGGCTGCGGGCGAGACTTTGCCGGTATTTCTCACTCAGGAATCAATTCTAGTGGCTCCGATTCCCAGGAACAAGACCAACGCTCGGACTATTGGCTATCCGCCCTGCGGAGGCGCGGTTAGAGGGCCAGTGCACAGTCTAGCAGAGCCCGGCTCTATGAATCCTGTGGCTTGGAGCGTCCGCACCCCCTCGCCCTCCGGCCTGTGCTCCATCCGTCTCAGCCACGGACTCGATTTCGACTATTTCCAGCCTTTAAGTCCTCTGGGCGTCCAAACCACTAATGGTCGCTTCCCGTGCGGCCGGAACGCCACCTACATGGAGCGAGTCACTGTGGAATTCCCCAAAGATTTCACTTGTGATGAGTGCACTTTGCAGTGGACCTGGGAGACAGAAGTGGGAAACGTGTACCAATGTGTGGACGTGCAAATCACCACAGGCGTGCAAAGCGCCTGCTTCGGGAAGTGCCAAAACAGCGGCATCTGCATCAACGACCTCTGCCTATGCCCCATTGGCTTTACAGGTCTCTACTGCGACCAGGAAGAAGGCCCTTTAGAGGCTTCCAACGTGCTTTCCATCTTCCTACTGTTCACATTGGTACTGCTGATACTGCTGATTGTGGCTGCAGGGACCTATTTCTATGTCAATAAGTTCAGAGTTTCCCGCTCTGCCTACCTCTTTTTCAAGCGCTATCAGCCCTGGTGCCTCAAAAACCCGGATTTGGACTACTGGGAAGAGAACACGGGCAATATCAAGTCTCCGAATATGAGAAGTGTGACGACTGAGCAGCTGCCGACTCAGTAATCCTTTCTAGCTAATAGACCTGCTGTGTGCAATACAGCCTAGCGGCGAAAGGAACATTTAGGTGCGAAATATCAATCGAAAAGGGACTTTTCGTCCACTTCTCTATGAAATGCGCAGAGAGAACGAATTTAACGTCATAGGCGCTGGAATATGCTTTTGGAATCAGGCGAAATCGCCTTTCACAAGTCTTACAGCTCATATATGACCATACATCTAATTAATTGCCAGTGTTCTGAATCTTATTTCCTATGATGCAGAAAACGAGAGAACCAGGACTTGGGAGCAGGCTTCTCAAGCAACAAGGGAGCCTGACTTTTGTCTTTGGGCATAGAGCACAGGCGGCATTTGCCATTCAACTGAGCACTACAGTGTTCAGAGCAGCAGATATGTCCTGGGTTGTTGCTGCAGACAGAAAGGGGCAGGGTTGCTCGCACTGTGGGGTTGGGCAGGTCAATTATCTGGGCGCAGACAAGACAGGCAGGGAATCGGCTGCTGACTTTTCTCAGGGAGCAGAGGAGATGGGGGTGGATTTCCTCTCCACAGCGAGGACAGAGGGAGGGCCGGCCGGTCACAGACTTGAGGAAGCAGAAATTACTGCAGTACATGTGATCCGGTTTACAGAGTAGCTGCACCAGGGAGCTTTCCCCATCATTCACTTCCCGTCCACACTGCAAGCAGGTGCCCAGGACTGAGGACTTCGTAGTAAACATCGTTGCACTGCGTTTAGCGGATTCAGGCTGCGAATAGAGTGCTGGGGACGTTCCACTAGCAACTTCATACGAAACGCCTGCAGAGGGCACTTCAGGAAGTACCGAACTCGAAGGATTGACGGGAAAGAACTGGGAAGAGTCTCCCTCTGGCACCAAAAAGGTTTGAGAGTGAGCAACTGGCAGTGCAGACTGATACGAGTTGGGGTCGGGAAAGTGAGTCTGTGCAGAAGGACTGGCACCAGTTGGGGAATAGGCCTGCCGGACTCCATAGACCTCTTCCATCTGTCTCTGGAATACTGGTGTGTGGGTCTGCTCTCTGCTAGACAGGAGCTTAACTCCCCAGGGACGAGTACTGACCCATTGTCTGAGCTGGAGGAAGTCCCACCGACTGTACTCCTCGTACCCTAGCATTGCCCTTAGCAGCGTCTTCACTTCCTCTGAAAATGGAATGCTGGCGATTTCCTCGCCCATCTCCTCGTCACTCACCCCTCTCCTTAGCCTCGCTGAAAGGCCCAACTTAGCTGCCTCAAGGATAGTGAGTCCCAGGGAGTAGACGTCTGACTTGAAAGGGTCGTACTGCGCCTGCACTTGCCAAGTCACCAAAGCCTGCTTGAGAATGGGACTCAGGTAGTAGGGAGTGCTGACGACATCATCGCTAGTTCCAGCAGTGGAGCCAAAGCCGCCTATTTTGACGGATTTGCTGCTGGTCAGGAATATATTCTGCGGCTTGAGGTTTCCGTGGACTAGACCCTGCGTCTGCATACAGGCCAAGGCGTCGATTGACTGGCGGCAAATAGCCAGCAGGTCCTTCTCTGTGAAGCGGAAACTCTGTTGGACTCTCTGCTGTATGTCCTTCTCCAAGTCCTTTGCACACCACTCCGTGACAATGACGTAGTAAGCCTTTCCCGCCTTCTGCACCCAAAAGTCAGTAAGGAGTTTGAGAATGTTGGGGTGTGACAGGGCCAGCACAGACCTGCACTCCCTCTCCAGTCCTGCGTAGTTCATGCCCTCCTGCCACAACAGCACCTTCACAGTCGCCACTGTGGCTGCGTACAGGCCGTGGTACATTGAGACGTTGGGGGTGCTGTACTTCAGCTCTTGCAGTACTACGGAGTAGGCGCTCAGCTCTTGCACGATGTCTTCGCCACTCATCCCTAATAAACTTTCTCCAAATGGCTGAAAGCGAAGCTCGCCGGGTACTGCTCTACAAGCGTATGCAACGAATCCCTCTCCGCAGCACTCTCAACATCGCTCTATTTGATATGCGCAAGTTGGAGTATGACATACGTCGCACTGTGCAGACTTCGGACAGACTGGCTTCCACCAACTTGTTGAAGGATGAGTATGTCGAGGAACTTATGACTGGGAAACGCACTGAAATTTTCACTGAAATAGTACCAAAACTGCACAGAAGACACAGTCCAATGTGGGCCCGAACCGAGGAAACCCCCGGCAGTGCCAGTGACCGCCACAGAGTCCACACAGCCAAAGCCTCTTTCAGTCCCATCGCCACCCTCAAACGGTCCTCCGACATCCTCAGTCTCCAACTCAAATGCAGAAAAGCGAAAGGCAGCGTCAAGCAGGCCAAGCGAGCTATCGAAAGGACTCAAAGGGCAGTTATCAAGGACTTGGGGAGGTGTTCAGAGGAGGTGGATAGGGCGCTGCGACTCAGTCAGAGTCCGTTTCTGCCCTTTCAAACCGATTTGGACAGGAAAAGTGCTTCTCCGGGTCGGAAGGAGTCGTTTGGGCAGTTTCGCAGTAGACTGAGAGCGCTAGCGAGGGCGAAGTCGCCGTTTCCTTAGTGAGTTGCTCTAATTGGATGTTAGGAATAGTGGAAATTGCGTTTTAATGCTATTTTGGGGGATATATAGGGCTAAAGGCGATTATTCAGGATTTCAGCGATAAATAAGCGTTGAAAATGAACTATGTGAGAGGGCGTCCTATTGAAAAGTCCCTTAAACTAGCTTTTAGGCCGATTTCACTGTAAATTCGGCCTAACTTGCCAACTAAACCTCCAACTCCTACTGATTTACAGGCTTTAAAACCCTAAAAAGTAGTCTTCCTTCACACTCCCCTCCACTTTCCACTCTTCAGGCTGCTCGAACTCCTCAAAGTATGTATCATCCGCCGAACTACTGACTCTATTGATCATCGGCGGAGACAAAAGCTGATTTCCAGCCCGCGGCCAGTCAATATCTTCAAAAAACGGGTCGTTTTTGATTAATTCCGCATCAGGACGCTTTTTTGGGAGTTTATTAAGCAGGGAACTTATCAGTGCACAGGCAGAATGGCTGAAATAGCCCGGAAAGAGCACTTCCTCAGTGAGAATTTTGGTGTATAGGACATATGGGGAAGGGTCGTGGAAGGGGGTTTTGCCACTTAGGAGCTCGTAGAGGAGGATACCGAGTTGCCACCAGTCTGCTTCGTAGCTCACTCCGGACCTGTCCACCATTTCGGGGGACATGTACTCGGGAGTGCCGCAGAGAGTGCTCGTCCTTCCTCCCGATTTCACGAATTTAGCCAAGTGCAAATCGACCAGCTTCAAATGTCCGCTTGCATCCAGCAGCAAATGCTCCGGCTTCAAGTCTCTATATACATACCGCCATATATGCAGGTCAGAAAGAGCGCAGAACACCTCCGCTGCATAGAACTCCACTTCCCGCAGTGTAAATTTCCCCAATTTACGTAAAAGACGGAACAATTCGCCTCCAGGGATGAACTCCATTACGAAGAAAACGCAGTTTTTGTCCTGTCCAGAGCCCAGAAAGCAAGGAATCCAGGGACTTCTAATCGACCTGAATGCTTGCAGTTCATTTCTGCAGTGCCGCAATTCCGCCGATTTCACCAATTGCGCTTTGGAGCAGGTCTTAATAGCCACGGTTTGGCCCAGAGACCTGCAAGTGGCGACTCGCACGTAGGAGCAACTACCAGTTCCGATGACTCGGCTGAGGGAAAAGTCTTCGAGGGAGAAGTGAGTGCCGGAGTCGCCTGCGTCTGCGGACTTGCTGCGGGCTACGCTTTCGCCTTGCTTGGAGGCTGCGGACACGGAGTTCAGACTGACGGTGCCGCGTAGGGAACGTCCTGCCTGCTGGCCTGCAATAGCACTACCACCCATTACTACGGCTGAGAGCCATTAGCTACTTCCCAGCGATCCGCTTGCGGAGTTGGCTTTGTTCTTCTTTTTCCCGCTCGAATTGTCCTTCACGGGAGTAGTACTTGTCACGCATTGCCTCCTTGGTGATTTTCTTGAGCATAACCTTGGGGAAAATGCGGAGCAGCGTCCAAGCCAAATCCAAACTCTCCACAATGCTCCTATTTTCATTCACACTCTGCGTCAAAAACTGGCTTTCAAACTTCTCCATGAACTCCAGGTACAGCAAGTCATCCGAGGACAGCGCCTCCTCCCCCACCACCGCCTTCATTGCAGCAATGTCCTTGCCTATAGCGTAGTTGGCGTAGAGCTGGTCACTCACGTTGGGGTGGTCTTCTCGGGTCATGCCTTCTCCAATGGCGCTCTTCATGAGACGAGACAGGGACGGCAGTACGTTGATTGGAGGGTAGATTTGCTTGTTGTGGAGTTGCCGGTCGATGAAGATTTGTCCCTCAGTGATGTACCCGGTTAGATCTGGGATTGGATGGGTGATGTCGTCGTTTGGCATAGTGAGAATTGGGAACTGGGTGATGCTTCCGTTTTTCCCTTCCACTCTCCCAGCTCGCTCATAGATGGTGGACAAGTCCGTGTACATGTAGCCAGGGTAGCCTCTGCGGCCTGGGACTTCCTCCCGGGCGGCTGAGATTTCTCTCAGTGCATCTGCATAGGAACTCATATCCGTCATAATCACCAACACATGCAGTTCCCTCTCATACGCCAAGTACTCAGCAGTGGTCAAGGCTAGTCGCGGGGTAATGATCCGCTCAATTGTAGGGTCATTCGCTAGGTTCATAAAGAGCGCCACTCGCTCCATAGCGCCGGTTTCCTCGAAGTCCGACCTGAAGAAGCGGGCAGTTTCCATATTGACGCCCATAGCAGCGAAGACCAGACAGAAGTTCTCAGCAGAGTGGTCGAGGACGTCTTTGCCCTTCACGAGTGAGGCTTGTCGGCAGATTTGAGCGCCGATGTCGTTGTGAGGCAGGCCGGCTGCGGAGAACAGAGGGATCTTCTGCCCGCGGGCGATGGAGTTCATGACATCGATGGCGGAAATGCCGGTTTGGATCATTTCCTTTGGGTAGACACGCATGCAGGGGTTGATAGGCTGGCCCTGGATATTGAGAAGGTCTTCAGCCAGCACAGGAGGCCCTTTGTCTATTGGCTGTCCAGAGCCATTGAACACTCTTCCGAGCATTTCCTCGCTGATCGCCATCCTCAGCGTCGAGCCTGTAAACTCGCACCGAGTATTGAGCGAATCAATCCCCGAAGTGCCTTCAAAGATCTGCACCACTGCACGTTTCCCTGCAATTTCCAGCACTTGTCCTTTGCGCACACTCCCGTCACCTAGATGCACGTTGACGATTTCTGCGTACTTGGGGAATTTGACGTTTTCCAGGATGACGAGAGGACCTTCCACACCTGCCACAGTCCGGTAGTCCACTACGGGACTGACCATGTAGTTGCGCATTGCCGCTGCAGCGTTGATACTAGCCACAGACGCCATTTTACCAGGGAAGCTGATGTGGACTTAGACAGGGCATGCAAAATGAAGGATCTGCGAGCTATGTGCAATTTTTACAATATGATAGAGGCTTAGGCAACATAGCACACAGCAAGTCACTTTTCTACCAGCTTTCGCTCGATGTCAGTCCCTCTTTCTTTCTCCCTCCAATTAAAGAAGGCGGATACGGCATAGGCAGGCTTGGAACTACGACATTGCTTCAGAATTGGAAGTCACATTGTATTTTTCAGTACACTCAAGTTTTCGCTGCATATAAGGCAATTAAACCTCATATTCAGGACACTGAGAAGGCACGAAGCAAGGAAACAGAGGGCTTGAAGGCTGCCTCTGGCCTGGGCAAAGCCAAGAGTGCTAAGGTTGTAGGGTGGGGGACGCGGGGACAGGACTAAGGACAGCTCTAATGGTGATAAATGGTGGCTGAGCGGCCGAGTTGCAGTCGAACCGCACGTACAGACTTCGGTCTAAGCAGTTCGGGGAAAGTCCCCGGGCCCACGGCAGAGAGTGCCACTCTTGACTGAGAGCTCCGCGTGGATTGAAGGATGCAGTCCGCGCGGGATTTGCCATAGCACAGTTATGCAACTGTCGAAACACAATGGGGCTTACGGCCGCTCAGTCCACACAGCATATCAATGATGAATTTCATGCACCACACCTAACAGTGAGGACCATACGGCTCTGATACATATACATAAACTAAGCTGCCTGTCCGAAGGTATGCTCTTCTTCCGCTTCGAAGCGGAACACTTGGCCGAAGGTAGGCGTGCTTAAGGGCAGGCGACCTTCCTCCACTGCCAGACTCAGTGCCTGCAGTTCCTTGCGTCTCTCAGCAGTTTGCCCTTGGGCGTTAGGGTCATCCCCGCCGTCATTATTCACATGCTTCTCTATGCTCTGTAGGATTAACTCTGAGGGCTCGGGTCTTTTCGCGTGACAGCAGCCCATCTTTATGTGCCTAGTCACGACTTGCCAAAATGCTTTGTTCTGGACGAATGTGTTGACTTTGGCAAAAGGGAGTGCTTGTATTCTGGATGTGGAAAGTAGCGATACTTAGGGAATGTTTGAGATAACATAGGTTCAGTGAGGGAGTTTCTACAGTGCACGAAAGTGAGATACATACTGAATTATGGGAATTTCAATAAGTTTCCCTTTCATTCCTACGAACTTATGATTGAGAAATCAGTGGCTAACGCACTTGGCCTCATAAAACTACAATTATCAGCTTCGTGACCAAATAGGAAATTTCATATATTAGCTGTGGACTCGAGGAGACATCAAGTGAAAATAAAGATAACAGAGCTAAGTGACCAGCAAATCTTTGCTACTTCGACATACAGACTCCCTGCCTAAAAATGCACAGTTCCCTCAATCCGCAAATCAGCGAAACCCATCTAATTCCGAATCCAAATTATATTGATTTCTGTTACAAAGTCCCAAAATCTATCGAAATCTTCCTACTTAAAGCTTCTGCGAGGCTTCAATCCGCTCCTGCATCCACTTCCTCACATCCACCAGTTCCCTCACATCCACCGAATGCCCCATCCCAGGCACAGTCTTATAGGTGTAGTTCACCCCTTCTAATGTAGTACGGCAGCTTTGTCTGGAGAATAAAGGCGCAACTACATCGTCTGCCTCTCCGTGGTATATGAGCGCTGGGATTTGCTTCTTCTCTGCGGAAATGTCCATTGGAAAGCAGTAGCCAGAAAGGGCAATTACTCCGGTTAAAGCCCCTGGATAGAGGCTGTAAGCCAGCAAAAGCGCCATTGCCGCTCCTTGCGAAAACCCTCCAACCAGCAAACTTCGCGTATTTCTCGCCTCCGAAGCCAATATCGCTGCGACCTTTTCCGCACTTTCCACGGCATCCTGCCCCAACTCCCTCCTATCCAAGCTGACAATGTCATACCAGCTATTCATCACCATCCCTCCGTTGAGCGTCACAGGGTGTTGGTCTGCTGTCAAAAGCACTGTGCGGAGGCCTGGAAGGGAAAACCGAGGGTCGGAAAAGACGTCTGCGAAGCCGTGGGCTGAGTCGCCTAGACCGTGCATCCAGACTAGAGTGGCAGTGTGAGCGGCTGTGGGCTCCACTATGAGATTTCGGCCCCAGGCCACCACTCTGTGCATTATTGCCTGTCCATATACGTGCAAATGAGGGATATGGGGATCTGTGCCTGGTATTTAGGCTGAAGTGCTATATGGGAATACGAGATGTGACCAAGTTATGTACCAATAAAGCGTGAAAATCGTCCAAACTGGGATTATGTAATTACCGACTTAGTCCCTGAATTGCCCACTTCACGATCCGAGGCACCTCTGTCCACCTCTCCTCCATCGACCTCACCGCCAGCACCGTCACTACGAGTCTCGAGTCTTGGTAAGGACAACTCGCACAGAGACACGGCCCAGCCGCCCCTGTGCTGCCTGTTTTCACCCCTTCATAGCCCCTCCCTAGTAGTCTGTTGGTGTTTTCCCAAACCTTCACTCGCATATCACCGTTGGAATTGAGGATAGAGCAGGAGTATCTGGGAGTGCTGACGATGGAGCGGAAATAGAGGTTCCTGAGTGCGAAGGAGGCGAGGGTGCTGATGTCTTTGGCTGTGGAGATGTTTTTGACGGTCGACATACCGTGGGGATTGCGGAAAAAGGTCTGATTTAGCCTCATTTCCCCTGCCAATTCGTTCATTTCCCGCACGAAATAGCGATCTAAGCGAGCAGTCGGGTCGCCTCCAGACCGTAAAGCCAATTGCAAGCCAAACAGCTCCGCTAACACCATCGCAGCGTCATTTCCTGAAGGCAACATAAGGGCAAACAGCAGGTCTTTGACCCTCAACCTGTCCCTAGCCTGCAAGCCCGCCCTAGTCCCTGCCATTTTCCCAGCTCTTTCCGACACTTCCACAGTGGAGTCGACGCTTATCGAGGGAAACGCAGAAAGCAGCTGAATGGACAGATAGCAGGTCATTATCTTCGTCAAACTCGCTACTTCCCTTGGAGTTTCCTCCTGCTTTCCCCCTATCAACTCCCCTGTTTTGCCGTCTATGACCGCCCAGGCAGCTGCAGAGCACCCCACTTCACTGCCACTTCTCCGAGTCTCAGCAGGCTTCAGCAGCTTGTTGGAGACTGAGGAGGACCGAGTGGAGGACAGGTCCAAGGATTCGCCGGAGATGTGCAGCAGGGACTTGCGAGCCTTGGGCAGAGGGTGGCGGACTGAGGCTAGGATGGACAGGGGCAGTAGGGAGGTGGAGGGCTTGGGACACAGGCGCAAAGGGTGGAGAAGTCGGGGAAGTCGAGGCGGCGTGGTGGAAGTGGCTTTCCTCGACATTTATATAGGCTAGACCCGGTTTGGTCTGGAAGGTCCGCTCTTTCCACTCACTTCTTTATCCACAATTGCACGGTTACCTTCAGATAGGCCCATCATAGCCTTTTATGCAAATTGGATATCTTTTCGCAGAAACACAGGTAAAATCAATACAATTTCCTACAAAATAGCAATTTTAATGGCAGAACTGACGATTGAAGCCGCCTACGCCGCTTTCGCCCTTTCCTGTCTCAGTTCCCTACGGAATTCTGCCCTTTTCGACCTTCGCCGCCTCTCCCCCAGCCCCTTCTCCCCCTCCCAACAGCTCACAGGAGCAGTTCTAGCCGCCTTCTCAGCTTTAGCCGCTCTCAACCACTACTCCCCCTGCACTAGTGGAGTCCAGGACCAGTGCTATCCCTTTTTCCTGCACTCCCAGGTCGCCATTTGCCTGCTAGTCCAGCACTGCGGACAGCTAAACACTGCACTTCAGCTGTAGTGTCTAGACAGACTGGCGAATGTCTCCTTTGCGGTGTATCGCTTGGTGCCCACTACTGTCACTTGCAGACTAGTGATAGTGGTTTCAGTGCTGTTAGCCCTGTTCTATGTGGTATCGCTAGGGAAGGGCAATTGGAAGCAGAGAAGTGCATCGATGCATGTAGTCGTCCTGGAACTCATTCTATGGCAGGTCTCCTGCGCCTACAGCCAGCGGCTCTATCAGTGGCCCGACCACTCCAATATACAGCTAGAAGTGTGGGAAACTGCTCTATATGCAGTCCTAGCCATATCCCTCACAGCCCTCTTCGCTAGACAGTCCTCCTAATAATGAGTATTGACAACTTCAAAAGGTCCCTGTATGCCCTGAAAGCCACTGGCAAGTTCGAAAAGTCCAAGCTGAAGGCCACTTATGACGGCGATTACAACCCGCCCAAGGAAAAACATGTGCAGAGTAAGACACAATTAGCGATTCTGTGGACTTTGCAAGGACAGAACCCAGACACTTCCCCAGAAGTGGCGTTCCCCTCCCTCGTCCAGCGGCTGATGGGAAGTCACTGGCCCACAGCTCTGAAGACGGAAATGATTCTGCACCGCGGGATCGAGCAGGTGGGTCCAGCCTTCGCTGCCAAACTAGCCGACTTGAACCTGTCCATGCAGAACTTCGACGACCCCAGTGAGCGCGGGTCTGCGCACAGCGGGCTGATTCAGCTCTACTTCCAGTTCATCCGCATAAAAGCGCAAAGTTTCTCGAGGAGACATTCGGTAATGACGACGCCTGCAGAGGACCGCGGGAAGTTCTTCCAGCGACTAGACGGCTCCGCTCTGCTCCGCGAAACCAGTTCCCTCCTAGAGCAACTGGAAAAACTGGTGCAGCTCGGCCCCCTGTGTCACAAAGCCATCCGAAACTACCAACTCAAAGTCACCCAACAATGCGCAGCCCTGATCCTGAAAGACGCAACTCCCCTATACCAGACCTTAGAACTGGGCATGGAGCGCTTACTAGAACTCACAGGCAGTTTAGACCGCAGTAGACTCGAGCAGACTACCAATATGCTGAAGTCGGAGCACTGGTGCACGGGGATGCTGGCGAAGTTCTTTGAAGTGTGTCGCATGCTGCCGTATGCGGAAATTGCGCCGCCGCTGTTTGTGCGCAGGGAGCAGGAAGTGCTGCGGAGACTGCAGATGAGACAGGATGGGGCGGAGGAGGAGGCGGAGCAGAGACAGATTAGAGAGGAATTCGAGTCCAAACCGCGCAAAGACGACTTCCCCACTGCACCCCCTCTCCCTGCCTCCCAAGCTCCACCTGTCCTACAGCGTCCCTCTTCCCTGCCCACTTCCCCAGTCCTGCAGGCTGCCTCCCCTCCCCAGCCCTCCAAAGCAGACCTCATCATGTCCGCCTACTACGCCCCGCCTATGGACCCCTACGCAGCTATGAGGACAAACCAACAAGCCTACGCTAATCAGATGATGGCCAATCAAATGATGGCAATGCAGTACGCCATGCAACCCGCCGGTCTGCGCACTTATAACCCCTTTGAGACTGGGGCGGGAGGGTATTCACAATCGCCCGCGACTGGCGCTCCGCCCAGAGCTGACCCGCAGCGTGGAAACCCCTTCCTTTAGTCAGTATAGTTCTGAAATGGAGGTAGAGACCTGCACCATTGTGCGGCCAAGTTGAAATTCAGCTGATATTGTCTCCGAATAATCTCCAAAACTGCGATATTTGCAGCCTAAATAAGTGCCAAAATGCAGAAAAATCGCTTTGTGGCAAATTTTCCTTCACATTTCCCCAGAGTCCTACCTTGATTCCCTGTGCCTAAGCATCATTAGCTCCGAGTCAGTGACTACGCTCTCCCTCGTGGCTGATTGCCCGGGGCCAGACTGTAGCTTCTCTTCTGCTATATAAATGGCTGGCGAGCAGGCTCTCCACATCGGTGACGTGGTCTATTTCTCGCTCAGCAGCGAAGGGGAAGAAAGGAAAATTTGGACGAGCGCAATTGAGCAAGCGCCGAATTTCCAATTAGTGGCGGAGACGAAAGTGAGTGAACCTGTGCTAGCGCTGTTTCGACTGGAAAGCGAAGAGGCCCCAGGCACTCCTCTAAAGCCCGGCGCCCCTGTGAAGCTTTTCCACCTCCTCACAGGCCTGTACGTCTACGCCGACGGCGGCCCCGCAGTCCTAGAAGCCAAGTTCATCTCCAGTCCCGCCACAGAACTCTCCTTTTACGTAGCTACTGCCAGAGGCAACTTATGTGCTACTGTGCTGGATGGAGATTTAGTGTCCATTTCCACTCAAAACAGCCCTGTTTTCAGCCTGGGGATAGACCTGTGGTTCATGGTGGGACATGTGGCGGTGTTCAAGGTGCATAGATATCAGGACTATAGGACGCCGGGAGATGCTTTGAGGTGTGGATTTCCAGTGAAATTCAATAGTAATGGGTATTTTTTATCCGTTCAGCCCAATTATTCGAGATCGGATGAGTTGAGATTGAGCAAAAATATGCGGAAAGCGGATTTTTTGCTGACTGCGGAGCTGAATTATCCGGAATATCAGGGGAAATTAAAGGCGGATTTGACTACAGACGCTGTAGATGGAAACAACTACTGGGTAATTGAGAAGGAAAACAGGCTGGAAGGAGGCGTGGTGCAGCCTGGACAGGGGGTGTTTGTGAGACATGTGGGGAGTGGGAAGTACTTGCTCGCGGATTTGAGTTTGGGAGAGCGGGGAGAGGCTCCTTTCTGGGGCCTGGGCGCACAGGAAGAGCCCAAATCTCTGTTTCTCGCAGGGGAAAAAGTATGGATTGGGTTCCAAAGCCGCTTAATTTCCCTTCGTCCCTCTTCTTCCCTGAAGTCCCTGCGCTCGCAGCTTTTCCAGGCCTCCCACTCCTCCGTGCGAGAAAGCCTCAGTCCGCAGCCTGCCAGTGGCCTGCCTAGCCCTCTCACCTTCACACTCGAACTACCTACTCCTAAGCTCCAAACCACCCTGCTCGCCTACTCCCTGTACCGCTTTGTCCTCCCCAAACTGCGTCTGTCACTACAGCACTTCCTGGCTTTGCCTGACCCTGCGGCTGCACTCAAACAGCTCAATCCGAGCTTGGGACTCAGATCGCTCAATTTGTCCACTATTGAGATGGACTACGCCGCTGGAGTCGCTGCGGACTTCCAGATCGTCACAGAACTGCTGAGGTGCTGGGTACTTGGCAAGCTGATCAAGAAGAAAAAGAAGCAGTTCGCAGCGTTAATGAAAGAGCTGGAATTCCTGGAAACTCTGCTCTGTCGACTGCAAAACCTCTTCTACTTCCAGCGCGTAGTGGAGGGCATATTCCGCCGCAGAGACTTACTGATAAAGATGGCAAACTGCGCGCTGGCGCCTTTCTGCGACGTGTTCCAATGGGCAATCAAGTCGCACCCGCCCCAGGACTCTGACCGGATCTTCTGGTCTGAAGTGTTCCTTAGCAGTCCCTTGCCAATGAACACCTACCCCGAATTCATAACTCTCAACTTCTTCTGCCACCACCTCCTCGACAACCTCCAAACGCCCATCCTCTTCAAAGACCTGCACGGCTTGAAGCGAGACGACCACTTCATCATCCGCTTCGAGAAGGAAGGCAACAACTTCGTAGCCAGCTCCTTCGGCAATGTGCACTCCATGGAGGAGATGATAGAGAACTTGAGCGGGTTTGTGGCCACGACGGTGGAAATAGCGGCGGAATTGTGCGTTTTGTCGAAGTTTAAGCAGGAAATAGTGGTGGGGATGGGACTAGAGGTGCAGAGTGCAATGGAGCTGTTTGAACTGTTTGCACCGAGCATTAGAGTGCAGCTTTCTTTACTGTACTTTATGGGGAAAGTGCATATTCCCGCCTGCTCTCCATACACTCCGGCCTCCAAAATCGCCTCCAGCAGCCTTTTGCTCAGTTCTTCCTTTGCTTGTTCCGATCCTTTAGCCCGAATTCAGGATTTCTACTACTTCACAACCCCTAACTCCCCCTTATTCCCACTCATTCCCCGTCTTGCTTCCTTTTGGCTGCGGACAAAGCACGAAACCACGGAAGACCCCACCACCTGGTACTACAACTCCGCCGTCTACATCCGTTTCGCAGCCAAATTGATCGATCACCGCTGCGTTTCCGACATATTCGTAGGCGCAGCAGTGCTAGGCGCCCTCGCAGTGGCTGAGTTCGTCCTGGGAGAGGCAGTGCCCGCTCTAGAGGGGCGATTTCCCGCTATGGCGGACTCGAAATTCAGGACTGAGACGGAGAAACAGAGGGTGGTGGACTTCACTCTGGAGCTGATTCAGGTGTATCAGAGCTGGAAACTGGTGAGAGTGGTGGGAGAGCTGAACCCGCAGCTGTTTCCCCCTGTGAAGGTGGGCAGGATTGAGGAAATTGTGCAGTTTTTCGACCTGAAAAGCGTGTGGAAGAGACATCATGAGGCGAATAGGAGCGAAATTGAGGGGTTGTTTTCGGAAAAAGGGGTTTTGTCGCGGTCTTACCAGGCCTTAATGGAGTCCGCAGACGTAAATATCCTCTCTTTCCTCAATTTACTCAGCAAAATCGGCTTCCAAGGCCGTCTCTCCCCTCCCCAACTCTCCGCAATCCGCTCCAAAGAAGCCGATTTCCCCACATACGTAGCAAACTACCTCTCCAACGTATACGACGAAGCGCCTTTCCAGCCCTACCGCTTCTACATCCGCTCCATCCAAGACAATCTCCTCAGTACCATCGAACTTGCAAGGGAGCAAAATGACCAGGTCACGGGGCTGCGCAGCTACTTGGAGGCTTTGGAGACTTTGGCGGATTTTATGGTGTTTTTGAAGGGGAAGAACCTGCAGTCGTTTCAGATGTTCTTGGGGAAGGCGGGGTTTGGGGAGCTGCTGGAGAGGATGTGGATGTATTGTGATGCTGTCAGTGAGGATGAGGAGCAGCAGTCGGTGCATCTCAAGTCCCTCACTATCGAACTGACCAACTTCTACTGCCTCAGCAACCCCTCCCTCCAAGCAGAAGTGAAATCCCTACTGGTCAGACACGACCTCCTCCCCGACTTCCCCCAATACCTCTCCCTCCTCCGACAGCTCCAGGTACTAAAGCCAGAAACAGCAAGCCATATCGCCCGTAAACTAATAGCCCGGCTGAAGCCAATGAAGCACTACATACTGGCCCTGCAAGTACTGGTGGAGGACCCGTACTGCCTGTCTGCCTGCCTACCAGGTGTGCTAGAGCACTGTTTCCTACGCTTTGAAGGGGCGAGTTTGAGTGGTCCCCTGTGGGAAGTACTGATAGTGTTCATACAGGCAGTGCCTGCAGTCCACAGAGTACGTCTATTCGCCCCTGTCCTATCGAAGTGGTACGAAGCCGACACCACCCAAATCCGCAGAGAAGGAGCAGCACTTCTCACCTACACTAACGACACAGTGCTGGATATCTTCCACCACGGACTGCAGGCCACCGTTTCCCACGTCTCCCAGCTGAGCCAGCGGCCTGCAGAGATCCTGGCCGCCCGGCTCAAGTCCTTCGCCCAGGACGCCAAGTCGGTCCGAGACCGGAACTTCGACCAGTTGGAGAATGACTTGAACTATGTGTTGGAACTGCTGTGGCAGAGGAATGGGGGAGTGCTGGAGCTGGTGGGCGGCTGGATGCCGAGAATCACGCTGCAGAACCTGCTTTCGCAGCTAGCGCAGTTGTACTTGCTGCTGAGCCCGGCGGATACGCCGCATGCGGATTTGGAGAGTCTGTATAATGTCGTTTACAAGTATGTTTGGAACACGGATGACTCGCAGACGGATGAAGACCAGGCCCGCTTCAAGGAAGTAATGGCGAAAGGACTGCCAGAGGCTCGCCAGGACAACCAGTCAGATGCAGGGATAAGGATAGAAGACATGCAGCCACTCACTAGAGTAATCGACTAGGCTTTCTTTAAGTTGCAGAGGGATTCAGTATGAAGTGATTTATAAAAATTGTGTTTGTCTGTTTAACTGTCGTATGGACTAACTTACATGTATGGTCTGATATCCCTCTATATGAAAGGCACTGAGGCCTGGCTCAGTGCGCTAATAGC
>Ga0247837_1001412_pt1 | contig 49714 bp, 31 predicted proteins | sample LaCtaG_2_FD_187115 | JGI IMG/M metagenome (GOLD analysis project Ga0247837, IMG submission 187115) | Freshwater microbial communities from meromictic Lake La Cruz, Castile-La Mancha, Spain - LaCruzMarch2015_14.5m | ecosystem: Environmental > Aquatic > Freshwater > Lake | place: Spain: Castile-La...
GTGCAGAGTTTATTCCCTACCCTGGACATAAACGAGCTCTCTGGCAGACTCGAGGATATAGCATTCTCTCCAACTAAGAAAAGTATAAGAAATTGGGTATTGAGTCACTTTAATATATAGACTGCTATCGCTCGTTGGCCGCTGCTAGCATTCGGAGCACAGTCTGGGGAATCTGCTCAGGTCAATAGCTGCTGATATTGAAGAAGCAGTGCTGTCTAGTCTAAGAGAAAGTTCCTTTTTGGCTCTGCCAGATTGCTTCCTGCAGGTCGTTTCTCTGACTGGTCGAATGTAAAAGCTCTGCTTCTCTGATCCACTCATCTGACTCAATTTATCCACAATATCGCCCTTCCGGGAGTTATTTTGCAGACTGCTGCCTTGTTTTGTTCTTGTATGTAATATTGCTAAATGCTTGAAAGCTAGCAAGTCCTATTTCTACGTCTGACTGCCAGACTGGGTAGTCCAGTGGAGGAGTGATCAACTGGCCTCTTGACAGTTTCTTCAATTTGCTCTGCCGAAGAAGTCCTCTCTGCACACGTTTCCGAGAGTTGAATCAATATAAGTCTGCATTTGGGCTATTTGCTCAAGTGTAACTTACGTAAACTCCTTTGTGCATACACCCAGGTACAGTGGAGAACGCAGAGTACTGCCCAGCTCAGCCCCAGCAGTTTCTTTCACTCAGACATACCATTAGTCTAGGCCCCCCATTCAATGGCCATTATAAGATCAAATGCAACCCAACATCACCTGCTCCGTCTGCACGATGATCGAAGCTGCCTACTTCTGTCCTTGCAAGGTCCCTCTCTCCTTTCTATGCGAACAGCACATCCCGATTCACTTCGCCAAGCATCGCGGCTTTATACACGAAGTTCTGCCGATCGAAGTACTGAGCAATTTCCAGGTCCCGGGCTTTGTGGAGGACTATAGACGCAGAACCAGAACGAAGGAAGAGGCCGTCAGACAGCTCAGTGCTGTGGTGGACCAAGTGGACGAGTGGACTGCTAAAGCCTGCCGCAAGGCCGATCTCATTGTGTCTCGAGCCACAGCGTTTCGCGCTAATATTGAGAGAGAAATGAAACAGCTGAAGGTGGTCCTGAAACATGACATTGAAATGGCAATTAAAGAGAACGAGGCGAAGTTCTTCGAGGCTCACCCGGAGACAGGGCCTTTGGTGCAGGCTCTTCGCTGTTTCGAGCCTGAAGCCAACTTGAGCGTCCTCACTTGCAAGACCGACTTCGAAGATTGGGAGAAAGCACTCGACGCCTTTCTCTTCAAGCTCACTGTGCATCTGGAAACTACGCTGCCGACGTACAAACTTCTTGGCATTATAACTGATGTCGCACAGCTGCAATCTTCCTGCAAGTTGTGCATTTACAATAGTGCTCAGGCCTATGCGCCTGCACTTGAAGCTGTTCATAGCAAATATGGGCCTTATGCATGCCCAGCGGATGCGACTCCATTAGTGAAGCGCGGCCCTGTTCTCACTCCTACAGGTGTGTATATTGGAGAGTGGAACAATGATAACAAGCGGCATGGGCGCGGAGTCTTTATCGGGAACAATGGCGATGTGTATGAAGGAAGTTGGGTTGAGGGTGAGAAACATGGCCAGGGAAGGCAAGCCTGGGCAGATGGACATGTGTATGAAGGTGAATGGAAAAATCAACTCCGCCACGGGTTCGGGAAGTTGACAGGCACTGGAGGAGATGTGTACACTGGAGAGTACTTCATGAATAAACAGCAAGGCTTTGGCTACTACCAGTGGGCTCCTAGTGCCAGTTCTCAGTTCTACGTGGGCGAGTGGGCCAATGGCCAAACGAATGGAATCGGAGCCTATTTCTGGAGAGACGGCAGCATTTACGCTGGCTATCGCAAGAACCACAAAAAGCACGGCAAGGCAGTGATGTATTGGCCAGACGGCCGCATGTACTACGGAGACTTCGCCACCGACTTGATGAATGGAAAGGGGTGCATGTGCTGGCCCAACGGAGAGATGTACGCAGGCGAGTGGAGAGAGGGAAAGCGCTGGGGAAAGGGAAAGCAGACTGCCTCCGAGTCCTACTACGCAGGGAAATGGTCGGAGGATAAGAAGCACGGAGCAGGCACAGAGAGCATCAACGGCAGCAAAGAATGCGAAGTCCGCTACAGAGAGGATGTTAGAGTCTAGACCACTACCATTTCGGAAGGTAGTGCTTCGTAGGCACAACGCATTACCTAGTCTTGGCCTTCCAGTTCGCTTTCCTTCAGTAGAAACTCGGCAAACTTCGGGTCGAGCAGACATACGCGCACCAACAAGTTGTCGCGGTAGTGCTTGACTTGCGCATAGTGCTGCGTCGCCTGAATTAAGAGGGAGTTGCGGGTGTCTTGGGAAAGACTCTGCAGGGCCGCTTGCAGCCGCATAGACAGAGACGCTTCTTCCGAAGTTTCTGAAATGTCAGCGGAAGTCGGGTCATCGTCGACGAGATCAGTCTCTTTGAGGGCCTTGGACTGCAGGTCTTTGCCGGGGATGTAGAAAGAGTGCGCCTGCTGAGCTTCCATCGCTTAGACGCTCTATTAGGATCAGTGCCAATCGGCGCTGAGCCCTCAGGGACCATCCTTATTGACTAACTTTATCCTGGTCCAGAAGCGCTTTCAGCCGCTTGGTGACTGGTCCTAAGGCTCCTGAGCCGATGGCTGCGTCATCTAGATGGGAAATGCCCACTATTCCGTCCCCTCCCACAAGCATCAGCTCCTGCCCTTCCTTGGCTTCGTCAGCAGTGAACAAGCCGCGTCCAGCTGAACTGAGCACTCCTTCCTGCACCAATGCCTCCGCCAACTCCAATATTCTGCGGATAGTCGTCCCTGCTAGGACTTGGTCAGCTGGTGGCGTCAGCAGCCTTCCGTCCTTCAACACAGCACATATATTGGCCACAGCAGACTCCAGAATATAGCCCTGAGGACTCAACTGCACACCCATGTAGCCGCCCTTGGCCCTGGCTTCCAGCACACAAAGTGCATTGCTCATGTAGTTGTTGCTCTTGATGATGCTGAGGAAGGCGGGCTTCGCCGGCACTGCCACTGTGACTTCCCTCACTACTGCAGGCTTAGACTGCCCTGCGTCGTTATAAGCCAACGCATAGAAAACCCCTTCCGTCTGAGTGCACTCTCCTTCTGCAAGGCCTGGGGAAAGGAAAAGTCGCACTCGACAGTCCTGTCTGACCACCTCCAACACCTCCTCCACCTTCGCTCTCATTCTGTCCAGGCCCAGCGGCGCTGTGATGTGCGCGAGACTTGCAGACCGCAGCAGTCTTTCCAGATGCAGGTCGAGTTGATATATGTGTGAGTCGTGGACTATCGCTGTGTCGAAAACTCCGAATCCGCAGTTCAGTTGTTCACTGATAGGCAGAGAGAAGAATGCAGGGCTCGTGAGAATTGCGTCCAGTCGAGAGTCGTAAAGAGCTAGTAGCTGTAGGGAAGAAACAGGTCTGAGGCTGGCATAGGCCGCCACAGCTTCCTCAGCACTGCGCAGTACTCGCATCGCCTCCATATCGGATTTATTATCTACGAGCCGGAGAAAGTAATGTGCTGCGCTGTCGGTAGGGTCTAGTCTCACTTTCCTCCTTCTCCCCTCGCGCCGGCAGTCTCAGTCGTCCCAGCGATCGGTTGGCCTGGGACACCAGGTCCTCCACTTGCAGTTCCAACGCCGAGCTGTCCACTTGCTGTTGTAAGCGCAGTAGTTCTGCCTTGAGTGTGGCAATTTCTGAATCTTGCGATCGGGCCAGTGATTGGATGTTCGCGAGTTTCGAGGAGCGGTCTTGTAGTTCGGACTGCAGGGACTGGACAAGGGAGTCGGTGCTGGGGCGCTGCTGTAAAGCTGTGAGTTGAGTCTTGAGAGTCTGGAGACTTTGCTCGCTGAGGCTTTGAATTGCCCTGTTTTCGGCTTGCAAGCGAGCGACTTCCCTTGCTCGCGAGTCCTCCACTTCCATCTTCTCCGCCTGCACTTGTCTGCATACATTCTGAGCGTCTCTCAACGCAGATCCCTGATGGATAGTTTCCAATCGCAACTGTTCCAATTGGTAAGCCAAGGCCTTGCGCTCCTCCAGCACTGTCTTCAACTCGCGCTCCACCTTGCTTCGCTCCTCTGCCAATTTCCCAGCCTCTCGACAGGTCCGGCCTTCTCTCAATTTCGCCTGCTCCTCGCTTTCTTCTTTGAGCCGAGTGAAGTCGCCTTGCAGCGACTCCAAGTCTTCTTCCCGCTCCACTATACGCCTGTGGTACTCTCTTTGCAGGGTTAAAGCCAGTTCATCCACACCCATCACTCCGCGAGCTGCCAGCGAGCTAAAGGCCTGCTTGCCCTCCTGCAGCTGCTTAAACACGTCGGTCTGTAGTCTGCTGAGTTCAGTCTGGACGCCGGACTTGAGGCGGCGCACCTGCTTGGAAAGGGCGTGCAGCTTGGCTTTGGGGCCTTTGGACCCTGCTTCCACCCGCACTCGCAGGTCCTTGAGTGCTCGTTCTGAGTGTCTGAGTGCGGTTTCCAGGCTGTTCTTGGCTACTTCTGTTCTCCTTAGCCGCTCTTCCAGGCCTACACACTTGTCCTTCAGTTCCTTGTAGGTGCTCTGAATGGCTGCCAGGTTACTGCGGGTTTCCATCAGTTCCGTTTCAGTAGCGCTAGGCTTCGGCCGGGCTTCTCTTTCCAGCCTCCCGGCAAAGCGCTCCTCCTCATCCCTGGACTTGAGAATGGGCGAGGGCTGGAAGTCACTGTGGACTACTTCAGACCTAGCAACCTGCACCTCCATTTCCAAGTCTTTGCAAACGTCTTTGTAGCTCTCCAGCTCTTTGCGGATTTGGTCGCTGAGCATGCGGAACTGCTCTGACTCACCCTCAAGAAGTCTGCGCTGTTCTCGGTCCGCGGCTGCCTGGTCCTTGGAGGAAGCGATGTGGGCGAGTTCTTGCTGTCGCAGACTTTCCTGCAGTGCACTCACTTCTCTTTCCAAACGAACTTTCGTCTTTTCCAACTCCAACTCTCCGCTCCGGGCCTGCTCCAGGGCTGCCTTCAGTCTGCCTACTTCCCGCTCTGCTTGCTCAGCCCGACTCGTCATTTCCACTAGTCCCTTCCTTGCTTCGCTGAGTTCCTCGTGCAATGAACTCAGTGCAGTCCTCAGCTTCCCCACTTCCTCCTGCGTCTGTCTCAAGTCGTCTGCACACTTGCGCTTCTCCAACAGCGCCACGTCCCTATCTGCTTCGAAGGCCTTGATCCGACTGGTGAGACTCTCTATCACTGGCCGCTGCTGGTCTCTCACTCTGTCGGTCTCTTCCTTTAGTCTCGCAGTCCAATCTGAGTCTTGGTTTTCTCTAGCCCGCTTGATTGCCTGGGCAAGAGCCTCGTCCTTTGCCTCCAAAGCGCGCTCGTGGTCTTCCAAATGAACATAGTTCTCCCTCAAATCCTCCATAATGTCACTCAGCTTTGCATTCAGTGACCACTCAGTCGCTTTCCACTGTTCTCGCTCTGAGCTCCTCTCAGTCTCATCTAAGCGACTTTTCTCGAGCACTAAGTCTTTATAGTGTTTGTGCAGAGCAGCCTCTCGATTGTCAAACTCCTGCTTCAGCTCTGCTGCTCGGCGCTTGTAGTCTTCATCAGCCTCACTTAGTTTGGATTCTAGCTGCAGCACGGACCTTTCCTGCTCACTCTGCAGTCTGCTCAGGTCCTGCTGCCAGTGCATCCGCACGGCTTCTAGAGAGCGTTGAGAGTCTTGGAAGCGGAGCTCACTGTCTTGGCAGCGAGAGCGCCACGTCATCACTTTGTCACGGAGCGTCTGGGTCTCCCCCTCAAGACGCTGTTCCAAAGCGCGCTCAGTGTCGCTGTGAGTTCTGCTAATCGCAGCTTGCTGCTGACGATGGTTGTCAGTCTCTTCCTTCAACTGCAAAGCCAGGCGGTCTCGTTGCGCCTGCATATCTGAGAGCTCGCTTTGCAAGCGGGCGAGGTCACTGGTCAGGGAGTTGATCCGCTCCTGAGTAAGTCCGTCTGCATGTTGGAACTCTGAACTCAGCTTTTCATAGAACTGCAAGCGCTCCTCTTGCCTAGTGGCTTGACTGGTGGTGGCGTCCAGGTCTTGCTCGAGGCGGCGGATGACTTCACTGCACTCCGCCAACTCCTGGTACGTGGCTTCCAGCTCCTCCGCCTTGCGGCCCAAGTCGCTTTCCAGCCTGTCGTAGTCTCGTCTGAGCGCTTCATGCACCGCCTGTTCCTTCGCTATGCTCGTCTGAGCTTCCGACTCCTTCTTCCGCATTGCTTCTTCGTAGTTCATCGAGCTCACAGACGCTTTCTTGTGAATGAGTTCCGCCTCTCTCGTGAGAGTGTCGGCCTTCTCGACTTCAGCCCTCACCCTGTCCTCAGCACTGCGGGCGGCTCTCTGCGTCTCACTCAGTCGATTTTCGAGGGAGCCAATGGTTCTTTTGGCTTCCGCCAGTTCCTTCATCAGCCGGGCGATAGTGTCTTCGCGCTCTTGGGCCAGTGCACTCTCCCACACTTCTTTGGAGCGCTGCTGGGCGTAGGGGGCAGTTAGGGGGTCGGCGCGCATGGCTGCTACGATGTCGTCTGAGCGAAGGTCTTCGTTGGTGGTTTGAAGGAAAGAGGCGAGACTGCGGAGACGCACTTCGTACTGCTCCTGCAAGGCTTTCACTTCTTCACCCATCTCTATTATATCATCGATGGGCAATATTTGCAATCAGCCAGTTGGCAGAGATTTTGTATCGGATCCTGCTTTACCCTACCCTCGACATATCTTATTCGAACTCATAAAGGCCGAAGCACGCTTTGAGTTACTGCTGGCCTCGCCTGACCCTAGTCTGGAGGGTATTAGCACAGACCACTTCAAAATACATTGCAAATACAAGAACTGCTCCTTTTCCCTCCGCTCTGAATGGCTCTCTACCCATCCTGCCGAGAAGTACATCCGCTTTCTCAGCGACTCGAAAGCCAGGATAGCCTGGGACAGCAATCTAGAACACATCAAGGAACAGGACTCAGACGACAATACTACAATTTCCTACAGTCTCTATAAAAGCGTGCTCGGAACCACTCCTATAGACTTAGTCTGCAGAAATCGCCTGAAAAGGCACGGCTCTGGCTGGGAGTACGTCTCCACCTCCATCACTCACGCGGACCACCCTGAGTCAAAGGACACTGTGCGTCTGCAGCTAATACTAGGCGGGTACTACGCTGAGTCTGTCCAGCCTGGAGCCACTCGGATTGTCTGCATTTGTAAATGTGACCTGGGAGGGTCTATTCCCAGCGTGATGGTAAAATCTGCAGCCTCTGCTCTCATTCCTGCTTTCGCTGGAAACCTCGAAGCAGCTCTCACTAACCGTAGTTATGTTTACACTTAAACTGGATGAGTTTAAGACGCTTCCTCCAGGCACGGAAAAGGGAAGACGCAGACGAGGAGCGCCGCTCGAATCAAACAAACGCAGCAAATCCCACGCAGCCAGAGAAAGCGAACCGCGGAATGCAGCTCCCAGCCTCGAGGAACTTCTACTCGCAGAAAGAACTCGCACTGCCACACTGGAGAAACAGCTCAAGGCGCAGTCCACCCTGATCTCCACTCTGATAAGTCAAAAAGAAGCAACAGAATTGAAGGAGTGGAAAGCGGAAGAAGGCACAGAGCCAATGAACAGACTGCTAAAACTGCAAGGACGGGTATTGGAAGCCGTGGACGTGATCAGCTCCAAGGCCTTGGCGAGGGCGAAAACACAGGAAGTGGAGGTGGAAAGCCTTTGCAATGCGAGGGTCAGGACCGCCAGACAAGACTGGGAGAAGGAAGCACAGGAGTGGAGGGCGCGCCTTGCGCAGAGAGACTCAGAGCTGCAGGAACTGAGCAAGTTGGCTACTGAGTTGAAGTCGGGGTGGACTCGCTCAGTTGCTGACTTGCACCAGTGTCAGAGGCAGGTTGCCCAGCTCCAGCTACAAGTCTCGACCTTAGAGCTGGCCAAGTCTTTGCTTCACAAGCAAATTCTCGAACTAAAACGCTCCCATATGCAACTACAAACGGAACACTCTCTGTATCTCAGTCGAGCTGTGTCTCCCCTGCCCCTGCGGAAGTCCTCCACTCCTGCTAGACCAGATAGAGCCGGCGAACATCGAGAAGGGGCAGTGAGCCACTTGCGTCATCTCCTGGAACTGGAAAGGAGGAACTTGAGGGCTGCCAAGAGTGCTCTCGCAGATGAATTGCGTGGTCGAGCTGACCTAGAATCCGGCCTGAAGGACGCTCTCAGCAACATCAAGGCAGAACTTTGTGCAGTGAGAAGCAAGGGCAGTGCCGCGGGACTGGTGGAAGTGCTGGCAGGCCAGAGGAAGTTGCTGGAGGCGCTGAGAGAGCGGGCCGCAGGACTAAGCAGTGCCTACACTGGCCTGAACGTAGAGCTGCCTGAGCAGGAGTTAGATGTGTAGGTGTAGCACTTGCAGTAGTTGCAAGGATGAAAGCCGGGCAAAGAGACAGAGAGACTACTCCGCTGGCAGGGTCGCACAGAAGCCAGCGGGCTGAGCGCTACGAGACAGACCTCACTGTGTTGGAAATCGTGAGCAGCTACTCCGGCCTCCCAGTACCTCCTCTGATTCGGCTTACTCCCTCCCACAAGTCTCCACGCTCACACCACAGGCCTCAGTCTCCTGTTCCAGTTTGCTATGACTCTCTTGCCCTCCTTTCCTCTTTCAAGCCTAGACGCATCTCTCCGGCCCAGAAACGAGACCTGCGGCTTCTCCCTTATCGAGGTACTTCCTACCTAGAAGCTACGGTCTACGCCTCTATGCCTGACTACCCTGCAGCCAAGCCCTCCCTTCCGATTTCTTTCCACCCCAACTTCCTCTCCTTCGACAGTTCTTTTGAAAGTGGCAACCTCGCTCAGGCTGTCAAAGCCAGTAGGCGCGAGTACCGTCTGGTACTAAATTTCGATACACAGACGAAGGGGCATACTCAGTGGTTTTACTTTGCAGTGCGCAACAGTCATGTGACCGGCCCCGTCATTTTCCACATAGTAAACCTGGGGAAGCAATGGTCTCTGTTCAGCAAGGGACTGAGGCCACTGGTGTGGTCTGATAAGAGTGAAGGAGGCTGGCATAGAGCCTGCACCGGGGTCAGCTATAAGCCTAGTGAGTGGACTGGAGAGGCAGGAGTGCAGTACTACCAACTCAGCTTTACCTACACCTTCCTAGTTCCCCAGGACATTGTAGCTTTCAGTCACTGCTATCCTTACCAGTACACCCGTCTCCTGCAGGACCTGCAGCCACTTGGTTCCTTGCAAGCCTACGTGCGAGTGGACCAACTGTGTGAGACTGACGGCCACAACAGCTGTCCCATCCTCACAATTACAGAGGACGTAGAGACCTACACACCCTGGCAAGCAGAGTTCGCACTGCTCCGCAGGTCTGCAGCGGGCCGGAAGCTGCAGCGACTCCGCACCCAGTCCTGTGCTCATGCAGGCAAGAAGGCGGTGGTCCTCATGGCGCGAGTTCACCCAGGGGAAACTTGTTCTTCGCTCATACTGAAAGGGGCGATTGACTTCCTCACTGGCTCTACTCGCCCGGCTCAGCTCCTCAGACGTCACTACTTGTTCCGCATAGTGCCCATGCTCAACCCAGACGGTGTGGTCTACGGCAACACTCGAACTTCTCTCCTGGGCGCAGATCTGAACCGACGCTGGAGCAACCCCTCGAGTGTGCTGCACCCCACACTTTACTACGTAAAGCGACTGATACAAACTATGGCGGAGGAGCGGGAAATCGCTTTGGTGTGTGATATGCATGGACACTCCACTAAGAAGAAGGTGTTTCTATATGGCTGCAAACACGACATCACCACTGGCTCCATCCACTCACCTCGGAAAAACGCTTTAATCCGCCTCTTTCCATTGCTGCTCAGTCGCAATTCAGCCCTCTTTTCCTACGGCAGGTGTCGCTTTGCCTTGGAAACTGATCGGCAAGCCACTGCACGCCAGGTGTGTTTCCGTGACCTGGGCATAGACCGCAGCTACACTTTGGAAGCCAGTCTTTTCGGACCCTCCCAGGACGGCAGAGCTTTGAACCAGAGTGATTACGAAGGCATAGGAAGAGAGCTTTGCCAGCCCTTGCTTTCGTTCATCAACAGACGGTTGTTTCTGAGTAGAGCTAGGCAAGCCTGCGAGCGTCTGAGGGAGTTGAGGGGGGAAAGGGTGGTGGAACTGCCGCTGCAATTTCCGGAAGGGGAGGAAGTGCTGGAAATGGACAGAAGGGAGGATTTCGGGGCGAAGGAGGCTTTGGCGGAACTAAGCGAATTCCAAGAGGAGTTAAATGCCAGCTACACCAGCGAAGTGACTGACGAAGGCACCGAAAGCAGCGACTACTCCGACTCCGAACCCTCCCCCGACCAAAGAACAGAGCCTGTGCCAAAGAAACAAGCATCCAGTCCCAAACAGGCAAAAGCCAATCCATCCCCCAGACTTCGCACTTTCCTGCCTCGCAGTCACTCTCCTATCGAGGTCTCTCGCACTGAAGCCACCCGCACTTTATCTGCCAGCTGCTCCCACTTCAAACCCGTCTCTTCCCGCTATCAGCAGCTAGTCCGCACTCACACAGAAAAGCGGCCTCCGCCCTTCGCTAGTCCTTTGGAAGAGACGCTGCAGGCGATTGTTCCTGCCTCTTTTGAAAACCAGCACTTGAGGTCTGCGGAAGTTCCGGCTATTCAAGTGATCGTTGCTAGGTCTGCTGGGGGCTTTCGTAGTGTCTGCAGGTCGAGAGAGCCCCGGGCCCTGCCTCCCGCTTACCCTGGCGCTGTGAGACTCAGCCGAATTCAGTCCTCGCTGAGCATTGAGAAAAAGACGATTTGGAGGACGGGACAGCTGAGGCGGGGGAACACCGGGAAGAGGGGGGATTTCTTGTTGAACACAATGCTGTAATTAGAGTCTGTTAGATGTTGGGGTGCAGACTAATTAGATACTACCCTATGACAAACCCGCCTCTTTTCTTCTGCTTCTTAGTCCTCACTGCCTCTTTTATAGCCCCATACAGCTGTCTCAGCTCTCCTACTGCTACCTTCTCCAACAGTCTGCTCACAGTCTCTACCCTGCTTTCCTCCACCTGTTCACTCCAGTAGTCAGCCCTGCCTATCACTTCGCTGGCTGCTTTCCTCTCCTCCACTCCTGTGCAGTCTCCACACCTCATGAGAAACCGCCTAATTGCAGTCTTGATTTCTCCTAAGCAGTTGGATAGCTGCCGATTCGCCACAATGGACTTCGCAATAGTGGAAATGCGACTGGGAGTAAGGGGAAAAGAAGAGTGAGGAAAGGTCAGGTCTTCCAGTCGTTCATAGAGAGCAACTATGCACTTGACAGGGACGGTGGCCAGCACAGGGTAGGTGCAGTGCTGCTCCAGGAGAGTGGAAATAGGGGCTGCAGGAGGGGAATCACTGGATAGGAGAGTCAGAAAGACTTGCTCCAGCAGACCTAGCAGTCTTTTCAACTCCTGCATCTCCCACTTCCCCAGTAGCCGAAACACCGCAGGACTGAGAGGCTCCTGAGGTACGCTTCGCCTGATTTCTAGGATGGCAGCCGAGTACTCACTAACCGGACTCAGGAACTCCCCTAGATACACTACCATTTTCAGCTGCTTCGTATCCACATATACAGCCTGCTCCATTGAACTGCGGACCTGCTTCTCCAGTCTGCCCCAGTCATAGGCCACCTCCGCTCCACTCCCATACTCCGGTGAATTCACTCCCTCTGCCGGGTCTAGGACCCAGTGGAGGATACCCGCAGAGGATACAGCCTGAACTGATACCGTTTCTCTGATGTAGCAACACCCATAGTATTCGTCGAAAGCGCGAATTAGGCTGTTCTGCAGCTCGCCCAGGTGTATAATCGCTGCAGCCAGACTCAGGCCTCCGCTGATTTCCTTGTCATCCAGCAGCAACTCCCCAAGGACACATTGGTCGTCATAGTGTCTGCAGGGCAAGGGAGTGCATAGGTAGTGCAGGTCTGTGGGGGGGTGTTGAGTCCAGGCAGTGGTGAAATTGAGATACAGTGAGGTTAATTGAGGACTATCGGATAGTAATTGACGGATAGGCAGAGAAAAGGCTTCGGAACGGGTCTTAGTGAAGGAATACGTGTTGAGGAGCTGATTTGTCAGTGCTAAAAGAGGCTGAAGTAGGCGCAACTGCTCAAATGAGTGCTTTTTCTCAGTGTAATAAGCCACCATTGGGCTTGCAGCACTCCCTTGCTTCAAAAACACCTCCAGCGCTTTACCATCTCTCTTCCCTCGTAGTCGAAACAGCCTGTGAAGAGGGTAGTCTCGCATATCCGCACTTGAAAGTTCCTCCAAGTAGGGACTGAAGCCGCCTCGAACTGCACTGATTTCCTCTTTATAGCTGCGCACTGCTCGCGAAGGCTGTTGCAGTAGTGGGAGTAGTCGAGAGTTGAAGGCCTGTTCAAAGTGGCCTCGAAGGTGAGCAGTTGTGGGCAGGTAGGAGTGCTCGTGGATGAGGACTGGCAGCAGACTGATTGCAGCACTAATAACATAGTAGTAATCAGGCACTGCGAGAGACTGCTCCAATTCCCTCCAGTCCTCCTCAACTTGCCCCCGCAGCCAGTCCTCAGCACTGCCCTGCACTCCCAGAGTCCTGCCCACCTCCCAGTTGTTCAGCACTCCCACAGCCAGCAGCGCATACAGACTCCCGTGCAAACACCAGTGCATAATGCGGTGCGCCACAGGGTCCAGACTACGGACATGAGAAGTGGAAACCAGTCCGAAGGGAGAGTAACCAGCAGGCTGAGAGGACTGGTACCTGTCAATTGCTGAGGAAATAAAGGCAATTGCTTCTGAGTCGGTTAAGTTTTGGTGGCCTGCACGATCAACCAGGGTGTAGTTTCTGCCTCCTATACGCTCTCTGCAGAAGGGACACGTGCCCTGTTCCATTACTCCTGCACAACTGCCCACGAAGTAGACGAAGTCGCAACTGTTTGAACACCGGTATGCACTGCCATTGGCGAACCGACCGCCGTGCTCCGTCCTCCACTCCTCACTACTAAAACGGCCATAGTCCCGCAGCACAGTGCTCAGGTACTCGTAGAGAGGATGGCTCGCCACACCATACAGATACAGAGTGGAAAGAGAGGCACTGTCTGGAAAGAAAATGCTGGTGCAGGGACTTTGGTGAGTACGGTAGCAAAGCTCAGTAATGAGTAGGCAAAGCAGCTGCACATTCAGCTGAAAGCGGCTATTGGAGATGGAACTGTCCATGTGAAGGAGGTTGTAAGTCGGGAAGTTGGAAAAGAGCATTTGCAACAGATCGCAAATTTGGCAGCCCAGTAGAGAGCTGATTTCCTCTTTGTGAGAGTTCAGCATGTCTATCACTTTCGGGTTGATTTGCACTGTTTGATTTCTGAACTTGCAATAAGTTTCCTCCATGACTCTCAAGAGAAACGTAATTTTGCCCGACTCGGTCCTCAGTCCTTTCAAAATGTCTGCGAAGTCTCCGTTTCCCTCTATGCATTGCGCAAACTTCGTATACATCTCCACACTCGGAGGCTTCAGCCCGCCCTCAAATTGGCTGCTTTCAGGCCAGTTCCACACTTGCAGCCAACTGCAGGCTTCTCTGATCTTGATCAAGTCCCGCAGCTGCGGGTAGGAGTAGCCTCCTAAGGCTTTTAGGCTTTTGATGCAGTATAGCAGGCAGTCGGGAAGCCCTGCTATAGTCTCCTTCAAACCAGTTAGAGTGGACTGGCAGGTATCTAGATATGTGAAAGTGTGCATATAGACCGTGACTTTGTCCAGTATGACCCTTAGCATCGCAACAGCAATGAGGCTGTACACGTCTTTTTCGTCTCTGTCAATATAGGGACGCAAGAGAGGTGCGAGAGGCAGGTAAGTGGGCAGCCAAGTGGAGGGCAATTCCGTCGATGTAAAGTGGGTCTGCAGAGTGTCACAGAGTAGAACTGCGAAATCAGAGGTAAAGCGGGCAGCCAATAGAGTGGAAATACAGTCTAAATAGGGGTTGGACTGCAGGCCGAAGGCAGGCTGCGTGAGTGCGGAGAAGGGCACAGTCTGCAGGCCTGACAGCTGCAGAATCGCTTGCAGAAAGGAGGCGGAGTGCTGCCACAGTTCAGGCTGCTCCTCCAGAGCTGCTTCGAATGCTGGAATAGCAGCAGGCTGGTCTGCCGCCACAGCCTCAATTGTCAGCATGGACAAACGGTAGTGAGCAATGGACCGCTGGGCCTCGCTCTTATCAAGAAGGAAAGCCAGGTAAGAGGGATTGAGGAAGGACTCGCTTGAGTAGGTGGAAAGGACCTTTGCCCCGATTTCTGAGAGAGAGGCAGAGTTGTCAGGCAGGAAGCAAGCCGCTGCGTCCCTCCAATACTCCACACGCTTAACAGATTTCTGGGTTATTTGCACGCTTCTGAGCAGCATAAGTAGGGTGGAGAGTCTACGGTAATAGTCCTGCAGGCCTCCGCAGTGAGAGATAACGCTGGGTGTGGGGAGGATATGAGTATGCAGCTGAGGACTGAGCTGCCTCCACCACTGCAGAGCGTCGACACTTGGGGGAGATGCAGCTAGAACTAGGTTTGCTGAGAGACCGGAGAGTTGCTTCTCGATTTGCTCCCAGACTGTCGCCATTTTCTATATTTCTGCCTCACAGTTCTTTGAACCGGCCGATAAATACCGGCTTGACTCTCCTCTTTCTGAATGCTATCTATGTAAGCCTGCGATTGTGCAGCTTTCCATGAATAATGATTGCCTGAAATGCATCCACTGCTAGGACTCATGATTGCAACTTCAGTGTAGGTTTATTTTCTAGAGACTTAGTAGTACTTGCACATTCTATCATTCAGTTTCTAGTGAACACTATGTGGACTGCACAAGTCACTAGGATATAGACGCAGTTGGAACATACCAGTGGCGATACTCCTCAGAGACAATTCGATAGGATTATGTAATGGTATGATAAAGGATGCACATCTGCCAGTAAGTTATCCTATGAACCACTACGGACTGTGACTCCGCACTCCCAGCGCCCTCAGCAGTCTCCTAGTCCTTGCCAACTCCGGCTTCTTCTTCAGTCTTTCCAGCTCTCTCCAGTGCCTTTCCATCGCCAGCATCCGCTCTCTCTGCTCCTCCTGCTTCAGTGCTATGGCTGCTTCCTTGCCCCGCTTCAAGTCCTCCAGCCGCTGCCAGTCGTACACCTGTTTGGACAGGAGGGCTGCGGCCCGCTCAGCTTGAATTCGCTTTACACGCGCCAAATCAGCAGGGGAGGAGTCTATGAGTCGGTTGGGACGCTCAGAGACAGGCCGGACTTGAGTTTCCTTGGCTTTGCAGGGCTCAAGACGCAGTTCTGACTCCATTTCCGCTGCCCTTCGCCTCGACTCCACCCCTTTTTCCTTCTTTTCCCGCTTCCTGCGCAGCTCTTCCATCGACTTCGACAAGGCTTCTTTGAGTCTTTCCACTCGACTTTCCTCCTTTAAGGTCTTTTCGACGTAGGCTTCCAGCCTGCCTGCATACTCATTGCCCTCTCCCGCCCGCCTCACCTTCCGCTTCCCTGCAGCATTCAACGCTTTCCTCCTCAAGAACGACATATGCGACTGATTCGACTGCAGTTCCTTCACTTTCAGCGTATCCAGCAAAGACTGCGAGACCTCCTCAGTCTCTACCTGCTGCGCTTGTCGAAAGGACTGTGCATCTAAAGCGCGGACAGTGCGTGCATGGCTCAGCTGCATGAGTTGCTGCGTGCGCTGCAACTTCGCCGAGTCGATAAGTTGCGCACGAATGTGTAGCGGCCGCTTCTCTTGGCATGCAGGACTAGCAGGGGGAGAAGGCTCTGGCTGCGGGACAGAAGGCTTGGGAGTGGAAGACTTGGCTGGTGGGATGCGAGGGGTGCAAGTTCGGTCCAGTTTCCTGCGGATTTCCTCAGTCCTTAGCACAGTCAGGAGAGTGCCTCTTTGCCATACTTGGAGAGACTTGTCAGGTGAGTAGCTTCTTGCCGCCTTGCTGGACTCCATATTCACCAGTCGGTTTGCTTGGAGGCCGGAAAGTAAGACGCAGGGGATATCTTTGCATATATCAATGCTTTGCAACTTGGCTGATTGGTGTTCTCACAGAATGGCGTTTTCTGGATTCCGAGAAATCAGTATCAACAAAGGTCTAAAAGATGGTTAACTATGCATATGCAGGCTGCAGGGTCAAGTTGGCCTATGAAACTGACCTTCTACCCCAGCAGAATATCCAATTGTCTTAATATGACCATAACAGAGAGCATCCTTCTATTCCTCACTTCGCCGTTGTTTTCAATTCATATAATGTTACCCAAGCAAAGCTCGGTTCCGCTCATATCCCTGGTCCCCGTCGAATGCGAAAAAACAATTTCCAGCCGTCGGGTTTCCTATGCCCGACAGAGCTCTGCTGTGGGCAGGAAAAGCCTAGTAGGGACTGAGAGCGGACCCAGGAGATTGTCTTCGCAGGGAGTAGAAGGGGACCTGGGCAGGACGAAGTGGAGGAAAACTATAGAGCCGCTGATCTACAAGCAGTCTGACGGCTACTACGACTCCCTGCCCATCAAGCCCGGCTTCTTCTTCCTGGAGTCCCTGCTTCGAGCGCCTGCAGCCACCCTGTCCTCTCTGCAGCTGAACCTGCCCACAACGCTCTACTACTCCGACCACCTCTACCTGCTTTCCACTGGTACCTTCCACTTAGACGCCAAGGGCAGAGTCAGTGTGGACCCTGAAGGCCACTTCGTGACTTTACTGAAGAAGTTGGAGGCCAGCAAGCCTGCGAAGACCGAAAACGTGTTCGACTCCATAGCCGCGGTACTGCGGTTCAAGGGCGAGCAGGAGGCTGATATGAAGAAACATGTGTTTGATTGGCCGCTTTTCCGACAGAAAATGCTCTCGCACGACTTAAAGCGATGCTCCATGGTGCAAGAGTTCATCCGCAGTCCCGGCCTCAAGCCCTCCGTAGTGCGCCTCACCTACCACGCTTACTCCAAACAGCCCACTGCCAACTTCGCCTACTTAATCACATCCACTGTCCACCAGAGTCCCACCTCCGACCTGCTGCACAAGGTGGTACTGGACATCAACACTCCCAACGCTGTAGAAACCTTCAAGCAGACCGGCAAAAGCCTGCAGCCCTACGAACAAGCCGCCAAGTCACTCGTTGACTTCCTACAAAGGGGGTATAAAGTCCGTATTCTCGACATTTGTGTGGACTTTCTGCGTTCTTGCGAAGGGAAAATCTACCTTTGTGGGTGTAAAGGGTTCCACATAGACCCTGCAACGAGTCCTTTGATGGTGGAAATGACGGACAGCTTCAGTCCTTACTATAAAGGTGCAGAGGCGAAGTGGGAGGCGGGGCCGAAGCAGGAGCACTCTTCGTTGGGACGCTTCGTGACGTGCAAACTGTGCAGAATCCAGTACGCGAACCACCAACTGCCGCACTTGGTGTCGCTGCAAATGCTCATTAGGTTCCACACGCACGCTAGGAGACGTGGTCGTCTGCCCTATAAGACAGTGCGGCTGAAAGCCTCAGGCCTGGACCTGCTTTCCCAGACTGTGCGGATCTGCGCTTGTTGCTACATGCTAGTCACAGCCGAGCACGTCCTCCTCGCAGCTGAAATGGCCCTCGCCCGAGGCCTCAACATCCCTCTGAAAGACGAAACCGAGGCCGGGGCCGAGCGGGAGCCGCAGCAGTTTCTTCCCAAGTGGCTGCAGCAGTACCGGGTGTTGATCTATTTGGAAGGACTGGAGACGGACAGGACGCTGGACTACGCAGGACAGATGTACTTGCGGGTGAGGCTGGGCAGGACGGAAACTCTGTTCGAGTTGGAAAGGGTGGAAGACCGGTTTGAAGGGAAGTTTTACCCTGTGAAGGGACTGAGACTGGTCTATTTCTTCACACAAGAGGGCAGACTGCCCAAGTCCTTCCTCAGAGAAGTGCGAATTGAAGCGGAACTCACCCTGTCCAGTGCCAGTTCAGGCCAAGTGGTGGTTTCAGGCAGCAGTCCCCTGCTCCAGACCTTCCCACCCGCCATTCAGCCGGATTTCGCCCTGTGGACCACTCTCTCCTTGTCCCTTTTCGACGCTTCGGGACAGCAACGCTACCCACTGCGTCTGTCTCTGGGACTGGCGAACGACCACAACTACGACTCAGCCCTGCTGCCTGTGGATCTCTACAAAGTACTGGACGCTTACATGCCTGAGGAAAGCTACTTCACTGGAGACCCCCTGCCCCGAGACTGGGTGGAAAGCTTCGGCCATGAGCAGAAGGAGGACTCCTTCGGCGAAGACGAGAAGTTGGAAGACGCTTACGGGCCCCTGATCGACCGAGGAGATTTGGACCGAATGCAGGACATCACCTCCCCGTACCCAGCTCCTCTCAGCAACAAACTGGTGGTTTCGCGACCCAAGCCCAAGCAACTGCACGAAATCGCCCTGTCCTCCTCTGTGCGTCCCCGCTCCCTCAGTCCCTCCCCGTTCAACTTGTCCCAGCTTTCCCCTCGCACAGACGCTCAGGTCTTGGAAGTCAGTCACTTGGTGGACTCGTACTTGACGCAAAAGCCGCTACTGCCTTTCCAACTTAGCCCTGAAGTGGGCCCGAAGACGCTCAGAAGACTGGGGAAGGAGGAAGGGAAAAGGCCACTATCTGGCTGGGTGACAGGCAAGACCTCCGCCCGGTCCATGTCTCCAGCCCTCTCCCCCTTCCCTTTGCCCAGGTGTTAGCATGTATAGTCTACTCCTTCTCTGACTTGAGCAAGACCCAGCAGGTCAGCAGGTACACTAGCATTCCCAAACTTCCACTCACAAAGCAGTGAAAGACAGTCGCATTCCCCTCGCCTATGCATTTCCCCACCCAGGGACAGTGGTGGTCTCTACCCACCACGCACACTGCACATATGCTGCAGTGCACAGCGGATGTATCTTGATATGCGCTGCAGAGAGGACAATAAGGCAGGTCCAGTAGAGGCTCTTGGAGAGCCGTATTGACGGCGCCGAGGCCAGGGTTAAGCAGGAAACAGAGGAAGTGGGAAGTTTGGGTGAAGAGGAGGAGACACAGGCCGAAAAGGTAGAGATTGGGGCTGAGTCGGGGTGCGATGAGGAAGACAGAAAGGCCCCCTACCAGACTAAACAGTGAGAACAGCAGCAGGAAACACAGCCCTAGCTAGTCCTTACAGTCCGGCCCCACCACAAGCACAGGCTGGCCCTGCCTCACCAGTCCTCCCCAGCACTTCCCCAGCCTCACACAGTTCCTCTCCTCCATATTGCCAGCTGACTAGATGAGGAGGCTGCTGTGCACTGTGAAGAAGTGGGAAGGCCTCTCAGTGCTGCAGCTGAGGGATGAACTGGCGAGGAGAGGACTGAAGAGGGCAGGGACTAGGGCGGATTTGCTGGCCCGGCTGGAGATCAGCGAGGCACAGCCGAAACCAGTCCTCGACTCTACGCCTTCACAGTCCCCTCCCCTTGAGCTTCCCAAGCCCTCTCCAGAGCCTCAACTGCCCCCAGAGCCTCAACTCCCCCCAGAGCCTCAACTGCCTCAGTCACTCCCAGCGCCACAGGCCCCCACACCACCCGTCCAAGTGGAAATACAAGTAGAGGAAAGACTGCCCGAGGTGCACTTGGATAGTCTGTCCAAGGAGTACTTGGTGCAGGAGATCCTGAAGCGGAGGCCTACAGAAAGCATATCCCTATTCACTCCCAAAGTGGACCTGCTGGCCACCCTCCAGTCCGTGCTGATTTCCCCTCGGTTGACCCACTCCAATCTCACGGATTTCCGCTCTCTTTTCCTGTCGCTCCGCTCCTCGCATCCATTGCCGCTCCCCGACCTTCTTCAAGTCCTCAAGAAAATCGTGGACCTGGACACTATCTCTCAAAACGACCTGAATATACTTGTGAATAGTGACAGTGGAGTGATGGACCAAATGTGGCGGCAAATCTACTCGGCAGTGGAAGGCTTGGAGACCGAGGAACTGATTACAGTGCTTAGAACCATGCATATGTTCAGGTATGTGCTGAGGAAGGAGTGGGGGACGAGTGAGCAGGAGGAGGACGAAAAGGCTTTGAAGCATATATGCACTCGTCTCTCCTCTCTACACTCCTCCATCCCTCTCTTCAGCCTATCCAGTTCCCTCCAACTTCTCCGCCACCACACCAAACTGCCGCATATCCAGTCTACTCTATTACTGCTGCAAGGCGCTTTACTGCGGCGATTAGCGGCTTCCCTGCCTTCGCTGGAAAGTTCCTCACCCACCGACCTGTTTCTCCTCTTCGAGTCTTTGCCGGATGCAGCCTATAAGTCGGAACAACACTCCATTGTCACATTAATTGGACTGATTTTCGACTCCGAGTACAACTGGTCCAACGAACAAGTCCTAAGCGGCCTCTACACTCTTCACCGACTGCAAGCGCCAGTCCCCATTTCCCTATCCATCCGCATTTCCGCCTTCTCCAAGGACTACTTGAGGCGCATGCCAGCCTCCACCCTGCTGTCCTTGCTGAAAACTATGGGGCAGACCAAGTGCTTGACCATTCGGTCCTGCACGCTCATATCGGAAATCCTCAGTACTTCCAACTACACTGACCCAGTAGGCATTGGCTTCTACATCAGTGCACTGGAAAGCCTGGCAGAGAACAAGTACCTGTCCTACATACTGGGCAAGCCCTATATTTTCGGGAAAGTGATGATGAATGAGGACAGACTGGACCTGTGGATGATGCTGAGACTCTGTGGCTGGATCGGGGAGCTGCTGGAAAGCGACAAACTTGTGACGTTAGCACTGCGGGCGATCATCAAGGCCAGGTCTACGGGCTACCAATTCAAACACCTGCTACCGTCCATAGATTCCGCTCTAACTACCCTGCTCCCCACTCTATCGCCCCAGCCACTCTATCACTACCAGTACATGTCCTACCAACTGAAAGACATTCCCACTCGCACTGCCCTGTGTCAGCAGCTCGCTGCTATTCTGCTCCAGCTCGACCCTAGTACTGCTAGGAAGGGACTGATGGCTTACTTGGCGTCTCCTTTGTGTGAGGACCTGAAGGAGGAGGTGGACTGGGTGGTGCCGGACCGAGCAGACTGGCAGAACTTCCTGCTGGCGGCCTACAAGTTCCCTGAGTCAGTCCCGGAGCTTTATCCCAAGCTGTTATCCCTGCTAAACGCCATTAAGCCTCAGTCTCTCACCTGCTACGAGCTGTTTCTGATGTCCCGCTTCTGCCAACTGGATGTGAGTGCGGGCACACACCAGGCCAGTTCGCCCATCCAGAAGCAAATTAGGCAGAAACTCATAACGGCCATTAAGGTATCGAAAGAAAGCTATGTGAGGCCTGAGTACCTCCTGCCCACCTTGGATATCCTCGGATTTCCTCCCAAAATCATGCAATCTTTCGAGTCCTCCGGCCTTTCCTTCCTCCACCTGCGTTCCCTCTACTCCGAACCGCTGATTTTGAACCTAATCTGCCTGTGTCTGACTCTGAACAAGACTGAAATCGCTCTTTCCGGCTTGCCGAACCTCTCCTTCCCCCCTCAGTCCCTCTCCAAATCCACCGCCAATCGCCTCATCCTGGCCCTCTCCCAACTGCACAAGAAGCACAGCATTGGCATGGATTCTCTGGTGCCGACTATAAAGGCGTGTGAGGACGCACTGGAGGAAACTACGATTGCAGAAGCTAAGGACCTGCTGAATGCTGTGGCTGGACAGTTGAAGCCTGAAACAGTGCTGAAACTGGGTCCAAAGGAAAAGCAGGGTAGTGGCTTTACACGAGGGAAGCAGGCTTTGGAGCAGCTGAGCGCTGCGACGCAGAAAGGAGAGGCAGTGGAGGGAGTTCGCCAAGTGCTGAGACATGTGAGTGGGCTGGGGAAGGCTGCGGTGCTGCAGGGAGTGGTGGAGACGCTGCGGAAGTTCGAGTTGTGGGAGAGACTTAGTCTGGCTGCGTTGACGGAGGTCTTGATGCTTTGTGTGGACTTGAAGTTGGAGAAAGAGGAAGTGGCGCCTGAGCTATTGCAGGCGTTTACTACCAAGCTGGCCCGCTCTGCAGCCGACCCTGACGAGGCTTCTCCCCACCCCCAAACAGGCCTGCTGTGCTACGCCCCCTTCGCCCACACAGCTGTGCTAGAGCCTCGCCAACTCACCACAGACTCCCGCTCCAACCTCCTCACTCCCTCCGCAATCCTGGCCATAAACATGCTGCCCGAGGACCGGGAAATGTACCGCAAAGTCAACGCTGTGGGGAACGCCTATGCCCTGGACAAGCCGAAGGAGATGGAAATGATGGTGGACTTGGAGCGGAGTAGCAGTGAAATCAATCCGTACGTCAAGGATTTCATAGAGATTTACAGCAATATAGGAGGAGTCAGAAACGCGAAAAAACTGATTCCCAACTTCCACGACTTGCAGACTGGCTGGATAGTCGACCTAGCTCTCCCGCTCTCTCAAATCGCTATTCTCTTCCCTTCCGCCTCTGATTTGGTCCCCTCTTCCTCTACTGGCGATGCTCCGGGCGCAGTGTACAAGGCCAAGAGAGAACAGCTGAAAGTGGCGGGGTGGACTGTGATCAGTGTCAAAAGGATGCTTTGGGACAGTAGTCCGAAAGGGGAGAAGGAAGAGTTGGTTAGACATATAAGGACAAAACTATAGGGTTAGGAAATGGAGCTGGGACTGTGAGAAATGGCGCTGTGTGGAGTATAGTGTATGGGGTAGTGAGGAGAAAGACAGCTCTCTGCACTACAAGGGACTGCTTCGTGTACTGTGAAGTGACTTTACCAGGCAAATACTAGTAAATACTCCACTATCTGCTAGGCCCATAAGTACTGTCTGTGCTTTTAACTCTATATCAGTATATACTGAAAGTGCCCAATTTCCCAATTTGTAAGCAGTACTTAGGGAGTGCAGAGTATCTGCAAAGCCTCAAGGCAACACCAGTCAGTTTCTATAGCTGGTAATGGCAGTGACCACTGTAGCTTGCATCGGTGCAGGCTACGTGGGCGGCCCCACTATGGCTGTGCTGGCCTTCAAGTGTCCACACATCCGCTGTATTGTGTTGGATGTCAACCCTGCGCAGATAGACCGCTGGAACTCGGATAACCTTCCAGTGTACGAGCCAGGTCTGCACTCCATCGTCTCCCAGTGCCGCAACCGCAACCTCTTCTTCTCTGCAGACCTGCCCACTCACCTCTCCCAGGCCCAAGTTATCTTCATTGCGGTCAACACTCCTCCCAAGGTCTCTGGACTGGGCGCTGGCTCTGCCTGCGACCTCAGCTACTTCGAAAGCGCCGCTCGTGCAATATCCAGCTCCATGCAGTCTGCATACCCCGGGGTCAAGATAATCGTAGAAAAGTCCACAGTCCCTGTGCGCACAGCTCAATTCCTCAGAGAAGTGATCCAGGCTAATGTGCCTGCGGACAGGCCGTTTGAAATACTGTCGAATCCGGAGTTCTTGGCCGAGGGGTCGGCGGTGGAGGATCTGCTGAGTCCGGATAGGATATTGATTGGGGGAGAGAATGGGGATGCGATTGAGGTGCTAGCGAGCCTTTACACCCACTGGGTCCCTCGCCCTCGCATCCTGACCACCAACCTCTACTCCTCCGAACTCTCCAAGCTCTGCTGCAACGCCATGCTAGCCCAGCGAATCAGCTCCATCAACAGCCTTTCCGCCATCTGCGAGGAAACCGGCGCGGACGTGCGGGAAGTGGCGCGGGTCATTGGGGCGGACTCCAGACTGGGGGAGAAGTACCTGAAAGCTAGTGTGGGGTTTGGAGGGTCGTGCTTGGCCAAGGACTGCTTGTCACTGGTGTATATCAGTGAGTGTCTCAACCTGCCCGAAGTCGCCTCCTACTGGCGCCAAGTCATCCTCATGAACAACTTCCAGCGCCAGCGCTTTTCCCACCGCATAATCCGCGAAATGCACCACTGTCTGCGAGGCAAGTCCATCTCCGTCCTAGGTTTCGCCTATAAGAAGAACACCGCAGACACCAGAGAGACCTCCGCAGCTGTTGTCATCAGAGATTTACTGCTGGAAGGAGCGGTTATTCGGGTGTTTGACCCGAAGGTGAAGAGGGGAGATATGCTGGGAGAGATGGGAAGGAGGGGGTTTCTGCAGGGAGTGAGTGCAGAGCAGAGCCTGGTGACGTGTTCTACCGCGGAAAGCGCAGTGGAGGGCAGTTCAGCGCTGATAGTGCTGACGGAGTGGGACGAGTTCCTCAATCTGGACTTCCCGAGAGTGTATTTGAGCATGGAAAAGCCTGCAAGGATATATGACGGCCGGGGCCTGCTGCCTGCTGACCAACTCCGAGCCCTCGGCTTTCTAGTCTACACAGTGGGCCGTCCTTCCCTTAGTTCCTAACCCCAGTATTGGCCCATGCATTCCTCCTTGCTGCAGCGTACCTACTAGATTAGTGGAAAAACCACGACAAAAGGCCGGGCTGGGCAGGAGCGCTGGCCTGGACGGCCTGGGAAGGCGCCGGGCCTTTCGAGTCCAGGTCCGGCATGTCTTCATACCCTGAGAAGTTCTGGAACTTCCCCGAGACTGCAGACCCCATATCCACATATAACTGCGTATATATCCTGTCTAGTCCTCACTCATGTCCGTTCTTGAAGAACAGCACCAGGAACGACCCCAGGATCGCATTGGTGACCAGACTGACGAAGAGCGTCTGGCCAATCCACATCAAGAGCAGACTGGAGATGTGGAAGAACACGAGGCCTGCGAGGAACACGTTGAAGGAGGAGCGGGAGTACTCCTGCATTATGTCCACTGCTTTGTGCATGCTGGTTGCACCTTCAGGACCTCGGAGAGCCAGGCCGGGACCGAACATGGTGCAAAAGGTCGATATTGTGACTGTGAGGAGTTCACAGCCCATCGCAACTACTGTGGTAAGCAGATAAGCGAGCTGCAGCCACTCTCCAGTGTCCTGCGGAAAGTCGAAATTCAGCCCTCCATAGGTAAAGCCTGCCTATGTCTCACCTGCAATCAGCGCTCCCTGAGTAGCCATAATGGACAGACACATATTCCAGAAGTTCAGTTCCTTCTCTCGAATCTTGAGAGTGCGCACTTGCAGCTCGGTCAGAGTGTCGTTCTTAAAAGCCTGCAGCATCCTCGACTATTAGACAAATAAGAAATGGCTGAGAGCCCAGTCCTAGCCCTCCCATACCAGCGAAAACCTCAGGAACCACTCCAATACCCATTACTTAGAGGCTCTCGCACGTGACGATTTCGCAGTTCTCCACCACTCTGCCTGCACCCTGTATCTGCCCTAGCAGTTCCCTCAGGAAGTAGGAGTGAGTCACTACTGCCACTCGCTTCCCTGCGTCTACCTCCCTTTTCAGGTAGTTCCTCGCGAGGGATATCCGCTGACTCAGGCTTTCTAATGATTCCACATACGCAGGCTGCACAGTCCTCATCGCCTCCAGCAGCATTACTTGCGCTTGCGACTTTGTAGCGGCTTCAGACCGAATTCGAGCGGTTATATCGTTCTGGACGACATCAAGAGGCCAATAAGCGTCTTTTCCCAGTAGTTCTGACCAGTCGAAGTGGGAGTACTGCTCGAAGGGCTGGTCGAGGAAGGCGCTCACGTCTGGGGCGTTGCAGCATTGCTCTGTGAAGAGGGGACAGACGCGGGTGGGGAGGCCTCGGTCTCCGAATAGGATTTGGCAGGTTGCTAGGGCCCGACGTAGGGGCGAAACCACCACTAGATCTACCTCCAGCCGGCCAGCCGCTTCCCTGGCCTTTCTAGCCTGCTCCACTCCCACAGGCGCGAGCATGGAGTCCACAAATCTCTCCTGCCACTTGATCACCTTCAGCTCTGTAGCCGTATGAGTCTCACTCCACTCTGCATTTGCGACATTGTAGAGAGAAGCCGCGTGTCTGATGAAGTGCACTGCCATCACTAACTGTGTGAAGCCTAATTAGGGGAAAAGCGGGGAAAAGGCCAGGACGGGCAGTTGCTTGGCCAGGTCTTCATATGTGTAGTCGTCGGACAGACGAATCGACTTGCGATTTTCCAAGTAGAGAGCCAAAGCAGATCTTTCCGCAGGCCAAATGCCTCGGTCAACACATGCACAGTACAGCTCTTCCCCACTCATTTCCCCGATATTCAGGCTCAGAAGCTCCCTGTCGTCCCTCTCTAGACTGTCGAAATATGCTGTTAGCTCTGTCGCTAGGTACCTTTGATGTCGACCGTCGCCTCCGTCTCCCTGCATTGGAGCCGGCAGGTCGAGACTGAGGTGCAGACAGATGAGTTCGTCTTTGGTGAGGGTGTACAGACTGGGGATTGCGCTGGAGATGTGGTGGGAGGAGGGGGAGGACTTGTCGGTGTAGGCTTGGATGAGTTCGGAAAGCAGAGAGCGGGCTTTCAGGCGACGAGTTAGACTGATATCGTCCTTCGGAGGCGGCCGCGGCAGACTGAGGGGCAGCACCGGCTTTGCAAAGAGTCGCTTAATCGGAGACCTGAGAGTCTCAGGGAGCCCAGCAATAGTGCGGAGATCTGCCAATTCAGTTGAGAAGGAGTCCTGCGCTAGCTCTGAGGAGTTCGGGTGACGGAGGGAGTAGCGCAGAAAGCTGGAAAAGACGCTAAGTAAAGTAGAGGTTTCCCTTGTTACGAGGGCAGCTGACTACCAAGTACTCTGAGCATCGCTTAAATGAGCTCCCTTTGCACAGGCGGGCTGCAGAACTGGGAAAATCTTGGCTCTGTAGGGGCGAAAAAGCCGGTAAAAGACCCTGCGCCGATACGACATTGCTCTTTTGTAATGGAAAACTGCCTTTATTCCTCGCAGTCGCATTTTGGACTAAGAAAACAGCATAATTTCCATACAAGGAAAAAATTCAGAACTGCAAACGGGAAAAGACTGAAAATATACCCACAAAAAACGCATTTTCAGAGGTTATTGAGGATTTAATTGCAAACACATATACACTATTTGTGTTTTGTTGAGAAATATTCCTACTTCTGGCTGAAACTTAAGTAAAAAAGCCACTAAAGCCCCAAAGTCCTCATTTTGGAACCTGCAATTCTCGCATAACTCCAAACCCAAGTCCAAAACAACCCAATTTAATCTAAGCCCCGCATAAATCCGCCCAGCTCTGCCTTTCCTAGAACAGGGGCAGTTTGTATAATGGGCTGCTGCGAGGGTCGCGATGTACGCTATACTGCAGCGGAGTGAAGGCCCGCCTCGCCCTTCCACCAATGCACCAGACCCTGCCGTCCCCTTGATGCGAGCAATTCAGCAGGAAAATGAGTCAGTGGTGTGGAAGGAGTTCGTAGCGGCTCGAAAGCGGGGCGACATCCCCGCACTGGTGCAGTTCATTTACAGTTCAGAGAAAGCGAAGGAGCTGGTGCAGCGGAAGTACGAGTGGGCGTCTCCGGTGTCTGTCGGAGGACATGCTGTGAGTGCACTTGCAGACCTGTGTCAGGACCGGGGCACTCGGGCTGGGAGGGCTGTGGAGGTGGCGGAGGCGCTGACCAATGACATACATCAACTGGTGCAGTATGTGGAGAGCCCGCAGCTAGAGCTGCAGGACCCGTCGATTGTGCTGCTCTTTAGTGTGATGGAGAAACTCAGCTCTGAAATAAAAACGCGCCTAGTCAACATCGGCCTATTCGAAGGCCTCATGCAAATCATGAAAAGCGGCTTCAAGCTAAAGCGGGAAATGGCTGCTGACACCTGCAGAGCACTCTATGACGGCAGCGACCTGCGAAAGGACAAGTTTGTGGAGTTAGGCGGAGTCACGACCCTCGTACATGTGATGAACATGGACGGGGACGACCCCAATTTCCTGCACAATGCACTACTTCGACTCTACGTACTTATCCAAGTACGCAGCACATAGGACGACCAAGACAGCTACTCCCTCGACCGAATCCGCAAGCTGAACTCCGCAGGCGTGATAACTTCCATCGGCGCCCACGACCTAAACCGAGTAACTACTCCTTAGTCTGAAAGCGACACGATGGAAATCATCGAAAAACTCACTCAAGTGCTGCAAACTGACCCTGCCTTCCTCAGTCCTTACTAAGATAGGCGTATTAAGCTATCAACTCGGAAAAGAGTTTCGAGTACCCTCGGTCTTGGTAGACCTCTGCAAGCTTCGATTTCCTGCCTTTGCGTCTGTGGTTGGACCTGTCGCTGAGGTTTTCAGTGCGAGTGTAGTAGTTCCCGGCTGTAGCTCGGGGCAGGGTTTCTGTGAAGTCTTTGGGAGTTCCTCGAGACAAGGGTCTGGATTTCCACCTTTGCGGCGGCGAGCCAGTGCTCTTCCGTTTATAAACGGCCCGCAAAACCGGCTTGAGAATCTCAGGGTCGGGGAAGCGACTGGGCGAAGTGACGATTTTGCTTTCCTCGATCAGCATAGACTCGATTCTGGGTGGGGGTTACTGCTGCATGTAGGCCTCCCAGTCCTTGTTGGTGCCGGAAAGGTGGGTCGAGGGCGAGGAGTCCAGGCGAGTGCTCAGACTACCGCTGTTCTGCCCGCCACACAGCTTGGCCAGCTGTCCACAGCACAGTGAGTACTTGGGCTGTTGGTACTTCTGCTCCTCCATCCTCCGCAGTCCCTTGTACACACTCACGAAGGCCAGTCCCCACTGCTCCTCGTCCAGGCTCTCTCCACGGATTCCAGCCACCACTCTCCGCTCCAACAGACTTATCACCTTGCAAATCAGTCCACTGTACTGGGACTCTTGCAGGCGAGTCGCGAATCCTCCATACACAGACATTACCTAGCTGCCTACAGTCCCCTGAACTGGCTGCAGTCCCTATACAGTCCTGCTGTCTGCCATTAGATGGCAGGCGAATAATATATGAAGGCCGCTGTCCTGATCCTAGTGATGACCAGCGTGCTTGCCAGTCCGGCGCTCATGGGGGAGTTCTTCACAGGGTATGCGCAGGGCGCGCAGGAGTCGGAGTCGTGTCTTTCCAACCCGGCGAAGTGCGGAGAAATGCTGGGAGAACTGGTGGCCTACCTGGGCAAGCAGGATTTGGAGGCTTTGAGCGGAGTTACGCCTGCTCAGTTCGACGCCTTGGTGCAGGGCTTGATTGCAGGGCTGAAACTGAGCGAGACAGGAGTGTCTGCCTGCGTCACTGATTTCACCCAAGGTAACTTCCAACTGCAAAGTCTGTACGCAGCTTTGAGGACTCTCGTGGCTAATTACAAGGACGTGCCTGCCTATATCAGCTTTCTCTGCTCCGGAGTCAGCATCACCAACTATGACTTTGTGGCGGATTGCCACTTCAGAACGCTCTGGGACAACATTAGAAGTTTAGGCTTTGACGTGCTGCTGACCAGATACCTGCAGAACAGCTGCGACATCAACACTGCCATCGTAGGCTTGGTCCACTGCAACGCCAGCAGTCTCAACTGGTGCGGCTACAACTCCGGGGTCATTATCAGAGAACTTCTAGGCTGGGGAATCTAAGTCCCGCACTAGTTTCCTAGTTAGAAGGGAAACCGGGCTCGTGGCAGCTGTTTCTGAGGGGAGGTTTAGAGGCTATTAGGCAATTTGAGAGATGTATAAGTCGCTTTCAGTAGTGGTATGCTGGATATACATATGACAGAACTGCAGCTTCGTAGCTTTCTAGAAAGATATCAGAAGACTGGAAATGTCTCCTTAGCCCACTGCAAATGCTGAGAGTTCCCCTTCGTATGTCCATACTTGCCTATTGTAGCTGGACTAACCTCCTTTGAGACATTTCAATTGGGTCGAGAAAGTTTCCCTGTTTTGCTCTTCTGCGGATTGCTTTCTGATTGGCTAATTTGGGCCCAGCGGAACAGCGAATGCCTGGATTCTCTGTTCCTCCAGTCCTCAGCCTGTATTCCATTTCCCTACAGCTTCTCCTGAAGCCAGTTTCCCCCTCCAAGAAACCCAGTGTCTGAGTCTTTTCTCATAATATGGGCAGTTCTCAGAATGTCTCCGCTCACTCCACTCGCCAGCAATATCTCCATTTGATCGACAAGCGCAAGCGTCGGTACGCACGGCAGAACTCTCTACACCTCAGTATATCCCTGCTAGTAAGCTCTACACAGGACTGGAAGCAGCCTGTAGTGTGCGCCTTGCTGGCTGCTGACTCTCAGTGCAGTTGGGCCTACTGGCCTGCGGACTTGAGACGACTGGTGTGGGAGTGGAATGTGGGGAAGGACTCCAAGTGGCGGTCCAATGTGTTGTGGTTTGACTACTTCAAAGCCAGTAAGGGGGGCTTGCAGCCTGAAAACACACTCGACAGTGGCTCCGCTTCCATTTCCCCCCTATTTCGCTCGAACATGCACGCCAAATCGCTCCTCGACTACCTCCACAGCCACCTCAGCTACCTCAACACCCACACCAACGCAATCTCCGCACTCATCCATACCTTCGCAGAGTCCTTCGAGCGGTTTTACCTCGACACAGCAGCGAAGTGGAGGGAAGCAGAGGCGGAGTTGGTAGTGGACATAGTGGAAATGGAGGACTTTAGGCGAGTTGTGAGGGAAATTAGGTGCTTTGTAGAAGTCGCGGCTGTGGCTTTTGAGAGTTATTATGGTGGAGAGGAGTTTGGGAGGCTGGTGAAGGACCGGGCTGTGGACTCACGAGAGCTGATAGTCGAGGAAATCATGAAAACTCGCGTGCATGACACCCTGCTACGCATATATGAGGCTGCAAATGCGTCCAAAGAGGCGCTTTACCAGCAGAAACTGAAGGAATTGGCCAATTTGACCTGTCTAGACCTAGGAATCGACCCTATCTTCTGTCTAGACAGCGCAATTAGTGCAGGCTACATAGGGGCAATAGACGCACTGCGGGAACTAGCAACAGTGACAGGGCCGCTAGCGAAAATGAGCCAAGTAATTGCCACTACTCGCAGACTGTGTGAGTGTGTGGACCTGCACTGGAAGGACAGCAACGTGCCTGCGGACCGACTGGTCATCAATGCAGACCAGATCCTTAGCATTTTCACGTATATCGTGGTGAAGGCCAGGGTGCGGAACTTGATGGCGCAGGTTGCAATGATAGTTGAGTTCGTGAAGCGAGACGTACAGCAAGGCCCCTTCGGCTACTACCTCGCTACCCTGGAAGCCGCTATCGAGCACGTCCTTGTCTACCCCTCCAACGGCTCTGCCGCTAGTACTAATCCTTAACTATCTTCCTCTTCCTCGCTTTCCTCCTCCCCTGAAGAACTGTCCAAAAAGGCCTGCAAAGCCTGCTGTGAGGCCGCTGGAGTTCGTGTCTTCAGCCCTGCGTCTCCGATTTTGGGCGTGTCTTCGGAGGAATAGTGGGTCTGGGGAGGCAGAATGGACACGAGACTGGGCACCACTTCCTCTTCTCTCAGGGACATTGTATCTGCTGTCAAAAATGGCCGTAAGGCCTCAATACTTTGGAAGTCATCCCACAGCTTGGAGTAGCCTTCCACCTTCCTGCCCAGTAGTCGAGAAACGGTATTGGGCAGGTAGGGAGCTTCTGCCAGGACACTGACTTCTTCCCGGACAGCCAGTAGCTTTGATTTCTCTAATATTCTCAGCGGAGACTCTTCGAAAAACACAGCTGACAATAGCCTTCCTTTGTCTCGCAGGTCATAGTGCATGTCGAACTTGCACAGTTCCAGCAAATACGCAAGCAAGCTCCGAGCCCGGGCCTGCCTCTCTCCCTGCGAGTCCTGATACAGTCTCACTACTGCATTAATCACCTGGTTCTTCACCTCTCTGTCCTGCTCCTGAGGGAAGTTTATTGTCAGTCTGCGCAGCGTTTCGAGTGCTAAAGTGGGCATTTTGCTCTAAGTGGGAGTTACATTATAGGCGCCGACTATCCATATAGCACTCGCGCGGGCTGTGGAGCTTTCCAAAGTGTCCAAGTACTTCGCACAGTGAACGATCACTTTGTGATACTTGTCCGGACTGAGGGCGATCAGTCCTCGCAGCACGATAATGCACTGGGCAATTACTCCGGAACGCTGAGATTTCAGCAGGGAAACCAAGTGCTTGGTGCATGCGTCTGAAAAGGCAGGCTTTTGAGCGCATACTCCAAGTGCAGATATACTCAAAGTGGCAATCGCTAAATTCTCTATATGAGCATACGCCACTAACTCCCGTAAAACATACATCGCATTTCCCTCTGCAATTAGTAGCGTCAAAATGTCGACTTTCCTGCGGGCGACAGTTAGAGCGTCTCTGCCGCTCAGGTAGAAAAAGCTATGGAAGCCGCCATACACCTCCGGCGTTTTCGCTGCAAAGGCATACGCCATGTCCAGCATTAGTTCTGCTATTTCCGTCTTTGCACTGCGGAAAGTCAGTAGAGAGTGGGCGGCTGTGCGGTAGCGAGTCTCAGGCGCTACATGAAAAACCACATTTGCGGCTGCGAGAAGCACTGACGGACTTGAGGAGTTGAAAAGCGGCTCGATGTTGTCTAGTAAAAGCTTCAAATCTGGGTCAAGGGTGTCGATGCCCAGGACCCGCCTGTCTAGGTAGGTCCTTGCATAGCGTAGCAGTACTGTGAGAGTGGTGGGCAAGTACCACTCTTCGAAACTGTTCAGTGCTCTGCAGATTCGGCGATAGTGGGGGTGCAGCAGGTCGAGTCTGTTGGGAAATAGAGTGTGCAGCACCAGGAGAGCGGGGCCTACGACTAGCATGTAGGGGTCTTTGAGCACTTTGGAGAGGAGGTCGGAGAGTTGAGGCAGAAGGGACTCTTCCACTTCGCTTAGCTTCATGATGTTGAGGGCGGCTGTCTTGCGGACGTATATCGAGAAATCATTGGTGGCCTTCTGGACTGTGACAAACAGCAGTTCGACAATTTCGCTGAGACGCAGGCCTGTGAGTGCCCGCAAAGCTGTAGCTCTAACCAGCGGCTGCTTGTCACTAGTTTCCTTGTGAAAGGAGTTGATACACATAAGTATTTCCCGCTTGTGTGCATTCCCTATCGCATTCAGGAAGAAATACGCCAATTTCTTGACTTCATAACTAGTCGTCATCAGATTCGCCACATGTGACAAGTACTCACCCACATCCCTCCTGCCGAAGTACTGCGCCAAGATAAACTTCAGCGCTTTCAGCTGCTCCTCGGGTGCGCGGCTCTGCAGCATGCTCAGTACTTGCTGGCGACTGGGCGCTTGGCCTGTCAGTCGGTTCGTACTGCTGCCGAGGATGCTGGCCAGAGCGCCTCTCACTGTGGATGTGACGTCTGGGAGCCTGGCGAACAGCGACATTACTACCTAGCATTAACCCACTTGCTGCGAGTCTGTCGGTCGAATAGTTCCAGCAAGGGAGTGGTGAGGAAGGCGTTGAGGATGTAGTGGAGGAGACGGACAGTCGAGCCTGAATAGGCCCTAACGACCTTTAAAGGCAGCGTAGGTGCACTTTGAGTGGCAGAGCGAAGCACCTGCAGTATCGACTGCTCACTCTGTCCAAAGCTCTGCTTCCTCGTTTTGATAAAGTCCAACGGCATCACAAAGGCTATATTGACCACTGCAGACCCCAGCGATATCCACAACAGCTTCCAAACCTCCACTCCCGTGTCTTCATGCATCCCTAGCAGACGTCGCAAGTAGGCGTTCGAACTGAGGAAAGTAACCCAGGAGGTTACTTGTCTGGCCGCCACAGGGGCTAGTCCTTTGTAGAGCTGGTGGATCACCCCAGCTTGCAGGAAAAAGGCGCTCAGAGATGTGTGTGCAGGTGAAGTTATCAGCCAGACTTTTAGCCGCTCCAAAGGACAGAGAAGGCAGGACTCTGCCAGGGCAATGAGCAGGCCAGCTGCAGCATTGGCCTTAGTGTAGGACAGGGAAAAGCGCTCTTCTATGAGGATAGGCAGTGTCACCATGGCTGGGAGCCGGTAGAAGGACCGCACTGCTTCCTTCACTAAGTTCACTGACGCACCACGGTAAAGCTGCGAAAACCCGAAATTCCGCAGGTCTGAAAGTAGCAAGGTCCTTGCAGAGAGGTGCGGCTGGTTCTGTTTCCTCGTTTTGAGGTACTCGAAGGGGTGCTCCAGAGGCAGAGCCAGCACGGCTCTCAGGGAGCCCACAAGTCCCATAGTCAGCAGGTCTCCCAGCATTAATGTCCGTCCGACAGTGCTTTCTCTGTCTCACCACGACTCTCCACACCTCCTACGACCCCCACTGCGAAATCCACGGGAAACTCCTGTGTCTATCCTGCAAAGCCCAACTTCTCGCCCAGCCCTTACCCCCAAGCCAACTAATGCTCCCTGCCCCCTCCTCCCCAATCCCCATCTACCTAGAAATTGCCCTTTTCCTTCCCTGTCCTCAGCACGATTTCGCCCTTTCCTACATCTGTGATGACTGTGAAGAACCTGGCTGCCAGCAGTGCATAAACGACTATCCAGAAAGAGCGTACCAGGACTTAGTGCAGACGGTGGAAAGTCGACTCAGAGATCTGCATGTGGTGGAGTACTTGGCGAGGTTTGTGCTGCTGCGGAGACTGGATGCGAATGCTGGGGCTTTGGTGAAGGAAATTGTGGCTTTCTATGCGACGGTGAAAGGCAAGCCCGCCTTCGAAGCCTACCTGCGACTCAGCCACGTCGTGAGCAGCTTCTGGAGCCGACTGCAAAGCCTACACCCCGCCTTCCACGCCTCTACCCCGCTGCAAGCAGTGGCCTCTCTCTCACTCCGATACGAAACTGACAACTCCTCAGTCCTGCTCTGGTCTCATTGGGGCAGCGATTCCGTCTATTTCCTCGATATCGAAACCCGCAAAAACGAGAAAGTCGCCCTCGGCTCCGACTTCACGATTCCCCTCTTTTCCAGATCAGTACTACTGCCTGATGGAGACGTGTTCCTATGTGGCGGCCGAACTGAAGCCAGCGGCTTCAGTCTAAAGACCTGCTGGTGTCTTTCTCCTCACAGCAAAAGTCCTGTGAGTCCTATGCCGGACCTGCTCTACGGGCGCTCCAACCACTGGGCTTTATACTACTTCGACCACATTTATGTAATTGCAGGGTGCGACCAAAACAACAAATTCACTAACAAGTGCGAGCGGTTTTCCCTGACTACCCAGACTTGGGAAACCATAGCAGGGACCAATGAGACCCGGGATTCAGTCTCAGCGGTCTCTGATGCCCGATTCGACTGCATATATATAGCCGGCGGAAGGATCGATAACGGCATACTCGCGAACTCGGTGGAGAGGTATGAAGTGGGCAGGAACATATGGGTGCTGCTGAGTGTCCGCTTGCCCTTTTCCGGAAGCATGCAGGGAATTGCGCTTTTGCCAGGGACCGGCACTCGCCTGCTAGTGTTCGGCGGCCTGACTCCAGCCAACCAAGCGACAGCCCGAACAGCACTAGTCGACCTAGGGACAGAAACCGCCCTGGAAGTAGGCGCAATGAGTGGGGATGGAGGCTGTATAGTGGATGCGCCGCTGGTGTATGCGGGCAGTGTGTACGCTTTGGCCTTTTCAGGCTTCGCGGCCAGGACCTGGGAAAAGTGGAGCACGGAGTATGAGGAATGGGAAAGTCTGCCGGCCTATCGACCCACTGAATAGGTATAGTAAACCGTACCCTTCTGTTGTGTAGTCAATTTCGCTATGTTATCCTCAGCTTTACACTTCTCTCGATTTGAACTTGCGATTTAGGCACTTTGCGCAGGAAAATAGCTGTGTAGACCTGGACGTATATGGCTAATGTGTAGGAATTGCAGCTAGCAGAGGAGTAGGTGGGGAAATAGGCGATTAAGTCTCGGCTGTATAGCGCCTGCTCTATAATTTCTTCTCCAAACTCGATATTTCCTCTGAAATACAGAAAATATCTTTCGATTTAGTGCAAGAAATTGGGTAAATCTAAGACAAATGTTGAAATTTTGCCTCGCTAGGCTGCAACCTCGTCAAATAGAGCTATTTAGGAGGATTCCACTAGAATTCTAAGGCATGCACACTGCAGGAAGGCTGTGCAAGGGAATAGGCCTTTTCGAGAGATAAAATAGAGTGTTTTAGGTCAAATGCAGTAAAAACAACAGTTCTTGGTAAGTGTTTGGGCACAAAGCATCAACGCCCATCCTAATTATCTCCATTTTCTGGTATCGTCTACTGTAAAAATGCCACGAAATCCGATAAACCTGCCTGTCCTACTTATAAAAGACGACTAGCACTGTTGCTAGCCGCGCGCTTGACCGCAAAAGGCTCCAACTGCAGTTTCTTGATTTCCCCTCGTGTACAGCAGGTGATACTGAGCCAGACCTTGACTCCCATAGCAGGGATATGGTTGGAAACGAAGGTGATGTCTGGGAAGGCGACCTCGTGAGTGGGAGTGGGCCAGACCTTGGTGGCGCCTAGGAGACAGGGGAAGGGCTGAGGGGTGGAGCCTTTGCTTCGGGGCATGTTGGTGCTGGCGGCCACCACTTTTACCTCGAATACGTCCGTAGGACTCAGCTTCACACTCGCCCCATCTCTATCAATAACCCGAAATCTGAGCGAAAATGGAACATTGAGCCTCAGCTTCTTAGGCAACAGCGACAGCATCTGAAAGCAATACTCCGTCTCAGCCCTTTTGGCAATAGTCCACAGCCTTCCTTCTCCCATCTTCTGCACTTCCACCACTTCCTGCACCAGAAGGACACATCTGTTATGTAGACCTGTGTGCTCTGCAGCCACACGCGTTAGAAGTTCGTCCAGAGCTGCTGTCTTGCGGAGGAAGGCCGCGGACTCGTAGTCGCTGGGCTCTACGTCTTGGGGCGGGTGCAGGACTGCACTCATAAGTCTGAGGATGGCTGAGTCGCCTGGGTCTGAATTAATCATTGTTAGCCGAGTAGCCATGACGTTTACTCTGATCCGTGGGCGGAGGTGTATGCAGGGAAATAGCTATATCAGTCTCTAGTGTAAAGACAACAGACACAAAGGGAAAACCGCTAACCCTTTCCAGCCACACAAAGGCTGAGTAGCCTCAAGTCCGATTACGAAAATGCTTCCAGACTTTCGACCTGTTTGACGGCTCTGAGCCCTGGCCTGGACAGGGACAACGAGAATTGAGCTAGACAGAGCAATTAAGTTCATAATTTAGCCTGCTTCCCTTCTGTCTGCCTCGATTCACGCAGCCATTCTTTGACTTCTCTATTTCGAACAATCGAAATTCCCTATTGAAGTGGAAAAAGCAGTCGATATTTCGAAAAATCGCCAAGGAAATTTGACTGATTGCAGATAAACGTTTTGTAAAAAAGCAATTAAGGAGGCTTCTTGCAGCAGCATTAAATCGCTGGAACAGCTGTCTGTGGGACTTTAAGTCAGGGTTTACTTTAATGTTCCCTTCCACTCGAGTCAAATTCGTCCAAAATTCGCTATTTCCAGCGAGCAACTAAGATTTATCTGAAACTAGCCTATATGTGTACCTTCCCACCCAATACCATACCTAAATGGCAATGGGCGCCTACCTCCCCGACCCCGAGGTATCGAAAGTGACCACCGCCGGAGAAGCCGCGACTTTCGCATATGCAGCCTGCGCTATGCAGGGCTGGCGGGAGTCCATGGAGGACTTCTGTGTGCTGGACTTGGAGCTGGCCCCGGGTGTTGCCTGTTTAGGGGTGCTGGACGGACATGGAGGACAGCAGGTAGCGGCCTTCGCTGCGGGCTATTTGGCGAGGAGTATAGTGGGGAAGTGGGGAGGGGAGGTGGAGACGGTGCTGAGGGACAGCTTTTTGGCAGTGGATGAGGCGCTTAGGACGGAGGAAGTGCAGAGACAGTTGGCGAGCAGCTTGGGGGATGGAACTGCAGGGGATGTGATTGCGAGTGAACAGGGATGTGCGGCTCTGCTCAGCCTCCTAATCGGCTCCGACCTCTACCTCGCCAACGCAGGCGACTGCCGCTGCGTAATGGGCGTGAGCGGCCAAGCCGTCCAACTCACCACCGACCACAAGCCCAGTCTCCCCCTCGAGCGAACCCGCATCCTCGCAGCCGGCAGTGCAGTACTCGACGGACGCGTCAACGACATATTAGACCTAAGTCGAGGTCTGGGAGACCTGGCTTTCAAGGGTAACTCCAGCCTGCCTGCAGAAGCACAGGCGATAACCGCACTTCCAGACGTTCTCAAGGTCCCTATCACTCCCAGCGCCGATTTCCTCGTAATGGCGACGGACGGAGTGTGGGATGTGCTGACGTCTGAGGCCTGTGTGGACTACGTGTACCGGGAAATGGCGGGGAGGGAGTTGAAGGAGGTGGCGGAGGGACTACTGGGCACTTGTTTGGCGAGTGACCCGAATAACTTGGGAGGACTGGGCTGCGACAATATGGCTTGTGTGCTGGTCAGGTTTAGCAGGTCTACATAGTTTCTAGGACAATTGTGGGGTAATTGGTGCACTCCACTAATAGCCGTTCACATTGTAGTATGAGAATTCGCTTTTTTATCTATACATAAATTCAAATTTCCCACAATAATGCCAAAGTGAATGTTCCCCGGTTCCAATTCCTCTCCCTGTCTAGTCCTATAGTTGAAATGGAAGCGGAAAGTGAAGAGCCCGCCGACCCTATGGCCTACATGGAAATGCAAGCCCAGTATCTACGCATGCTGGCTCAGTACTACGACTCTGCTCCAGTGCCTGGGCAGAAATCAGGCCCTTCGCCAGAGGAGGCAGTGGAGCCGGACCTACCAGAAGGGGAAGATGAGGGAATGGAAGAACCTTTGGAAGAGGAAAAAAGAGAGGTTGATGAACCCATGGATTACAGGTTTGCAGCTCAGCAAATGCAGGAGGAGTTACCGATAAAAAGCACTCCTAGGACTTTTGAGGAGAATTTGGAGGCGGCGATGAGCAAGACACAGGTCAGAACTGCGCCTCGCAGTCCTCGACCCGTCTCCAAACCTGTCCCCAAGCAGGTCCAGTCCAGTCCCCAAACTCCCTCTTCCAAGGAGCCCAGAGAAGCTTTTGACTCCGACCCGCCAAGGCCACCCCCACGCACCTTCCTTAAACGCGGCCAGGGCCAACTCTGCGTCGTCCGTTCTTCCTCACTCTCCGAAAAGTCCAAGGAACCCGGTAAACCCAGCAACGCAGAAAGACCAGAGGAAGGCGCAGCTTTAAGCTTCTCAGAGGATTCCAAGGAAAGTGAACAAGATGAAGACTCAATCAGCTACAGGGAGGAAGTGAGTCGACTGACCTCCTCTTTGAAGGAACTACAGAGAGAACAGCTCAGGTTGAGGGGAGACAAGGAGAGACGGGAAAAGAAGGTAAAGGAACTGGAGGCGCTGAAGGCGGATTTAGTGCGGGAAAGGAGTACGATGCAGAAGGAGTTTGAGGACTGGAGGACGGCGGAGTTGGCCAAGTTGAGGAAGGATAAGAAGCAAAATGAACAGCCTGCACGGTTGTCCAAGGCGAAAAAGGAGGAAATCGAGCGTCTCCGCAGCGTGATAAAAAAGCTGGAAGACGAAGCCAAAGCCCGAGACCTCCGGCACCAACAGCAACTCTCCAAGCTCCAGTCCGACCTAGAAGAAGCCAAAGCCCCCCGTCCCTCTGCAGCACTGTCCTCCCGCCCCTCTGCAGCACTGTCCTCCGCCCCTTCCCTGCCCCCTGCCGAAGAGCCATCAGGAAATTCCGACCCTGTCCAGGTGTCCAAAACCGTAGCGCCTGATGGGAAGGTGATAACTGTGTTTGCAGACGGAAAGAAGGAAATCCAGTTTCCCAATGGAGTCCGGAAAGAAGTGTTTCCCGACGATTTCACTATCATTTACTTCACAAACAACGACATCAAGCAGACTTTCCCAGACGGAAAAGTCGTCTATTACTTCGCTGACGCTCAAACGACGCAGACCACTTTCCCGGACACTCTCCAAATCTTCAAGTTTGCAAACGGCCAGACTGAAAAGCACTTCCCGGACAACACGAAGGAAATAACCTTCCCAGATGGTACAGTGAAGTGCATCTTTCCGGATGGGGAAGAGGAAAGCATCTTTCCGGATGGGACTGTGCAGAAGGTAGACGTAAATGGGGTCAAGTTTATCGACTTTGTGAATGGGCAGAAGGACACTATTTACCCGGATGGTACGAAGGTCAGGGAGTTTGCGGATGGAAGAGTGAAGAAGATCCTCCCCAACGGCAAAGTAGTCGAAAGCAGTTAGTCCTAAGCCTGATTCTCACTATTAGGCCTCTCCGACTTCCCCTAGGTCTGAACAGAGTGCTGGCAGCTGGGACTAATCATCCAATACAGCGCTCCACTCTCCTTTCTGAGGGAATCTGAAGGCTGGGTCAGGTCGTAGGCATGGGAAGTCAGGTCGTATCCGTCGATATTACGCTGAGTTTCACTATACAAAATGTGGTAGGCCCGGGCCGAACTCTTGCAGATATGCAGCACAGGGTAGCGGCCTTCCTGCTCGGGTGCATAGAGAGATTCGAAGACTTCGTCGCAGTCGATAGCGACGTCCTGCTGCACTAGCACTACTCTCAGTAGGTCGGGAATTACGTATTTCACGATGCTTTCCGCCTCTTGTCCGAAGGCGAGGATTCCCTTTACCACTTCTTTCACATCTGTCATAAAAAACCGCTTGAGCCGGGCTGAGCGGTAATGCAGTGCTGTGAAATTCGCCACCAACAAGCGAACATAGTGAATAAACGCCAAGTCTACAGAGGAATCCTGCAGAATCCATTGCAAAGTCGCTAGCTCTTCACAGTTACCCTGCGCTTTTAAACCGTGCAACTTGTGCAACACGCTGGAAACTCGGTCGGAGTAGACTTGGTAGTCCGATAACATCGCGAAATAGCTCATTTTTGAGTCGACTCGACCGATGAAGTGCTGGATTTCCGCAATTGGAGTGGTTTTGCGACTGAAATGTTCCAAAAGTTGCACGTAAATGCAACGATAAAATGCATTGCCGTCTTTTCGAACGCGTCTGAAGGCCGAATAGTGGGCTTTTAAGTGGCTGACTTGCAGCGGATTTACCTTCTTTGTGTGGTCGAAGTCTGACCGATAGCGGGCCAAAAGTCTCTTTTCCGCTGCTGCCTCTACGGTGTGGTGGCAAAAGGGGTTGTATTGCTCTATTTTCAGCTCCAGTCCAGTCCCAGTCCTCTGCAGCACACAACCCACCTGCTTCGCATCAATCTCAAAAGAAGTGCTCAGCACCCATAGAGGCAGCACCAGAATTCCCCCATTACCAGGCTTGAACAAGTAGTACCCCGCCCCTCCAGGCCGATACACCAGTCCTTGGACTCTCTGGCTCACACTACTCAGCGGGGTTATGAGTGTTTGGTCTGCTTCAAATAGACAATATACTGGGTCGCCCCGAGAGAGAGGGAAGGACGGGTCTAATTGCCGGGTTTGGGTGAGTTGCCCGGTGGTGGAGACTATTTGCAGTGATTTGCCGTCGCGAGCGACGCTCTTTACGACCCCTTCCAGGAAGCCTTGGTGGGAAACTGGACGACTGATGGCACAGGCACCTCCCATGTTGGAATATGTATATTGCGCAGGGGAAAGAGCTGGAGGAGCCTATCTGTTACTAAGGCTGGACGGAGGTGCGGGGCTTCATGTAACGAGGCCCGGAGTTAGGCGCTCTGATGCCCACAGCGGGGTTCACCCATCTGTTGATGAAGGCTTGCAGCAGCAGTTCGCCCTGCTTGAAGTCGCTAGGGTGGTTATTGACCGCTTCCCGCTTCACCAGGGAGAGCGTCTCACGTAGATCCACCATATACTTGAACACATTCTTCATCTCATCCGTATGAAGCAAGTGTTCCCGCTGCGCAACCAACTCATCCGCCCTCGCCTGCACATACTCCTCGAACAGAATCCCCTTCGTCAGCTGAGTCCGATAGTACTTATAGCAGCTTTCAAACTGCCAAATAACCACAAATGGGAAGAACCACTTGAGAGCACGGTAGTTGACATTGTAGTGAATGAGGTTGTGGTTGTATACGTACATCCACAGAGGAATGCCCATGTTGATGGCTACGTGCTCCCAGATCCAATTGTAGTTGATGCGGATGTAGGTCATTTGGTCGTCCCATTCGTCGTCGTAGGGGTTCAGGAAGAAGGCATCGAAGGGGAAGGGCGGGACGGTTCGGCTGGCCACATCTATCAGGTCCATCATCTTGTCAATCGACTGGTAGCGTCTGTACCGCGGCCCTCTGAACACCGGCATCCACGACTTCTCATCCCACATGCCCAGCAGGTGCATGGTGATCTGGTACCTGTCCATTTATCTACCATTCGTCTGAAACTAGGATAGCTGGCAAGTGCAGTTTACTTGGTTTTCGAGACTTGAGTGGAGGGCGGGCACTGGGACTTCCCCACGAAGCAGGGCTTCGTACTGGCCTAGTTGGTAGAGGAAGCCGAAGTTCGGGTCGGCTTGGGGGTGTTTTTGCTGGAGAAGACATAGGGCTTTTTTAGCGGATAGGCCCAACTTGAACATTAGATAGGCACAAAGCACCGTCGCACTGCGCGACCTGCCCTCAAAGCAATGCACAAAGACACACCCTCCCCCCTTCAACACCCCCTCAATCCACTCATTCGTCCCCTGAAAGTACTGAATCAGAGGGAAACTCGGCTGGTCCAAAGCCTCAATCTGCAGGTATACGAAGCAAGCGGGAAAGTGCTTTTGCAACTCTGCGCCCACTGTGACTATATGCGTGACTCTGATTGACCTGAGGACATCTTCGCGCCGTGCTGCCAAATCATTGCCGATGTACAGGCTGTCGATAGCCTGGTGCACTGTACACATTAATGTCAATACCGGTTTAACTAGAAGAGAGGACTAGGGGGAGATCGGAGTCAAAGGCTGTTTTGTCCGCTTTCTAGGCTGGAAGTCGGAGTCTTTGGTTGTTTGTTTGCCTGAAAAACTCCCTTTTTCCGGGTTTTCAGCCTCGGAGTCCCTGTCCACTGTCACCAATTCCCACGTATTCGCGGTCATTTCCTCCAGAAATCGACTCGGAGTGAGCGTTCTGCCCTCGTCGTCCTCACTCGCCCACGAGAACAACAAGAACCTGCGACTCCTGGTGGCCGCTACATAGGCCAACCTCCGTTCCTCCTCTATCATATCCCTGCGCAAAGCCCCATCCTCGCTGCTTCTATAGGAGGAAATCGGACACATGCCTTCATTCATCCGAGGAAGGACTACCATTTCCCACTCCAAGCCTTTGGCTTGGTGAATTGTACTCAGAGTGATGAACTCTTTGGAACTGCCGTCGAATTCGCCCAAGTCGTAGGCTAATAGGAAGTCGGAAACGTGGCTTCTGGACAAAACAGCTGAAAATATCGCTAATTTGTGTTCGAAACCTGCAATAGTCTCAGAGTCAGACCTGACCTCGTACTGAGTTTTTTCCAATATGAACTTAAAGACGCTCACGGAGTCATGGCCGCCTGTGTACTGGTTGAAGTCCTCTAAGAGACGGAGAAATGGACTGATAGCTTTAGAAATAGCATCGTCAGTCCGGACGATCAGCTTCGCAGCTGCATGTAGGGAGATGTGCCTGAGGTCTGCAATTTCCTTAATTTTCTGGAATTTCGTCTTTCCTACGCCTCTTTTGGGGACGTTGTAGACTCGAGTCCAGGCCGCGTCATTTTCAGGGGTCACTGCAAGCCGCAAGTAGGCTAAAAGGTCGAGGACTTCTACACTCTGCCAAATGCTTTTACACACCTTCGCGGAAGTTACAAGGGGAATGCTGCGTCTGGTGATTTCACGCTCTATCAGTAATCCGCACTTTGTGAGTCGGACCAGAATCGCGATTTCGCAGTAACTGAGGTGGTTTTCCTCCTTATACTGCTGGATCATATCGACTAGCATTTTCGCTTCTTTCGTCGGGTCTGGGACGACTACCACTATGGCCTTCGGTCCCTCTGAATTGGTCGTGTAGATATTCTTAACAGTCCTCAGCTTGTTAAAGCCAATCAACCCCTTCGCCAAGCTGACTATAGTCTGCGTCGATCGATAGTTCTCGCTGAGGACTACTTTTATGCAATTTGGGTAAAGGGCCTCGAATTTCGCGAAAGCACGCTGCGTGGCTCCTCTCCAACTATATATGGCTTGGTCGTCATCCCCACACACTGTGATTTGTCCCACCCCCTGAGTCAGCATTTCCATCATTTCCAGCTGCACATCATTCGTATCCTGGAATTCATCACAAAGAATGTATTGGAACTGCGTCCTGTATATGTTGAGTATATTCGGCTTGGTCCGCCACATATTGATCACGAGCAAGAGCATGTCTCCATAGTCGATAGAGTTGGAAGTCTGCAGTGAGGACTGGTAGCTGTCATATAGTGTCTTTTGCGCTCTGGTTAGAATGTGTGTATCTCCCTTGATTTTCACCTTTTGGATGAGATTCTGCATGCGGAAGACTATCTTTTTGTCGAGTTGCGCACGAGTGGGGACAAACTGCTCTTCTTCTTCATTGAGCGCTTCCATTTCCTCGTCCTGCTCGTCATTGGAGTCTAGCAAGGACTCCAACGGCCGAGTCCTAGCGAATTCGATAACGCAGCGCTCGATCGTTTGACGCTGTTGATAGGCAGAAAGGACTGTGAAGTTGTCTGTCAGGCCGGCTTCTTCGTAGTGATAGCGCAGGACTTTCAGTGCAAAGGAGTGGAAATTGGCCACTGTGAGAAAGGCGGGATCGAATTTCGGCAGGTGTTTCACATACTGCATACAGCGGTTTCGCATCTCGTCCGCGGCCTTGCGACTGAACGTCAGCGCTAAAATGCGCCTCGCGTCCACTTGTCGATGCAGCAAGTAGGCGATTCTGCAAGTGATGGTGGTCGTTTTGCCTGAGCCAGGACCTGCGAAGATTAGCAGCGGCCGGTCTGTAGGCGCCGTAGCAGCTAGAATTTGGTCTCTATTGAGTCGCTTGAGGAAGGCGGGGTAGTCCTCTGCTTCACCCTGCATATCCCGGTATGACACTATGGTTTGAAGTTCAGGTAGATATATGGCCTTTGTGTATCGCGCAGAGCGCATGCATCTGCACCCTCGGAAGCCTGTGTCTGGCGTAGGTCCAGGGACTTATGTGGGGCTGGAGTCGAGCAAGGCGCAGCCCGCAGCGGTGCCTTTCAACAGCACAACTGGGAGGAATGTGGAGGTGGGGCCGGAGACGAGTCCAGGGCCCGGCAGTTACTCAGTTCCCAACTTACTGAAGGCCGTGTCAGCGGGCAGTCTACCAGTAGTGGACCAATTTGGGAAAGAGAAGGGCAGTGGGCCGTTTGCAAGTAAGGAAAAGCGCTTCCGAGAGGACAACCCAGAGTTCGCCCCAGGCCCAGGGTCCTACGACCCGCCCAATCAGCGCAAGTCCCGCAAGCCGCCTCTCGGCAAGCCAGACCCAAATCTCCACAAGTGGACCAGAGCGCCCTCCGCCCCCTCCATCCCTGCAGCCACCCAAGGCTTTGGCTATGATGAGACGCAGACAGGACTGTTAGTGCAGCAGAAGAACCCTGAGTTGGTTTTCGATGGTACGCCGAGGAACTCTGTAGGGCCGGGACAGTACTTCGCCAGGAAGCCGGAGGAAGTTTGGAAGAACAAGGGAACTGCCTGGCACAAGTCTCGCACGAAAAGGACGGCGGTGTCTGCTCCTGCTACAGGGGAGAAGGTAGGACCCGGGTCCTACAATGACGTCCCAGTAAGAGGAGCGCCACTGCTGAAGTACCAGCCAAGCGCAGCTTTCGCTAGTCGCAGCAAGCGAAGCAGCTACATCCCCGACCCCGGCAAAGGGACTGAAAGCGACAACAGCAGCAATGGTGAGGATGAATCCGCGGGAGTGGTGCCCGGCCCTGGCTACTACTTCAATGAAAAGCACTCTTCGAGCTTTTCCTCCACTACAGCCTCGTCACAGCGGCAACTGCCTCAATCCGCCACTTCCCGCTTCGATAAGAACAAGCATGATAACCCGAATGTAGGTCCTGGCACCTACGGAGACCTGCGCATGCCTGCAATCCCGAAACCGGTGTCGTATGGCCATGCACCATTTAGCTCCAAAGACGCACGCTTCAGTGCACAGCAAGTTGTTACCACAGGCCCAGGGCCTGGCAGCTACAACGAAGTGGAGACTTGGGACCCGCACCGGACTTGGGGAAGACAGAAAGGCTTTGGAACCACTGAAAAGAGATTCGTGGAGTGGGCGAATATGGCTACTCCTGGGCCTGGCTACTACCCTCCAGATGCACATAAGAGAATCGGCATACATAACTCCGCCAATAGGAAGCCACTTTCTGTGTTTGCGAGCAAGGCGAGACGCACAGGTCCCTTGCCCAAGGACGTCCCAGCGCCTGGACAGTATGAAGCGCAGTCTGCATTCGGCCTGCGCCCTCCAGTCTCTGGCACCGGCAACCCTCTCTTTGCAGGGACGGGCGACAGCAAGCGACGAGAGGCCGGCTTTAATATAAAATCCAAGCGATTTGTGAGGACGGAAAGTGAACTGCCGCCTAGGCTGGGGCCGGGCGCCTATGACCCCAGGGTATTGCGCGATGTGCAGTCTCAGAAAATGGTGTACATCCCGAAGGTGAGATATAGACAGGCTGAGAGGTTCGAGGAAAGGAGGAGGCTGACACCTGGGCCGGGGACTTACTTTGAGGACACTAGGAATCAGTGGAATACGGTAACGTACAATATCACGTTCACTGACCAGATTTAGATAATAGTAAGGCAATTTGCCGGGATTCGGAATCGCTAAACTGAGAGTATACAGAGATATCCTCATTTCATCAAATCGGGATAATTCCTGAATAGTCTGGATTTCTTGCATACTCAAATCACTGTTTAGTCTATATCTTCTGTATAGCTATATATGCATTTTTATTCATTTGATAGTGCAAGTTTGTTATCATCCGCAGTCATTTTCTCAGCCTATCTCATAACTACTATATAATTGGCAATAGCCAAGGGACTAGAAGTATATTTCCAAGTCTAGGGACCCTATCTTTATAAAGACTGGACTAGTGTTAGCGCCTACGCTTGACCTTCACCTCCGCTTTCCACTTCTCACCAGAAGACCGTCCCGATCCACTCAGCAACTCAGCCTCCGGGGAGGAAATCTTCACCCTAATGTTATCAGCGTTGCTGCAAGCGACCTGCTGCACACTCAAAATTTCCGGGAAAGTTTCCTTAAATTGGTCATAGTCGGAAAAGCCTAACACCTTCCTTACCTTCCGCTCGAAGTCTATAAGTCTTTCCCCTGCCCGGCCGAGTGTACCGCATATTTCCCCCTTCTCAAGTGAAAAGTCTTCAGGCAATTTAAGCATTTTGCGGACGTGCTCCACTATCGCAGAGCACTCCACCACTAGCAGTTCCTGCTTCTTCGCCACCAAACTGATCTGTGCGAACCTTTTGTCCGCGGCCGCATTTTGCAGCTGCAGGAAGTCGACCTGTTCTGTGAGTGTGCTGGTGCTGGCCTGCGGCACTTCCTTCTGTTTCTGCTTGAAGAACTTTAGCTTGGTTTGGAGAGTTTCCTTTTCTCGCTCCAATTCGTAGATTTTCCCTTCGAGGCGGCTTTGGGTGACTTTGAGTTCTTCGTTCCGCTCGAGTTGAAAGATGATGTTGATCATTTCTCGAGGGTGGGTGATAAATCCGCTTTCCTGCAGGCGGGTAAATACAGTCTGGCACTCTGTCAATTGCTCCTTAATAGCAGCCTTCATCCCTGCCAAAGTCTTCCTTTTCTTCTCCTGCTCCCTCAACTGCTCCCGGTAATACTCCAACTTCTTCGGTAAATTGGAAAGTCGAATAACTCGCTGTCGTCTCCGTTCTCCGTTAATCAGCGTTTCCTTGAAATTCGCTTTCATCATGAACTGCTCCGCCACTCTGTCAATCGTGTGATTTTGGTACACAATTTTGTCCTTGAAAAGCATTTCGAACTCCTTTATTTTGCTGTTCAGCTGCTCTCGCTCGAGCTCGTATTGCTCGATTTCCTTCATTTCCAAGACCACATAAGTCTTTATGTTGGAAATGTATTTGTCCAAAGAGCGCTCCCATTCGTCGTTCCGGGCCGGATTTTTGAAGCAGCAAATCACGACTTGCTCCAATCTTTTCCGCTCTAATTCTTCCTTGTTCAGGCGCTCATAGGTAGCCTCGATTTTGTGCTGCAATTTGTGCACTTGCTGGCGAATTTCCTCCTGCTCCCTAGCCTTGTCGACCGACTTCGCGAGCTGACTCTGCAGGCCAGCCAACTGCAGCAACTTTTGTTTGCGTTCATTCGCAAGTCTATTGAAAGTCTTTTGCAGGTCGAAATTCTCCTTTACCTTCTTAGCGATTTCGTGGTTGGAGTAGTGGACGACCTGGGCGCCCAGCTTGACAAGGACGTTTTCAGGGGTTAGTTCTTTGAACATCACATCGAAGGAAAAGTCGCGATCGACGTTGGAAGCTGCTTTGCCCCGAGGACGGAATTTAGGCGGCTGCACGGTTTTGAGGAATTGCTCCTCGGTTAGACTTTGAGTGGGCGTGAAAATTCCGGATATTTCGTTTTTGCTGATTGCCAGTTTGGGCAAAAAGGCGTACGCCTTGCTACCGAGTGAGCGATTTAGTCGACTTTCCGAGGCCGAAGTTTTCACCGAAGTGCGGGTTTTTACCTCTCTGCGGCTTTTTTCATGCCTCAGTGCACTTTCATTGATGATTTTCAGCGTCACGACTCCCAACTCTCTCTCCACCTCCTGACTCACGACTTCGTGCGAAGAGTTGAACTTCCCTATTGTTTGACTCAAGTTGCTGTACACATCCAGCGCTCCCCAGGGGAACTGTATCCACAGCCAGCGCTTGTAATAGTAGAACTTCGGCTGGGAACGCAGTGGGTCTCCTTCCTGTATCAATTTCAGTATCGACTCTTTCAGCTGTTCGCGTGATATGTTGTTTTCGATGTTGAATTGCTCTTTCTCTTCGATTGCGGAAAGCTGCTTTTCTGAGTACATTCCAGGCACGTTTTTTACCTCTTCCAAAAGGTTGATTTCCTTAAGTTCGAATTGCCCGCGGAGATGAGGATGTTTGAATTCCGGCGTCAATTCAGTCTCGAAGTCCGTCAATTCTTTGAACAGCCGACAAAACTGCACTACAAGTACGAACAAATCCTGATTTCCCAAGTGATTGTTCTCCACAAACAACTCCAATGAGCGGTTGTATTCCTGCACAACGTCAAAATGGCAGCTTTCCAGCTTCTGCCAATACATCGCTAATTCCAACTTATAGTCCGGCGTCATAAGCACACAAAACACTTCCAGACTTATCAGTTTGTCCTTGAGTCGCATCCAATTCCCAGACTCGTACAAGTGATGCACTTGCTCTTGCACGTTTCTCACTGTGAAACGCTGACTTTCCACGACGTCGGCGATGTCTAGGTGGAAAGCGCTGGGGTTTTGGATGAGGCGCTGGGTGATTATGTCGCGGAAAGAGTCTACACAGACTTGGTATAGGCCTTGGTAGGAGGAAATGGAGACACTGAAGAGGGAAACTAGGTCGTAGAATTGCTCGAATTGGACGCCGGTGAGGATTTTCAGCTCGTCTTCGGTCAGTCCTGTGCGAGTGAGAGCTAAACAGGCTAGCACCTTCTTCAGCACATCCGTAGTGCAGTAGTAATCAATAGCAGCCGTAAACAGCGCTTCACAATTCCCACACTTCTCCGCAAGTTCAAACGGAAACTGCGGAAACTGCATACTTTTCACGAACATCAGATTCAGCAGTAGACTTGTGAACAGGGCGTTTGCGCACCTTTCGTCAGATGCAAGGAAGTGGGAGGCTTGGCGGACCCTCGTTTCAATTCTTTCCATTTCCTCGAATTGGTAGTTCTCGAGCACTGCGGCGAGCATTTGGTCGCGCACGTGAGTACTCAGTTTCCCTATCGTTATGATCGACTTGGCTTTGTTCATTAGTATCTTGAAGGAGCGCGACTCTTGACTAACCACGTAGATCAGG
>Ga0247837_1001415_pt1 | contig 49648 bp, 49 predicted proteins | sample LaCtaG_2_FD_187115 | JGI IMG/M metagenome (GOLD analysis project Ga0247837, IMG submission 187115) | Freshwater microbial communities from meromictic Lake La Cruz, Castile-La Mancha, Spain - LaCruzMarch2015_14.5m | ecosystem: Environmental > Aquatic > Freshwater > Lake | place: Spain: Castile-La...
GGGGAGTGGGAATTCGGCCTGGCGGGCCGCCGGCCACGCCACCCCCAGGCGCCGGTGCGGCACCTGAGCTGGTTCGAGGCCGATGCCTACGCCCGCTGGAGCGGCGGCCGGCTGCCCAGCGAGGCCGAATGGGAGCTGGTGGTGGCGCAGGCCGCCCAGCCCGGCGGCCGCCCCCTGCCCCAGGCCTTCGCGGCCCTCTGGCAGTGGACCGCCAGCCCCTACCGTCCCTACCCCGGCTTCCACCCCCCCGCCGGTGCGGTAGGGGAATACAACGGCAAGTTCATGACCTCCCAGTTCGTGCTCCGGGGCAGCAGCTTCCTCACCCCGGCGGGCCACGCCCGAGCCACCTACCGCAACTTCTTTGCCCCCCACTGCCGCTGGATGGCCGCCGGCCTGCGCCTGGCCCGTGACGGAGCCAACGAGTCATGCTGATCGACCTCCATCCCGAGCCGGCCGACATGGCCCGGCTGGTGATCGAGGGCATGGGCCGCCAGCCGAAGCAGTTACCGGCCTGGTTGCTCTACGACGCCGAGGGGTCGCGCCTGTTCGAGGCGATCTGCGAGCAGCCGGAGTACGGCCTCACCCGCACTGAAACGGCCCTGCTGGAGGCACGGGCGGCCGAGCTGGCCGCCGCCCTCGGGCCCGGGGTGGTGGTGGAGTTCGGGGCCGGCAGCGCCCGCAAGGTGAGCCCGCTGCTGGGCGCCCTGCAGCCGGCGGCCTACGTGGCCCTCGACATCAGCGCCGACCACCTGGCGCCCGCCTGCCGGGCCCTGCAGCGCCGCCACCCCGACCTGCCTGTGCTGGGCATCTGCTGCGACTACAGCCTCCTGGAACAGCTGCCGGGTCACCCCGCCCTGGAGGGCCATGGGCGGCTGGGTTTCTACCCGGGCAGTTCGATCGGTAACTTCGATCCCGCCGGCGCCCAGGCACTGCTGCGCCAGTTCCGCCGGCTGCTGGGGGCCGGCAGCCGCGTGCTGATCGGCATCGACCAGCCCAAGGCGGTGCAGCGGCTGGAGGCGGCCTACAACGATGCGGCCGGCTGGTCGGAAGCCTTTGCCCGCAACCTGCTCACCCGGCTCAACCGCGATCTGGACGGCGACTTCCAGGCGACCGACTTCCAGTACCGGGCCTGGTGGGACGCCGATCAGGGCCGCATCGCCATGGCCCTGGTGAGCCAGCGGGACCTGGAGGTGCGGCTGGCGGACCGCTGCTGGCCGTTCGCGGCCGGTGAGCCGCTGATCACGGAGTACAGCTACAAGTACAGCCCCGAGGCCTTCCTCGCCCTGGCGGCCTCGGCCGGCTGGCGGGGGGCAGGCCGCTGGAGCGACCCGGCCGGCGATTTCGCCCTGCATCTGCTGGTGCAGGCAGACTCGGAACAGCACCGGAGTGATCGATGAGCAGGGAGGAGCAGCGCCAGTCCATGCGCGGGGTGCGTGAAGGGCTGATCGAGGAACTCGAGGGCCTGTACCGCAAGGCCTTCGACCGCATCGGCGAGCAGGACCTGGGCGAAGGGGCCATCGCCCGGCTCACCCAGCTGCTGCTGCGCTCCCGCGAGGCGGCCATCACCCCCCTGCAGGAAGAGATCGAAGCGCCCCTGATCACCCGCGCCCCCGGCGAACCCCTGCCATGAGCAGCTGGCTGGAGGAACTGGAGGCGCGGCTGGATCAGCAGCTGGAGAGCTTCCTGCGCACCAATCCCCAGCAGGAAGAGCTGCTGCGGGGCCAGGCCGCCCGCGACCGCCAGCGGCAGTTGCTGGCCGAACGGGTCCGCCTGCGGCAGCAGGCCGAGGAGCAGCGGCAGCAGCTGCTGAAGCTGGCCGAGGAGATCCGCCAGTGGCAGGGGCGGATCGGCCGGGCCCGGAGCGCCGGGGCCGGGGAGCTGGCCGGCCGCGCCGAAGCCCATGTGGCGGGCCTGATGGACCAGGGCCGCCAACGCTGGCAGGCCCTCACCGACCTGGGCCAGCGCTTCACCAGCGTCGAGCAGGAGCTGGCCGAGCTCGCCAGCCAGCGCAGCTCCGGCCCCGCCGCCACCCCCGACCTGGAGGCCGACTGGGCCCGGTTCGAGGCCCAGCAGGAGCTGCAGGAGCTGAAGCGGCGCAGCCAGCGCTGAGCCACCCCACCCCATGGGATTTCTGCTCTCCAAACTGCTGCCCCTCGGCCTCTACCCCCTCGGCCTGGCCCTGCTGCTGCAGATCGCGGGCCTGGCCAACCGCCAGCGCCGCTTCGGTCCGGTCCTCTCCAGTGTGGGGATCGTGCTGCTCTGGCTGGCGGCCACGCCCCTGCTGAGCCGCCAGCTGGTGTGGGGGCTGGAGGAACGGGCCGCCCGGCTGACGCCGTCGCCGATCCCCCGGGCCGACGCGGTGCTGGTGCTGGGGGGAGGGCTGCGGCCCGCCCTGCCGCCACGCCAGGGGGTGGAAGTGAACGAGGCCGGCGACCGGCTGCTGCGCGCCGTGGCCCTGATGCGCGAGGGCAAGGCCCCCTGGCTGCTGGTGACCGGCGGCAGGGTCACCTTCATGGCCAACGATCCGGCCGCTGGCGAGGCCCGGCTGGCCAAGGCCCTGGCCACCAGCCTGGGGGTGGCGGCCGATCGGATCGTCACCAGTGAAGAGGGGCGCAACACGGCGGAAGAGACCGCCGCCCTGGTGCGGGTGGCCCGCCAGCGGGGCTGGAGCTCCCTGCTGCTGGTCACCAGCGCCACCCACCTGCCCCGCTCGCTGGCCACCCTGCGCCGGGCAGCACCCGAGTTCCGGATCATCCCGGTGGCCTGCGACTTCCAGCTGGCCGACCGAAGATCCTTCGGCACCCCCACCCTGGCCGGCAGCCTGATGGGTCTGCTGCCCAGCGCCGAGGCACTGGTGCTGACCACCTCCGCCATGCGGGAGCATCTGGGCCTGCTCGCCTACCGCTGGCGGGGCTGGATCTGAGCCGCCGCTGCCACGGCCCGTTGGAGCTCTACTTCTTGGGCACCGGGGGCACCAGGCTCACCCCTTCGGGCGGCGGAGTGGGGTCGGGATCGGCGATCAGCATGTGCTGCAGCACGATCTCCGGACGTTCACTGTCCCGCCAGCGGATGCGATAGGCGGGCATCTTGGTCCCCCGGCTGGTGGTCTGCTCCACGGGCTCCATGACCCAGCCACGACGCGATCGCCCCTGGGGATTGCGCTTCACCACAGCATCGGCGTGTTGAAAGCGAAAACCGACGCGCTCACCACTCATACCAGAGCCCCGAGGGGGAAAAGGCCTACTGGGGCCATTATCCCACTGCGTCGGTTCCGGCCTTGTCGCGGGCCTCCGGGCGCAGCAGGGGGAAGGCGATCACATCACGGATCGAGGGGCTGTCGGTGAGCAGCATCGCCAGCCGGTCGATGCCGATGCCGAGGCCGCCGGTGGGGGGCATGCCCACCTCCAGGGCGTGCAGGAAGTCCTCATCCACCGTCTGGGCTTCCGGATCGCCCGCCTGGCGGCGCAGCTGCTGCAGCTCCAGCCTGGCCCGCTGATCCAGCGGATCGATCAGCTCGCTGAAGGCGTTGGCCGTCTCCCGCCCGACGATGAACAGCTCGAAGCGCTCCACCAGCCCCGGCTTGCTGCGATGGGCCCGGGCCAGGGGCGAGTTCTCCACCGGGTAATCCATCACGAAGGTGGGCTGCACCAGGGTGGTCTCCACCGCCTGCTCGAAGGCCTCCACCAGCAGCCGGCCCATACTGTCGGCCGCCTCGGGGACCGCCAGGCCGGCGGCCTCCATGGCCGCGGCCGCCTGGGAGCGCTCGCTGAAGCTGTGGAAATCCAGGCCAGTCGCCTGCTCCACCAGCTCGTGCATGGTGACCCGGCGCCAGGGCGGGGTGAGATCGATCGCCGTGCCCTGGTAAGTGACCCGGGTGTCCCCACAGACCTCCAGACAGGCCGCGGCCAGCAGCTGCTCGGTGAGGTCCATCATCGTGTGGTAGTCGGCGAAGGCCTGGTAGATCTCCACCGACGTGAATTCGGGGTTGTGCCGGGTGCTGATCCCCTCGTTGCGGAAGATGCGGCCGAGCTCGTAGACCCGCTCGAAGCCCCCCACCACCAGCCGCTTGAGGTGCAGCTCGGTGGCGATGCGCAGGGTGAGGGGCAGGTCGAGGGCGTTGTGGTGGGTGGCGAAGGGGCGGGCGTCGGCACCACCCGCTTCGGTCTGCAGGACGGGCGTTTCAATCTCAAGGAAGCCGCGATCGTCGAGCCAGCGGCGCATGGCGCTCACCAGCCGCGCCCGCCGCCGGAAGGTCTCACGGGTGTGGGGCGAGACGATCAGATCGAGGTAGCGCTGGCGGTAGCGCTTCTCCACATCCGCCAGGCCGTGCCACTTGTCGGGCAGGGGCTGGAGCGCCTTGGTGAGCATCACCCAGTCGGTCACCTTGACCGAGAGTTCGCCCCGATCGGTGCGGCGCAGGCTGCCGTGCACGCCGATCCAGTCGCCGCCATCCACCAGGGAAGTGATCTGGGCGAAGCCTTCGGGCTCCTCCGGGTGGGCCGCCAGCAGGGTGGCCTTCTCGATGAACAGCTGGATCGGGCCGGATTCGTCGGCGATGGTGAAGAAGGCCAGCTTGCCCATCACCCGCCGGGTCATCACCCGGCCGGCAATCGCCACCACCTCCGCCCGCTCTTCGCCATTGGGCAGGTCGGCATGGGCCTGCTGCAGCTCGGCGGTGCGGTGGCTGGGGGCGAAGCCGAGCGCATAGGGGGCCCGACCGAGGGACTCCAGGGTGCGGGCTTTCTCCAGACGGGTCTCACGCAGATCCGACAAGGCAGGCAGGGCGATGGAGAAGGGTCGCAGCCATCCTGCAGGATCAGCCTGCGGCAGCCAGGGTGGCCTCGCCCATCCGCTGGGAGGCGTAGCCCGTGCCCCGCACCGTGAGGATCAGCTCGGGGTTGCGGGGATCGGGCTCGAGCTTGCCGCGCAGTCGGGCCACGTAGACATCCACCACGCGCAGGTCGGCGGCCCGGCGGGGGGGATAGCCCCAGAGCTGCTCGAGGATCTCAGCCCGCGGCACCACCCGGCCCGGCTCCCGGAACAGCAGCTCCAGCAGGCTGAATTCGGTATAGGTGAGGGCGATGCGCTGCCCCCCCCGGGTCACCTGACGGCGGTTGGTGTCGACCACCAGATCGCCCACCCGCAGCACACCGGAGCCGGTGGGCAGCTCCCGCGGTTCGCTGGTGGCCGCCCCCCGGCCCATGCGCCGCAGGATCGTGGAGATGCGAGCTTCGAGTTCCTTGGGGCTGAAGGGCTTGGGCAGGTAGTCGTCGGCCCCCAGATCCAGGCCCGCCACCCGCTCGGCGATGGCATCGAGGGCGGAAAGAAAGATGATCGGCACGCAGGATTCGGCCCGCAGGCGCCGGCAGACAGCAAAGCCGTCCAGCTTGGGCAGCATCACATCGAGCACGACCAGGTCGGGCTGCTCCTTGTGGAAGAGCGCCAGGGCCTCCTCGCCGTCCTCGGCACAGAGCACGCGGTAGCCCGACAGCTGGAGACGCATCTGCAGCACGCGGCGCACTGCTGCTTCGTCATCGACGACCAGCAGGGTGGCAATTGGCTGGGAGGGCTGCTGGTCGGAAGGGAGCGTGGACGAGGGTTGCTGGGAGGGGGACCCACCGCCGCCGGATGCCTCCAGATCAGCACCATCGGTGAAGGAGGATGCAACCGTGGGCATGGGCAACGCTCCGGTCCGCTCGGATGAAGAATCGCAACCATAACGCGACGTCGTCTGGGACGGCGAGCACGGAATCGGCTCCGGCACTGGGGTTCTGAGCCAAAGGCAACATTTCTTCAGAATGCCTGTGCCGCCGGCCGCTCCCCTCAGGGCCAGCGGGCCTCGGCATAGCGGTTCCACTGCAACGCGGCTTCGGCCAGGGCTTCGTCGCTGCCGAGCTGCCCCAACATGGCGCGCTGCAGCTGGGTGTAAAGGATCGCCTGCAGCCGCTTCACCCCCGGGGTGGCCGGCACCAGCACCCTGGCTTGGGCCAGGGTCTCGATCGAAAGCAGCCGGGCGTTGTGCACCAGGCGTTCCTGGCCATCACCTGGAACCGCCCCCCGCAGCTTCCGCTCCAGGCTCGCCAGCGCTCCCCTGGAGGAGGGCAGCACCCGGGCCTCCTCAGCGAAGGCCAGCTGGTTGGCCGCATCGCTCAGGAACAGGGCGAAGCTCACCGCCTCAGGGGCCATGGCGCTCTGGCGGGGCACCACCAAGTTCATCACCGCCACGTTGGCCTCCCCGTTGGCTCCGGTCAGGGGCGGGAAGGGGGCGGAGGTGGCGGCGATGCCGGGGGCGTTGGTCTGGAGGTTGCGCAGAAAATCGGGGCCACTGGCCACCTGGGCCAGATCCCCGGCCTGGAACAGCTCAATGGCCCGTCGGTATCCCTGGCTGACCACCTCCCGCGGCAGCAGCCCGCGGCGGTAGAGGTCGCTCCAGAAGGCGAAGGCCCGCCGGCCGGCCGGACTCTTGAAGGCCGCCCGCTGGCGGTCGTTGAGCAGTTGCACCCCCATCTGCACCAGGGCCTCCATCAGTTCACCGGAGTCGTCGGGGACGACGGTGACGAACAGGGCGTAACGACCGGTGCGGCGCCGGACGGCTTCGGCGTAGGCCGGCACCTCCTCCCAGCGGCGGGGCGGGGCGGTGAGGCCGGCCCGCTGCAGCAAGCGGCGGTTGGCGATCGTCACCCGGGCCGTCAGGTACCAGGGAATGCCGAACTGCTCGCCCTGCTGCTGGCCCGAGGTCCAGATGCCGGCCAGGTAGCGATCGGCGGCGTCGGGGGGGAGCAGGGGGGTGAGATTCCGCAGCCCCCCCTTGCTGGCCAGGTTGGCGGCGAAGTTGGGGTTGAGGTTGACCAGGTCGGGGGCGGTGCGGGCGAACACCGCCGCCAGCAGCTTGCGTTCCACCGAGCCCCAGGGCACGTCGGTCCAGCGCACGGTCACGCCGGGGTGGACCTGCTCCCAGGCCGCGATCACCCGCCGCATGTAGGTGTTGAAGCGGGGCGCCAGATCCAGGGTCCAGACGTTCAGCACCTTGCCCTCCCTGGGTCTGGGCCCCCGGGCGCAGGCTCCGGCGCCCAGGGCGAGGGCGACGGGGGCGGCCAGCAGCCGCAGGGCCTGGCGTCGTGGCAGGGATCTGGGCATCACTCAGCGCCGCCAGCCGGAGCCCACCTGGCGCCAGAGCAGCAGCTGCAGGGAACAGAGCATCGGGGCGAGCAGGGCCGTGATCAGGGTCTGGGCGAGCAGGACCCGCAGGCCGGGACCTGCCAGATCATCCCAGCGCCACCCCGGCAGGGCCAACAGGGCGGGGTTCAGCCCCTGACCCTCCAGGCGGCGGCCCAGCTCCGGTCCCGCCAGCTGGATCGCCTCCCGGGTGCCCACCCAGTCCTGGACCCCCCACTGCAGGATCAGGGTGAGGCCGAGCAGGGCCGTGCCCAGCAACGCCAGCAGACCGAGGCTGAAACTGCGCTGGATCGGCGGTGCCCGGCGTCCCATCCGCCCCCACCACCAGCCCAGCAGCAGCAGGGCGGGCGCCTGGGTGACACCGCCGGGGTACACCGCATCCAGCAGCAGCCCCAGGGCGAGGCCGGCGCAGGCCCCGGAGAAGGGGCCGTCGCTCAGCGCCCAGGGCAACAGCCACAGCACCGCCCAGCAGGGGCCGACGCCGTCGAGGCTGAGCCAGCCCGGCGAGGCCAGGACGAGCAACGGCACCAGCAGGGCCGAGGCGGCGAGCAGGGGCTGCCGGATGAGCAGGTCCATCAGCGCACCTGCACCTGCACCCAGTCGAGGGCCGACACCGGCGCAATCAGCTGAACCACCGCCTCCGGTGCAGGGTCGGCATTGGCATCCATGGTCTGGATCACCCCCACCGGCAGGTTCGGCGGCACCAGGGTGCTGGCGGGCGATGTCACCACCACATCACCGGGGCGGGCCTGGGGATCCTTCTCCAGGAAACGCAGCAGGGGCCGGGCGGAGCCGATGCCGGTGAGCAGGCCGTGGTGCTGGGTGCGCCCCACCCACACCCCGACCCGGCTGCGGGGGTCGGTGAGCAGGGTGACGCTGGCGGTGCTGGGGGTGACGCTGCCCACCAGGCCGACCAGACCACCCGGACCGAGCACCGCCTGTCCGGCGCGGATGCCGCTGAGGGCCCCCTGGCCGAGCAGCAACTGGCGCCACCAGCCCGAGCCATCACGGGAGATCACCGGAGCGGTGACCCGGTTGGGATTCTGCTTCTGCAGCTCCAGGAGGCTTCGCAGCCGTTGGTTGTCCTGCTCCAGCTGGGCCAGGCGGGTCCCATCCTCCACCCGCCGGGCTGACTGCAGCCATTCGGCCTGGGCCGTCCCGGGCCAGAAGGGTCGGCTCAGGAGCGCATAGGCATCAGAGAGAACCGCCCCCTTGCTGAGGCGCACGGCCACGAGGGCCAGCAGCACCAGCAGCCAGGGGGTGATCCGTCGCAGGGACGAGCCTTGGACGAAACGCAGCCAGCTCCATGCCGGCATGGGGATCAGGCCGTCTGACGGAGAAATTCGGGGGTGTCAAGCACCCGCTCCAGCCGGCTGTAGTCCTCCAGGACCATGCCGCAGCCGTTGACCACGCAGAGCAGGGGGTCTTCGGCCACGTGGGTGAGGATGCCGGTTTCGTGGCTGATCAGGTCGCAGATGCCCCGCACCAGGGCACCGCCGCCGGCCAGCATGATGCCCCGGTCGACGATGTCGGCGGCCAGCTCGGGAGGGGTGCGCTCCAGGGTGCGCTTGACCGCCTCGACGATCACATTGAGCGGCTCCGCCATGGCTTCACGGATGTCTCCGGCGCGGATGTTGATCGTGCGCGGCAGGCCGGAGAGCAGGTGCAGACCGCGCACGTCCATGGAGGTCTCGTCGTGGCCGTCGTCGGGGAACGCCGAGCCGATGCGGATCTTGATGTCCTCGGCGGTGCGCTCCCCCACCACCAGGTTGTGCACCTTCTTGAGGTAGACGCTGATGGCGTCGCTCAGCTCGTCACCCGCCACCCGCACCGACTCGCTCAGCACGGTGCCGCCCAGGCTGAGCACGGCCACCTCGGTGGTGCCGCCGCCGATGTCGACGATCATGGTGCCCACCGGATCGGTGACCGGCAGGCCAGCGCCGATGGCGGCCGCCACCGGCTCATCGATCAGGTGCACCTGCCGGGCCCCGGCGAGGCCAGCCTGGTGCACGGCCCGGCGCTCGACGCCGGTGACACCGCTGGGGATGCCGATCACCAGGCGGGGGGCGATCACGCCGCGGCCTTCGTTGCCCTTCTGGATGAAGCTTTTGATCATCTGCTCAGCGGCATCGAAGTCGGCGATGACGCCGTCGCGCAGGGGCCGGATCGCGCGGATGTTGCCGGGGGTGCGGCCCAGCATCAGCTTGGCCTCCTCCCCCACCGCCAGGGGGGTGCCGCGCTCCAGGTCGATCGCCACCACGGACGGCTCCTGCAGCACGATCCCCTTGCCCGAGACGTACATCAGTGTGTTGGCCGTCCCCAGATCGATGCCGATATCGCGGGAGAACTGGAAACGGCGGAAAAACACGGGCAAGGCCTCTGGCAGCGGTGAATCATAGGTGGGGCCATCCCGGCGGACCGGTCAAGCCGCTGTGGGTGTGACAACCGGGACGAAGGGTGGAACGGAAAGGGAGAGGCCCCCGATCGGGGTGCCCCATCATTGATCCACTCGTTCCAGGAGCACGCCATGGGCGTCAATTCCATCACCCTCGTCGGCCGGGCCGGCCGCGACCCGGAGGTCCGTTACTTCGAATCCGGCAGCATGGTCGCCAACCTCACCCTGGCGGTGAACCGCCGCAGCCGCGACGACGAGCCCGACTGGTTCAACCTGGAAATCTGGGGCAAGCAGGCCCAGGTGGCCGCCGACTACGTCCGCAAGGGTGCCCTGATCGGCATCATCGGTTCCTTCAAGCTCGACCGCTGGACGGACAGGGCCAGTGGCGAGGAGCGCAGCAAGCCCGTAATCCGGGTCGATCGGCTGGAGCTGCTCGGCAGCAAGCGGGACGCCGAAGGAGGCGGTGGCGGCAGCTTCGGCGGTGGTTTCGGCGGCGGCGAACCCAGCGAGGAGGAAGTGCCGTTCTGAGCCTGCGGGCACGGATTTGGCCCTGGGGGCTTGTGCCAGTGACTCAGCCGGGTTATCAAGCGTCCGAAGCCAGAGAAGGCGCCCCCCGGGGCGCCTTTTTTACTGTCAGGGGCGGTTCCGGCTCTGCTTCCAGATGCGCAGCCCCAGCCAAACGGCCCCGGCCAGCACCGCCAGCACGAGCAGAACCTTCACCACCTTGGCGGCGGGCGCGATCCAGAGCTCGACCTTGGTGTAGCTCTCCCCCAGGGCCAGGCCCGCCAGCGTCAGCAGCAGGGTCCAGATCAGGCTGCCGGCGGTGGTCCAGAGCAGAAAGGGCGTCAGAGGCATCATTTCAATGCCGGCGGGCACCGAGATGAGGGTGCGAATGCCGGGCACCAGCCGGCCCCAGAACACCAGGGCCGTGCCGTGGCGGCTGAACCAGCGGCGGCTGCGGTGCAGTTCCTGGGGACTGATGCCGATCCAGCGTCCGTGGCGCTCGAGCCAGTGCTCGATGCGCTCCTCGTTCACCAACCGGCCGATGCCGTACCAGGGAAGGGCGCCGAGAACGGTGCCCAGCAGGCCCGCCAGCACCACCGGAATCAGGGAGAGCTTGCCCTGCTGCACATAAAACCCCCCGAGCGGCATGATCAGCTCGGAGGGAATCGGGGGGAACAGGTTCTCCAGAAACATGGCCGCGAAGATCGCGCCATAGCCCGTTGCAGGGTTGGCCTCCACCGCCGACCCGATCATCTCGGGCAGCTTCTGGACCAGTTCGATCGCCATCGGGCCAGCCGGATCAGAGGCGCCAGTCTTCCACGACGGCCCGGACACTGCCAGCAGTGCCGGGCCGTCGCCGCTCAGTAGCGGTAGTGGTCGAGCTTGTAGGGGCCTTCGACGGGGACAGCGATGTAGGCGGCCTGCTCGGCCGTGAGCTCGGTGAGCCGGGCGCCGATCCGCTCGAGGTGCAGGCGGGCCACCATCTCATCGAGGTGCTTGGGCAGCACGTAGACCTCCTTGCCGTAGGCATCGCCCTTGGTGAACAGCTCGATCTGGGCCAGCACCTGGTTGGTGAAGGAGTTGCTCATCACGAAGCTGGGGTGGCCGGTGCCGCAGCCCAGGTTCACCAGCCGGCCCTCAGCCAGCAGGATGATCCGGTTGCCGCTGGGCAGGATCACGTGATCCACCTGGGGCTTGATGTTCTCCCAGGCGTACTGCTTGAGGGACGCCACATCGATTTCGTTGTCGAAGTGGCCGATGTTGCACACGATCGCCTGGTTCTTCATGGCGAGCAGGTGCTCATGGCGGATCACCTGGTAGTTCCCCGTGGCGGTCACGAAGATGTCCACATCCGCCACCACGTCCTCAAGACGGACGACGCGGTAGCCCTCCATGGCGGCCTGCAGGGCGCAGATCGGATCGATCTCGGCGATCATCACCGTGGCACCGAGCCCACGCAGGGACTGGGCCGAACCCTTGCCCACGTCGCCGTAGCCCAGCACCAGGGCCACCTTGCCGGCCACCATCACATCGGTGGCGCGCTTGATGCTGTCGACCAGCGATTCGCGGCAGCCGTAGAGATTGTCGAACTTGCTCTTGGTGACCGAATCGTTGACGTTGATGGCCGGGAAGGGCAGCTCACCGCTCTTCTGCATCTGGTACAGACGGGCCACGCCGGTGGTGGTCTCCTCGGTCACGCCCTGGATGTTGGCGTAGATGCGGGAGTAGAAGCCGGGCTGCACCGCCAGACGCTGGCGGATGGAGTTGAACAGGGCCACTTCCTCCTCGCTGGAAGGGCTGTCGAGCACCGAGAGATCCTTCTCGGCCTTGCTGCCGAGCACCACGAGGCCGGTGGCATCGCCGCCGTCATCGAGGATCATGTTGGGGGTGCCACCATCGCCCCACTCGAGGATGCGGTGGGTGAAGGCCCAGTACTCATCAAGGGTTTCGCCCTTGTAGGCAAACACCGGGATGCCGGCGGCGGCGATGGCGGCGGCGGCGTGATCCTGGGTGGAGAAGATGTTGCAGGACGCCCAACGCACTTCGGCGCCGAGGGCCACCAGGGTCTCGATCAGAACGGCGGTCTGGATCGTCATGTGGAGACTGCCGGCGATCCGGGCCCCCTTGAGGGGTTGCTCGGTGCCGTAGGTCTGACGCAGGGCCATCAGGCCGGGCATCTCGGTTTCGGCGATCGCCAGTTCCTTGCGGCCCCAGTCGGCCAGGCCGAGATCGGCGATCACATAGGAACTTGTGGCCTGAACGCCAGCAAACGCAGCCTCAGGGCTGGAAGGTGTTGCCACCATGAAGGGAAAGCTCCCTGACGGGAGGACGAAACAATGGAAATATCTGCAGAGACGCCGAGGCTTCGGGCTCGCTGGCAGGCAATCTACAAGGGTGGAAACGAATGACGCGATCGAGGTGTGCCATCTGGCGGACCCCTCCGCCACCGACGCCCTGGGGCGGCGGCTGGCCTCGCAGCTGATCGCCGCTGGTGCCGGTGACGGCGCCCTGCTGCTGCTGCGGGGGGACCTGGGCACGGGCAAGACGTCGCTCGTGCAGGGACTGGCCGCCGCCCTGGGCATCGCCGAACCGATCAGCAGCCCCACCTTCGCCCTGGCCCAGCACTACGACACCGACGCCGGTCCCGACGCGGGCGCCGCGGCCCTCGTGCACCTGGATCTCTACCGGCTGGAGCAAGCTGCCGCGGCCGATGAACTGTTCGCCCAGGAGGAGGAGGAGGCCCGCCGCATCGGCGCCGTGATGGCGGTGGAGTGGCCCGAGCGGCTCAGCTTCCAGCCGGAGGGGGCCTGGGAGGTGGCTTTGAGCCACCTGGAGGATGGCGAGGGCCGTCTGGCCCGGATCACGCCGCCGGGCTTCACGCCGCCCCGATCCTGGCCTGCAGCGCCGCGATGATGCGGGCATTGGCGGCCGGAAAGGGGTAGCTGGCGAGCTCCTGGGGCGCCACCCAGCGCACCTGCTGGGAGGCCAGCGGCTGCGGGTCCCCCTCCAGCCAGCGGCAGAGATGGACCACAATGCGCAGCCGCTTGTGGCTGTAGGCGTGCTCCAGGGTGATCAGCTGCTCCCCCACCGTCACCTCGATGGCCAGCTCCTCGCGCAGCTCCCGCTGAATCGTCGCTTCGATCGCTTCGCCCGGCTCCTGCTTGCCCCCCGGAAACTCCCACAGGCCGCCCAGCAGGCCCTCCTGGAGCCGCTGATCGATCAGAACCCTCCCCTCGCCGTCCCGCACCACCCCCACCCCGATCACCTGGAACGGGATGGGGGGGGTGGTGTCCTTCACGGGGAAGCGGCCGGGGTCGCCGGCAGCGTAGGCAGCGCAGCTGCCGCGCCAGGGGCAGACGCCGCAACAGGGCTGGCGGGGGGTGCAGAGGCTGGCGCCCAGGTCCATCAGGGCCTGGTTGAAGGCGCGGGGCCGGTGGGGGTCGAGGACGGTTTCGCTCAGCCGCCAGAAGTGGGCCAGCTGCCGCTTCGGTGGTCCCGGATGGGCGATCAGCCGGGCCAGCACCCGCTGGACGTTGCCATCGAGGATCGGATGGGCCAGATCGAAGGCAGTGGAGAGGATGCTGCCGGCGGTGCTGCGGCCGATGCCGGGCAGGGCCATCCAGCCGTCCAGGGTGCGCGGCCAGGGATCGCCACCCGCCGCGACCAGTCGCTGCGCCCCGCCGTGCAGGCGGCGGGCGCGGGCGTAGTAACCCAGGCCCTGCCAGAGCATCAGAACGTCGTGCTCGCTGGCGGCGGCGAGGGTTCTGAGGTCGGGGAAGGCGGCCATCCAACGGTGCCAGTAGGGCAGCACCACGGCCAGCTGGGTCTGCTGCAGCATCACCTCGGCGACCCACACGCCAAAGGGGTCGAGGGACTCACCGGGCCCGGGGCGGGAACCATCCGGATGCCGCTTCCAGGGGACGTCGTGGCGGCCGTGGCTCTGCCACCACGTGAGCAGGGTCTCCCGAAGCGGCTCGAGGAGGCGCGGAGCCAGCACGGCGCGCCCTACACGAATCCCCCCGGCCGGGGCCGGGTGCTTGACAGGGACACATTGCCCTGGACGGCCCGCTGGACGGACACAGGCGCCGGGGACGGCCGGGGCGGCGGCTGGGGCACGGCCACCACGTTGAAGGCGATCGACCAGCGTTCCCCTTCACCGCGGAAGGGGGGCACCGAGTGGGGCTGCCAGGCCGGGAACACGTAGAAATCTCCGGGCACCGGCAGCACGTAGTGGGCCATGCCGGTGCGGAAGCTCTGGATGTGCCATTCCTCCGGGCCATGGAAACAGAGCTGGCCGTCGAAGCGCTCCGCATTGATCTGGGGGGGCACCTGCAGGAACAGCACGCCGGAGAAACTGCCACCGTGGGTGTGGGTGGGGTTGTAGTCGCCGGCGCGCTGGGCATTGAGCCAGAGGTCGATCATCTGCAGGCCATACCTGCCCGGCGTCCAGGGACCCCGGCCCTGGGGGGGCTGCTGGTCGATCACATGACGGATCCAGCGCTCACAGGCCGGCAGGATCACCGAGCGGCAAAGCTCGGCAGCGGCGGGATGGTCGGGCCCCAGCTCCCGCTGCTGGGCCAGCTGCCCAGCCAGCTTCACCGACGCATCCGGACTGCGTTCGGGCTGGGCCAGCACGGCGCGGGCCATGGCCAGGAGATCGGCGAGCTGGGCCGGGGGTAACTGGCCCTGCAGCAGGTAGCGGGGAAAGAGGCTGACCACCTCCATCGTTAGCTCTTCCGGGGGCGGGCCGGCCATGGAAGCGGAGGGGGCGTGCAGGCCCTAAGCCTCGCAAACGGCGGGATCAGATTGCCACGTAGGCCTCGACGGCGTCGCTGAGGCGGCGCAGGCCGGCCAGGCCGTCGCGCTCCAGGTTGCGCACCCGGTCGCGGCTGATGCCCAGGATGCGGCCGATGCCGGTGAGGCTCATCGGCTCCTCGCCGTCGATGCCGTAGCGCATCTTCAGCACGCGGCCCTGCAGATCCGGCAGTTGATCGAGCAGGGCCCGCAGGTCCCCCTTGAGGCACTCACCATCCACCAGCTCAGACGGCAGCAAGTCGTCACCGGCCAGCAGATCCAGCAGTTCGGTGTCCTCGCCATCGCCCACCTTTGTTTCGAGGCTCACCGGCTGGCGGGCGCGGCAGAGCAGATCCTTCACTTCCTCTTCGGGCAGTTCCACCGCCACCGCCAGCTCGCTCAGGGTGGGGGTGCGGCCCAGCTCCTGGCTCAGCTCCCGCTGGCCCTTCTTGAGCTTGTTGAGCGTTTCGGTGATGTGGATCGGCAGCCGGATCGTGCGGCTCTTCTCGGCGATCGCCCGGGTGATGCCCTGGCGGATCCACCAGTAGGCGTAGGTGGAGAACTTGTAACCGCGGGTGGGGTCGAACTTCTCGACGCCCCGCACCAGGCCGATCGTGCCCTCCTGGATCAGGTCGAGCAGCTCCATGTTCCGCTTGGTGTACTTCTTGGCCACGCTCACCACCAGGCGCAGGTTGGCCGCCACCATCCGCTCCTTGGCGCGGCGGCCGGCGTGCAGGCGCTTACGCAGCACCTCGGGCTGCAGGCCCACCGCCACCGCCAGTTCCTGCTGGCTCGGATCGCTGCCGCCGGAGCGCATCTTCAGCTCTTCTCGCATCTCCTCGAGGGCCATCAGCTCCTGCACCTGCCGGCCCAGGGTGATCTCCTGCTCATGGCTCAGCAGCGGCACCCGGCCGATGTCCCGCAGGTAGGAGCGGACCAGATCGCCATCCACCGGGGGCATGGAACGGGTCGGGACGGCGCGGACGGCCGACTGGACAGTGACGGGACGGACAACGTCGGAGGTCGAGGGCTGGGCAGCGGCGAAGGCGACGACCATGGAACCGATCCATAACTATCTGTAAAGCGTAACATCACGAAGTGTGAACTCCTCTCAGAAAGCACCGATCCGCCGGATCACCCCATTCCCAGCCTTGGCAGCAGCAGCTGGGCGGTCTTGAGGTAGATGAAAACGCCGGCCACATCCGTGGCCGTGGTGATGAACGGGGCCGACATCAGGGCCGGATCCAGGCCGAGGCGGTCGAACAGCAGGGGCAGGGCCGCGCCCGCAGTCGCGGCCAGGGTGGTGATCGCCACCAGGCTGATGCCGGCCGAGGTCGCCACCAGGGCACTGCCCCCCATGGTCCAGGCCCAGGGCACCACCACCACCGCCAGCAGACCGCCCAGCAGCGCCCCGGCGACCAGCTCCCGGCCGATGGTGCGCCAGGGCCCCAGGGATTGGAGCCGCTGGGTGCTCAGGCCCCGGATGACCACGGTGGAGCTCTGGGCCCCGACGTTGCCACCGGTGCCGATCAGCAGTGGGATGAAGGCCGCCAGCAGCACCACCTGCTTCAGCACCAGCTGCTCGGAGGCGATCACGGCCGAGGTCCCGGTGTTCGCCACCAGCAGCACCAGCAGCCACACCACCCGGCGACGGGCCACGGTGAACAGGTTGCTGCGGAAGTAGTCGTCCTCGTCGCCGGCCTGCACGGCGCCGGCGGCGTAGAGGTCGCGGGTGGCCTCCTGCTGGATGACGTCGATGACGTCGTCGACGGTGACGATCCCCACCAGCCGCTGCTCCCGGTCCACCACGGGCACCGCCAGGAAGTCGTAGCGCTGGATCACCCGGGCCACCTCCTCCTGGTCAGTGTCGGTGGCGACGCTCATCACCTCGCGCGTCATCACATCCCCCAGCCGGTCCTCCGGATCCGCCGTCACCAGATCCCGCAGCGAGAGCATGCCGCTGAGGTGGCGCGAGGCGTCGGTCACATAAAGGCTGTAAATCGTCTCCGTGTCGCGGGCGCGGCGGCGGACGATGTCGAGGGCCTGCTGGGCGCTGTGGAATTCCTTGAGGTCGATGAACTCGGTTGTCATCAGGCGGCCGGCGGTTTCGGCCTCGTAGCCCAGCATCTGGGCCGTGACCCGACGTTCCGCCGGAGAGAGCTCCGCCAGCAGCCGCCGCACCACCTTGGCCGGCAGTTCATCGAAGAGGCGCACCCGGTCGTCCGGGGACATCTCCTCCACCAGTTCCAGCACCTCACCGGAGCGCAGCCGCTCCAGCAGGCTCTGCTGCACCGAACCATCGAGGTATTCGTAGACCTCAATCGCCTCGTTCTTGGGCAGCAGCCGGAAGGCGAGAGCCTGCAGCGTGCGCGGCAGGGTGCCGATCGCCTCGGCGGAATCCACCGCCTGCACTGGCTGCAGCAGCAGTTTGGCGCCGTCGTAATTGCCCGCCTGCAGCAGCCCCTCCAACTGGCGGGCCACCACCTCGGCGACGGCGGAGGCCTCAGCCATCGCTCCTCGCATGCCGGTGGATACGAGTGTATGGGCTGAGCCGCTAGGGTCCGCGGCGAACATCCCTCCCCAGGAACCGATGGCCGTGAACGTGAGCGACGTGGTGGTGCGCACCGCCGCCGGCGAGGAGCGCCGGCTCGGCGCCTGGGCCGGCCAGGTGCTGCTGATCGTCAATGTGGCCAGCCGCTGCGGCTTCACCCGCCAGTACACCGGCCTGCAGGCCGTGCAGGACCGCTTCGGCCCCCAGGGGTTCGCCGTGCTCGGCTTCCCCTGCAACGACTTTGGCGCCCAGGAGCCGGGGACCCTCGACGAGATCCAGCAGTTCTGCTCCACCACCTACGGCGTGGGCTTCGAACTGTTCGACAAGGTGCATGCCACCGGCTCCAAGACAGCGCCCTACGACACCCTCACCCAGGCCGAACCCGCCGGCGATGTGGCCTGGAACTTCGAGAAGTTCCTGATCGGCAAGGACGGCTCCGTGGTGGCCCGCTTCAAGAGCGCCGTGGAACCGGACGGGGCCGAGCTGGTGGCTGCGATCGAGAAAGCGCTGGCCGCCTAAGCGTCCAGCGCCTGGCCCCGAAGCGCCGGCGGCAGCTCAGCCCGCCAGCCAGCCGCGGCTGGCCCGCCCGGCTGCCGTGGAGGCCTCCACCTGGAGCCAGCGGCGGCCGCCGGGCTCCATCCACTCGCGCAGGACCCGCAGCGGGGCCCCGGCTTCCGGACGCGCCAGCACGGGCGCCTGGCAGCGGGGGGCGCAGTGGAGCCCGAGGCTGCCGTTGCTGAGCAGGGGCTCGGCCTGGCGCTCGCGACGACGGACTTCCGGCAAGCGCCGGTCGCCGCCGCCGGCGGGCAGGGCCGCCGGGGCCAGCAGGGCGAACCCGAGCAGGGCGGCCCAGCGCCAGGCCGGCACCGGCATCGGATGGCGTGGGGACATCAAATGTCGAGCTGGGCGAAATCCAGCTCGGCGCTGTGGGTCTCGATGAATTCCCGCCTCGGCGCCACCTTGTCGCCCATCAGGATCGTGAAGATGCGGTCGGCCTCGAGGGCATCCTCGATTTCCACCCGCTTCATCATGCGGGTCTCCGGGTCCATGGTGGTTTCCCAGAGCTGCTTGGGCATCATTTCGCCCAGGCCCTTGAAGCGCTGGATGTTGTAGTTGGCCTTCTCGCCGAAACCTTGGAGAACCTTCTTGAGCTCGTTTTCGTTGTAGCAGTAGTTGTGGTTCTTGCCGCGCTCCACCTTGTACAGCGGCGGGCAGGCGATGTAGATGTAGCCACCTTCCACCAGGGCCTTCTGATAGCGGTAGAAGAAGGTGAGCAGCAGGGTGCGGATGTGGGCGCCGTCCACGTCCGCGTCAGTCATGATGACGATGCGGTGGTAGCGAAGGTTCTTCTCCTCGAAATCTTCTCCTTTGATGCCCAGGCCCAGGGCCGTGATCAAGGCCTGGATCTCGGTGTTCTTGTAGATCTTGGCGTCATCGGTCTTTTCGATGTTGAGGATCTTGCCGCGCAGGGGCAGGATGGCCTGGAAGCGGCGGTCGCGGCCCTGTTTAGCGGAGCCGCCGGCCGAATCCCCCTCCACGATGTAGATCTCCGATTCGCTCGGGTCGCGGGAGCTGCAGTCGGCCAGCTTGCCGGGGAGGGTGGAACTCTCCAGCACCGACTTACGCCTGACCAGCTCCCTCGCCCGGCGGGCGGCTTCGGCGGCGTTGAAGGCCTGGATCGCCTTCTCCAGGATCAGGTCGATCACCTGGGGGTTGAATTCCAGGTATTCCCCCAGGGCCTCACCCACCGTCGTGTCGACGATGCCGCGCACCTCGGTGTTACCCAGCTTGGTCTTGGTCTGGCCTTCGAATTCCGGTTCCGGCACTTTCACCGAGAGCACGGCCGTGAGACCCTCGCGGATGTTCTCACCGGCCAGGTTGGTGTCGGCGTCCTTTCGCTTGCCGCGCTTCTTGGCGAAGGTGTTCAGAGTGCGGGTGAGCACTGTCTTGAGGCCCTCGATGTGGGTGCCGCCATCCACGGTGCGGATGTTGTTGGCGAAGCCCAGGATGCTGTCGGAATAGGCATCCACGCACCACTGCAGGGCCGCCTCCACCTGGACGCCGTCCTTGGTGGCATTCACATAGATGATCTCGGCATGCAGAGGGTCCTTCTCCGCATTCATGTAGGCGACGTACTCCTTGATGCCGCCTTCGTAGTGATAGACCTCCTCGTGGGCTTCGCCGGCGGCGTTGGTGGCCGCGGCTCGCTCATCGCGGAAAACGATGCGGACCCCGCCGTTCAGGTAGGCCAGCTCCCGCAGACGGGCCGAGAGGGTGTGGTAATCGAACGCGATCCCGCCACTGAAGATCTCGAGGTCGGGCAGGAAGCGCACCGCGGTGCCGGTGCCGGCGTCGGGGGCGTCCTCGGAGGCGAGGGTGCCGATCGGCAGGCCGCGCTCGAACCGCTGGCGGTGGACCTGGCCCTGGCGGTGAACCGTGACCTCCACCCACTCGCTGAGGGCATTGACCACCGAGATGCCGACGCCGTGCAAACCGCCGGAAACCTTGTAACCGCCACTGCCGAACTTGCCGCCGGCGTGGAGCACGGTCAGCACCGTCTCCAGGGCGCTGCGGCCGGTGCGGGGGTGGATGTCGGTGGGGATACCGCGGCCGTTATCGGTGACGCTGGCGGAGCCATCCGCGTGCAGCGTGACCACGATCGCGTCGCAGTGGCCGGCCAGGGCCTCGTCCACCGAGTTGTCGACCACCTCGTAGACGAGATGGTGCAGACCCCGGGGGCCGGTGGTGCCGATGTACATGCCCGGCCGCTTGCGCACCGGCTCCAGGCCTTCCAGCACCTGAATCTGTTCGGCGCCGTAGGCCGCTTCGACTTTGATGGCGTCGCTCATTCAGAAAAGATCTCCCCAGGGGGCTGACAAGGGCGGCGAATCCCAGGGGCGGTGGGGCGGCGATGGGGCGAAGCGGCTCCCAAAGGACGCTGCGCAAGGGTCAATCTACCACCGCCGCCCCGGAGAGCCCCAGAGACGCCTCTGGGAATCGATTTGCGCCAGGGGTGCAATCACCCCACGATCCCACCTCCGGCAGGATGGCCCGATCCCCCTGTCGCGCCCGGCCTGCGGCCGCCGCTCCCGACCCCCGTGGTGTCCCTCCCCGGCGCCGATCTCCCCCTGGTGATCGCCCTGCTCGGCCCGACGGCCAGCGGCAAGACCGCCCTGGCGATCGAGCTGGCCGAGGCCCTCGATCTGGCCGTGCTGTCGGTGGACTCCCGCCAGATGTACCGCCATATGGATGTGGGCACGGCCAAGCCCAGCCCCGAGCAGCGGGCCCGGGTGCGCCACGAACTGCTGGATCTGAGCGACCCCGATCAGCCGCTCACCCTGCAGGAGTTCACGGCCCTGGCGGGGGCCGCGATCGCGGCGGAACACCGGCGCCGGGGCGTGGCCCTGCTGGTGGGGGGCAGCGGGCTCTATCTCAAGGCACTGCTGGTGGGTCTGCGGCCGCCGGCGGTGCCGCCCCAGCCGGCCCTGCGGGCCCAGTTCACCGCCCTGGGTCAGCCGGTGTGCCACCAGCTGCTGCGCCAGGCGGATCCGGCGGCGGCCGGTCGCATCGCCGCGGCGGATGCGGTCCGCACCATCCGGGCCCTGGAGGTGCTCTATGCCACCGGGCGGCCCCTCTCGGCCCAGCAGGGCCAGTGCCCTCCCCCCTGGCGGGTGCTGGAGCTGGGCCTGGATCCGGCCGACCTGCACCAGCGCATCGGGCGCCGCACGGCCGCCCTCTACAACGGCGGACTGGTGGAGGAAACGGCCCAGCTGATCGATCGCTTCGGCGCCGACTGCCCGTTGCTGAGCACGATCGGCTATGGGGAAGCGGCGCAGCTGCTGCGGGGCGAACTGGAGCGGGACGCCGCCATCGCCCTGACGGACCGGCGGACCCGGCAGTACGCCAAACGGCAGCGCACCTGGTTCCGGCGCCAGCACCAGCCCCTCTGGCTGACGGATGCCGCCACGGGCGGGGCTTCGGAGGCCGATGTGCTTCAACAGGCCATGGGGGCGGCCATGGGCGGTTTAGGGTGAACAGCTAACCGCCCCTGTGAATGCCTCCCCGTCCCCGTTTTGATCGCCGTGCTCCCGTGCGGGAGCTGCCCAACATCAACGACCGCATCAGCTACCCCAACCTTCGTGTGGTGGATGCGGACGGCAGTCAACTGGGAGTCATCACCCGAGAGGCGGCCCTCGAGGTTGCCCGCGACCGCGAACTGGATCTGGTTCTGGTGAGCGAGAAGGCCGATCCGCCGGTCTGCCGGATCATGGATTACGGCAAGTACAAGTTCGAGCAGGAGAAAAAGGCCAAGGAGGCCAAGAAGAAATCGCACCAGACCGAGGTCAAGGAGGTGAAGATGCGCTACAAGATCGACTCGCACGACTACCAGGTGCGCATCGGTCAGGCGGTGCGCTTCCTCAAATCCGGCGACAAGGTGAAATGCACGGTGATCTTTCGGGGCCGCGAGATCCAGCACACGGCCCTGGCCGAGCAGCTGCTGTATCGCATGGCCAAGGACCTCGAAGAAAACGCCGAGATCCAGCAGCCCCCCAAGCGGGAAGGACGCAACATGATCATGTTCCTGAGCCCGCGCAAGCAGGCGGCCGGCAAGACCGCCGCCGCCGCCGCCGGCTGAGCCCGCCCTCAGGCCGAGCCCCGGCCCCCTTGCGCCCCAAGCACCTGCTCGAAGCTGTCGAGCAGTAACGACCAGCCTGCCGCCGCCGCCTCGGGGCGATGGTCGGGCCGGGCCGCACACATGAAGCCGTGCCCCCCCTCCAGCAGCACCAGCCGGTGGGGCGGGGCCTGGACCGCGGCCAGAACCCGGGCGGCGTTGGCGGCCGAAAGGGCCGTTTCAATCTCCGCCACATCCGCCGGGGGGATGAGGGGATCGCCATCACCGCAGATGCACAGCAGTGTGCCGCTGATCGACGGCACCAGCTCCAGGCTGGCGGGTCCACCGCCCGGGCGCCCTGAGGCCACGCCGGCTCCGTAGAAGTCCACCGTGACGGCCACCGCGGGCAGGGTGGCCGCCAGCAGGGCGACATGGCCGCCGAAACAGAACCCCACACAACCCAGGCCGGCGGCAGGGGAGGGCAACTGTTGCTGCAGCCAGTCGGCGGCCAGGCCCACATCGCTCAGCAGCTGGTCGGTGCGGGTTCGCTCCTTGTGACTGCGGCCCAGGGCCAGCTCCTCCGGGCCGTAACCCAGTTCCAGCTCAGGGGCGGTGCGGGCGTAGAGCGGCACCGCCAGGGCCCCGTAGCCCGCCTCGGCCAGCCGCTGCGTGACGCTGCGGATCCAGCCGTTGATCCCGAACACCTCCGGCAGCACCAGCACCCCTCCCCGGAGCGTTCCATCGGCCGGTCGGGCCCACCAGCAACGCAGCGGAACCTGGTCCGGCCGCCGGGGGTCGAGCTGCAGCCAGGAGGCGACGGAATCGGGGACGGTCAAACCGGCACAGGGCAACCGGCACATGGTCGTATGACAACGAGGGAATTGTCACGGGGCCCAAAGCTCCTTAGGGTGGCGGCCAGAACCCCTGGCCACACTGGCGTGCGTTTTCACATTCAGCAGGAGAGCGACATCCCGGCGTCGACCCAGCTGTACAACCAGATCTGCTTCGCCATCGCCGCCCGGCACTACCCACCGGGCCACCGGCTGCCGAGCACGCGCCAGCTGGCCATGCAGACCGGCCTGCACCGCAACACGATCAGCAAGGTCTACCGCCAGCTCGAAACCGACGGCGTGGTGGAGGCCATGGCCGGCTCAGGGATCTATGTGCGCGACCAGCAGAACCCGCGCGAGATCAAGCCGCCGCCGGGGCTGCGCAGCAAGGCCCTGCCGGACATCGACCGGGAGGTGCGCCAGAGCGTCGATGGGCTGCTGAATGCCGGCTGCACCCTGCAGCAGGCGCGGGAACTGCTCACCCGGGAAATCGACTGGCGGCTGCGCTGCGGTGCCCGGGTACTGGTGAGCACCTCCCGCGAGGACATCGGCGCCTCGATCCTGATCGCCGAGGAACTCAAACCCAGCCTGGAGGTGCCGGTGGAGGTGGTGCCGATCGAGGAGCTCGAATCGGTGCTGGAAACCTCCAGCAAGGGCACGGTGGTCACCAGCCGCTACTTCCTCCAGGAGGTGGAGCAGATCGCCAAGGTGCACGGGGTGCGGGCCGTGCCGGTCGACCTCAACGACTTCGGCCACGAACTGGGCATGCTCAAGGAGCTGCGCCCCGGCAGCTGCGTGGGCCTGGTCAGCATCAGCCCCGGGATCCTGCGGGCCGCCGAGGTGATCCTGCACAGCATGCGGGGCAACGAACTGCTGGTGATGACGGCCAATCCCGACACCAGCAGCCGCCTGCTGGCCCTGCTGCGGGCCTCGAGCCACGTGATCTGCGACAAGCCCAGCCTGCCCCTGGTGGAGCAGACCCTGCGCCAGAACCGCGCCCAGCTGATGCGCCTGCCCATGGTGCACTGTGCCCAGAGCTACCTCGGCAGCGCCACGATCGACCAACTGCGCAAGGAGATCGGCCTCCTGGCGGTCTGACGGCTCGCTGACGCCGGCGGCCGGACGCAGGCAGAATGACGTGGCGGGTAGAATAACTGGGATTTCTACCATGCTGGGCCATGGGCATGAACATCAAGGACCCCCAGGTCCATGCCATGGCCAAGGAACTGGCCGCGCGCCGCGGCACCAGCGTCACGAATGCCGTGCGCCAGGCCCTGGAGGCGGAGCTCACCAGAACAACGGCGCCCGGGCCTGAGAACGTGCGCTCCACCCGACTGGAAGCCATCCGCCAGATCCAGGCGCGCTTCTCGGAGCTTCCCGTCAGGGATCCGAGGTCCTCTCGCGACCTCCAGGACAGCCTCTACGACCACCAAGGCCTGCCGATCTGAATGCCTCCCCCAGCCATGGTCATCGACACCTCCGCCTTTCTGGCGGTGCTGCTCAGGGAAGAGGGGGCCGAAGCGCTTGCCGTGCTGATGGCGGAGGCGCCGATGCTGCTGATGTCAGCGGCGACGAAGCTGGAGGCCTCGCTCGTGGCCGAAGGAAGCCGCATCGGCGCCACCAGCGAGGCCGTCGAAGCCCTCTGCCAGGCCCTGGACGTTCAGGTCGTGCCGTTTGATCAGAGCCATCTGCTCTGGGCGCTGAGGGGCTGGCGCGAGTTCGGCAAGGGGCGCCACCGGGCAGGCCTGAATCTGGGGGACTGCTTCAGCTACGGGCTGGCCAGGGCCATGAACATGCCGCTGCTCTACAAGGGGGATGACTTCAACCGCACCGACGTGCGTTCTCCCGACCCGGGCACCTGAAGGATCCCACCATGCTCGATGCACTCAGGGCCGACCTGGCCATCATCCGGCAACGGGATCCGGCGGCCAGGGGCACCCTGGAGATCCTGCTCTGCTACCCGGGCTTCCACGCCCTCGAGCTGCACCGCGTCAGCCACCGCCTCTGGAGGCTGGGCCTGCCCCTGATCCCCCGGCTGCTGAGCCAGCTGGGACGCCTGCTCACCGGCGTGGAGATCCACCCGGGCGCCCGGATCGGCCGCGGGGTGTTCATCGACCACGGCATGGGCGTCGTGATCGGCGAAACCAGCGTCATCGGCGACAACTGCCTCCTCTACCAGGGCGTGACCCTGGGGGGCACCGGCAAGGAGCACGGCAAGCGCCACCCCACCCTGATGGAGAACGTGGTGGTGGGGGCGGGGGCCAAGGTGCTGGGGGCGATCACCGTGGGCCCCAACACCCGCATCGGCGCCGGCTCGGTGCTGCTGCGCAACGTGGGGGCTGACAGCACCGTGGTGGGCATTCCCGGCCGGGTGATCCACCAGGCGGGGGCCCGCATCGATCCCCTGGCCCACTCCGCCCTGCCGGACGCGGAGGCCTCGGTGATCCGCAACCTGATGGAGCGGATCGACAGCCTGGAGAATGACGTCAACCGGCTGCAGGCCTGCCTGCGGGAAGTGGCCGCCGGCAGGCCGTTGCAGGAGCCCTGCAGCGGCAACGCCCAGAACCTGCGCGATCGGGAGATCCTCGAGTTCCTGGGCGAAACCGCGAACGGCGAGGAGACCCCCCTCAGGCCGTGACCGCCTGGGGCACCTGGGGCTGGAACATGAACATCGAGTAGATCACGTTGCGCCGCATCTGGGTCATCATCTCCAGGAACATGTCGTAGCCCTCGTTCTTGTATTCGATCAGGGGATCCTTCTGGCCGTAGCCCCGCAGACCCACCGATTCCCGCAGGGCCTCCATGGCCTGGAGGTGTTCACGCCAGAGGGTATCGATCTGCTGGAGGATGAAGAAACGCTCCGCTTCCCGCATCAGGCCAGGCCGCATCTGCTCGATCTGCCCCTCCTTGATGTCGTAGGCATTGCGCATCTGCTCCTGCAGGAAGGCCTTGAGTTCCTCCATCGAGAGGCCGCCCACCTGATCAGGGGTGAGATCCTCCAGCAGGTAGATGAACTCCTTGACCTTCTCCACCAGACGGGTGAGATCCCACTCCTCGGGCGGCAGGTCGGGGTTCACATAGGCCTCGACGATGTCGTCGATGGTGCGCTCCCCATAGCCGATCACCTGCTGCTTGAGCTCCCTGCCCTCCAGCACCCGACGCCGCTCGGTGTACACCGCCTTGCGTTGGTTGTTCATCACCTCGTCGTACTCGAACACCTGCTTGCGCATGTCGTAGTAGTACGTTTCCACCTTCTTCTGGGCCCCCTCCAGGGAGCGGGTGAGCATGCCCGATTCGATCGGCATGTCCTCCTCCACCCGGAAGGCGTTCATCAGGCCCGCCACCCGGTCGCCGCCGAAGATGCGCAGCAGGTTGTCCTCAAGGGAGAGGAAGAAGCGGGTGCTGCCCGGGTCGCCCTGGCGGCCGGCCCGGCCGCGCAGCTGGTTGTCGACGCGACGTGATTCGTGGCGCTCGGTGCCGATCACGTGCAGGCCCCCGGCGGTGCGGACCTGGCCCTCCTCCTGCTTGACCACGACGTCGTACTCGGCACGCACCTGGGCGATCAGTTCGCGCAGGCGCTGGATCTGGGGATCGTCGGTGGGGGCCTTCTCCGCCGCCTGGGCGATGCGGTCCTCGAGTTCGAGCACGGTCAGGGTGCGATCGCCCCAGGCCGCTACCAGCTCACGGGCGAAGCTGGACAGCGCCTTCTCCGTGTCTTCGGAGAGGCTGCAGGGGTAGAGGTTGCCGATGGCCCGGGCCTCGGTGGCGGGCCTGGAGCTGGGGGCCACGGCGCCGCCGAAGCCGGCCGGCGCCTCGGTGGAACGCTGCAGGGGCACCGGCGGACGGTGGCCCTCCTCAGGACGCACCAGCCGGGGCAGCAGCACTTCCCGCAGCTTGAGGCGGGCCATGTAGTCGCTGTTGCCGCCCAGGATGATGTCGGTACCCCGGCCGGCCATGTTGGTGGCGATGGTGACGGCGCCGGCCCGGCCCGCCTGGGCGACGATCTCGGCCTCCCGCTCCACGTTCTCCGGCTTGGCGTTGAGCAGGTTGTGGGGGATCGACTGCTCCTGCAGCAGGGTGGAGAGCAGCTCCGACTTCTCCACGCTGGTTGTGCCCACCAGCACGGGACGGCCGGTCTTGTGCACCTGGGCGGTCTCGGAGGCCACGGCCTGCCACTTCGCCGTTTCGGTCTTGTAAACCTGGTCGGGCCAGTCGGCGCGGGAGCGGGTCCGGTTGGTGGGCACCACGGCCACCTCCAGCTTGTAGGTCTTCTCGAACTCCACTTCCTCGGTCTTGGCGGTGCCGGTCATGCCCGCCAGCCGGGGGTAGAGCAGGAAGAAGTTCTGGTAGGTGATGCTGGCCAGCGTCTGGGTCTCGGGCTGGATCGGCAGGACCTCCTTCGCTTCGATCGCCTGGTGCAGGCCGTCGCTCCAGCGGCGCCCCGGCATCACCCGACCCGTGAACTCGTCCACGATCACCGCGTCGGAGTCGCGCACGATGTAGTTGACGTCCTTGACGAACAGCTCCTTGGCCTTGAGGGCGTTGTTGATGAAGTGGGCCCAGGGGTCCTGGGGGTTGAAGAGGTCCTGGACGCCGAGCAGCTGCTCCGCCTTCTGGTAGCCCTCGTCGGTGAGGGTGACGTTGCGCTGCTTCTCATCGACCTCGTAGTCGCCCTCGGGATCGATGCCGTCCTTGCCCATCTCGGCGGCACGCACGAGCTCGCCGGCGATCCGGGCCGCCTGCATGTACTTCTCCTGGGGCCGCTCGATCTGCCCGGAGATGATCAGCGGGGTGCGGGCCTCGTCAACGAGGATCGAATCCACCTCGTCAATGATGCAGTACTGGAATTCGCGCTGCACCACCTCGGCGATATCGCTCGCCATGTTGTCGCGCAGGTAGTCGAAGCCCAGTTCGGAGTTGGTGGCGTAGGTGATGTCGCAGGCGTAGTTGCGGCGCCGCTCCGGCGGGCTCATGTCCTGCTGGATCAGGCCGACGCTCAGCCCCAGGAAGCGGTGGATCTGGCCCATCCACTCGGCGTCGCGGCGGGCCAGGTAGTCGTTGACCGTGACCACGTGGACCCCGCGGCCGGTGAGGGCGTTGAGGTAGGCCGGCAGGGTGGCCACCAGGGTCTTGCCCTCGCCGGTCTTCATCTCGGCGATCTGGGCGTTGTGCAGCACCATGCCACCGATCAGCTGCACGTCGAAGTGGCGCATGCCCAGCACCCGCTTGCCGGCCTCCCGCACCACCGCAAAGGCCTGGGGCAGCAGCTTGTCGAGCAGGGCCTTGCGGCTTGCGGCCGTCTCGGGCTTCTCCAGCTGCTGGCGGAACTCGGCCGTCAGGCCCCTCAGCTCCTCGTCGCTGAGGGGCTCGATCTCCTCTTCCAGCAGGTTGATGTCGGACACCAGCGGCTGGTAGCGCTTCAGCTTGCGGGCATTGGGATCACCCAGCAGCAGCTTGAGCATGGAGATGGCCTGTCCGTAGTTGATTACCCTACCATCGCAAAACCGTGGCCGAGAGCGAAGAATCGTGCTGCTGCAAGGGTTCTCGGCGTCGCTTCCGCCGGGGATCCGCACCTGCAGTGCCCACCGGCCCCGGCCGCCTAGCAGGATTCGCAGCTGATGCCCTTCACGCCGGCCCGTTGAGCACCGCCATCCCCAGGCCCCGAGACCCTGCCGCAGCCCCGGTGCGGCTGATCCGCCACGGCGGCCTGTGCCTGCGCCTGCGCTGGCGGTTGGCGGCCCTGGGCGCCCTGCTCGACGGCCACAGCTTCTGGGCCACCGGCCGGCAGCGCTCCCAGCTGGGACGGATGCTGAGGGGCAGCCAGGTGGTGGTGAGCGCCTGGCAGGGGAGCCGCCTGGTGGGATTCGGGCGCGCCACCAGCGATGGGGTGTTCCGCGCCGTGCTCTGGGACGTGGTGGTGGCGGCGGACCACCAGGGACGGGGACTGGGCCGGCGGGTCGTTGAAGAGCTGCTGGCCAGCCCTCCCGTGGCCGCAGCAGAACGGGTGTATCTGATGACCACCTCGGGCGAGGGCTTCTACGAACGGCTGGGCTTCAGCCGGGTGGACAGCCAGCGGCTGATGCTGAAACAGACAAGCGGATGAAGAGATTCGAACTCTCGACCCTCTCCTTGGCAAGGAGATGCTCTACCACTGAGCTACATCCGCATTGATCGGACCCAGGCTTGCGTGCCGATAACGGCGCTGGGCTCGGCCCTGCCGGCTCACACCGACAAGTTGAGCATGCCCCATGGGGGGTCCCTTGGTCAAATGGGCGCGGTGACGGCGAATCCGGGGATCGGGGGCGCCAGGCGAAAGCGCCCATAAAGTCCTGAGGTGGCGGTGGCGGCTAGGCATGTGGTGGCGAACTCCCTGGCTGAGACAGCGGCGGCTGCTGCTGGGGCTGGCCCTGTTCGACACCCTGCTGTTGTTGGGCACTTACAACAGCCTGTTCCTGCAACGGTTCGACCGCTGGGCCGGCGTCACTGGGGGCATCGGAAGCCTGATCGGGCTCTGGGTGGGGGTCTCCTACCTGCTGGGGCGCTATTCCAAGCCCGACCAGGGTCAGCGTGATTCCCAGCGCCGGCGGCTGGGCGCCACCGCCGTGGTCGCCCTGCTGGTGCTGGCCGTCGTGGTGGTTGTCCTCAACTGGGGACTGAAGGTTGAAGATCCGCGAACGTTCCGCAACTTCATCCTTCCCCTGCTAGCGGCCGTCACCCTGGCCTCCGGAACGGCCCAGCTGGTCGTCACCCGCCTGCTGAGTCGGCGCCAGGCCTGGCTGCTGGTGGGGGAGGCTGAGGAACTGAACGTGGTTCAACGGGAACTGGAGCGTGACGGAGGTCAGCCACTGCTCGCTCTCCACTACTGCGACTGCCGGGCGCTCGCTCCTGACTTCGAGACGATCCTGCTGTCGGTGGATGGCATCGCAGTGAGTGAGGCCGCCGAACTGAACGATGCCCTGCTGCAGAAGTTGCTGGCACGGCGCGAACGCGGCGCCAGCGTCTGCAGCCTCGTGATCTGGGTCGAGCATCACCTGCAGCGGGTTCCCCCGGAGCTGTTCTCCAGTCGCTGGCTGCTGCAGGCGGATGGGTTCGAACTGCAACCCAACCGCTGGGGATGGCAGCTCAAACGCCTTGGCGACGTGGTCGTCGCCAGCCTGTTGTTGGTGGTCACGGCGCCGATCCTGCTGATCGCCGCCATCGCCATCCGCCTCGAAGACGGGGGGGGCATCCTCTACCGCCAGCGGCGCACAGGCCTCTACGGGGAGGCCATCGAAGTGTGGAAGCTGAGAACCATGTGCCAGGAAGCGGAGACACGCGGGGCCCGCTGGGCCAGCCGCAATGACCCCCGTGTCACCGTGGTGGGAAACACATTGAGACGGCTGCGCATCGATGAACTGCCCCAGCTGATTTCCGTTCTCAAGGGTGAGATGAGTCTGATCGGTCCAAGGCCGGAGCGGCCCGAGATTGAGGACACTCTCGAACAACAGATCCAGCATTATCGGGTGCGCCACTGGGTGCGGCCAGGCCTGAGCGGGTGGGCGCAGGTCTGCTACCCCTATGGCGCCAGCATTGAAGACAGCAGGATGAAACTCAGCTACGACCTTTATTATCTGCGCAATGCCAGTCTGATGCTTGACACTCTCATTCTGATCAAGACAATACGTCTGCTGGCAAGAGCCCGAGGGGCCCAGCCTGTCAGTTGTCAACTGCCATCCAGAGCCGACTTCAAGGCCATGCGTAGAGCCCCATGACCCCGTAGGATCAGCCGTGAATGGCAACGGTCTTTGGCGACTGTCCTGATCACTGGAGGAGCCGGCTTCATCGGCAGCCACACCTGTCTCGTCCTGATCGGTGCGGGCCATCGTGTGGTTGTTGTCGACAACCTGCAGAACAGCAGCGTTGAAGCACTGCACCGTGTCGCAGAGCTCTGCAGCCTCAGCCCGGACCATGCCAGCGGCCACCAGGAATGGAGGTCGGCCTCGGGCGAAAGCCAACTGATCTTCATCAACGGTGATATCAGAAGCCCCGTTGACCTGGATCTGGCCTTCCGATCCGGAGGCCCCGGGGACAGCTCCGATATCACGGCCGTTCTTCACTTCGCCGGCCTCAAAGCGGTGGGGGACTCGATCCACCAACCGCTCAGCTACTGGCACGTCAACGTCGAAGGCACGCGCTGCCTGCTGGAGGCCATGCGCCGGCACGGCTGCCGCACCATCGTGTTCAGCAGCACCGCCGCGCTCTATGGCGTCCCCGAGGCGTTGCCGATCCCGGAAAGTGCCTGCATTCAGCCGGCCAATCCCTACGGTCAGACCAAAGCGGCTGTCGAGCAGCTGCTGGCCGATGTCGCCCAGAGTGAACCGGGCTGGCGCATGGCGCGATTGCGCTATTTCAACCCCGTCGGCGCCCACCCCAGCGGATGCATCGGCGAAGACCCCAATGGGGTGCCCTCGAATCTGTTTCCCCTGATCACGCAGGTGGCCATGGGGATCCGGCCCCATGTGAAGATCTTCGGCTCCGACTGGCCCACACCTGATGGCACCGGCATCCGTGACTTCATCCATGTGATGGATCTCGCCGAAGGCCATCGGCAGGCCCTGGACGTGCTCCTGGCCTCAGACGAACAGATCCTGACCCTCAACCTGGGCAGTGGCCAGGGCCATTCCGTGCTCGAAATGATCCAGGCCTTCGAGCGGATCAACGGCTGTCTTGTGGCCTATGAGTTTGCGCCGCGCAGGCCAGGCGATGTGGCGGAGAGTGTGGCCGATCCCTCTGCCGCCAAGCATCTTCTGGGCTGGTCCACCACGCGAAGTCTTGAGGACATCTGCCGGGATGGCTGGGCCTGGAGGCAGCGGAACCGGAACGGCTACCGCAATCGGCGATAGAGCCAGCTCTGCAGGCTGGCCGGCATGATGCGAAGGCCAAAAGCGGCAAAAGCCCAGAGAAGATTCATCGGTGAAGACAGCTGAAGCTCCCGCATGGCCCTGAGCCGGACGTGGAGGTCCGCCCACGCCTGCTGCCAACCGCCGCGGCGTCGGAAGAAGGCGGCGTCCCGCTGGAAGTTCAGCAGCGGTTCCGGCAGGTTGGCGAACACATAGCCCGACGTCGCCGCCGAGATCCAGAGATGGTAGTCCTCGGTGCGTTTCACATCTTCACGGTAACGAAGACCGGACTCAAAAACCCGGCGACGCAGCATCACCGTGGGGTGATTCAGGGGATTGCTGCGCGGCAAGGTGGCCACAATGGCCGCGTGGCTGATGGGCATCCTCTTGAGCTGAAGATAGGCACCGTGCTCATCAACTTCGTGGCAAGCCGTGCCAAGAATGTCAACCTCTGCATGCTCGATCATGTACTGGCGCTGGCGCTCCATGCGCCCGGGAAGGGATTCATCATCGGCATCCATTCGCGCCAGGAAGGCCACACCTGGATCCCGCAGCGCCTCCTCAAGAAGCTGGTTGAGGCCGTGGGCGAGTCCTCGGGATTCCGCCACCTCCCGCAGCACCAGCGTGGCGGGAGCGGCGGCGGCTCGGAACCGGTCGGGGTCCGTGAGCTGGCCACCATCGACCCGCAGGTACAGCAGGTCGCCGGGGGCCAGACTGGAGGCCGTGCTGCGGATGGCCCGCAGGGCCAGGGGAGCTGGTGTGTCCCCCTTCATGCAAAGCAGGGTCGCGATGCGCGCTGTCACAGCGCCTGGGTGGCTTGCAACGGCAGATCGATTTCCACATGGGCCGCCTGGGGAACGAAATCCCGCAGGGCCTCAACATCCACCCGCTGGCCGTCGAGGAAGCGCTCCAGCAGGGCCTCACTGGAGTAGTCATCACTTTCGCCGGCCCGGTTGTCGAGGATGGTCTGCACCTTGTTGATCGGTGCGCAGAAGGCCACCGACTGGTCGAAGCAAAGCAGGTCAGGCTTGACCAAGGCGAAAAGGGAACTGGAGGAGGACAGCACCTGCTCCAGACGGTTGGGGTTGGTGTAGGGGAGCGTCCGCAGCAGGCCGAGCAGATCGGCGAGGCGATACACGGAACTGGACACCTCGATCGGATAGCCGAAGTCGCCGGTCTGTCCCACCCAACGAAACCGCAGCCCACCGTCCACGGGCTGGAAATCCGGCAGCGGCTGCACGCAGTTCATCGAATAGCAGCGCGTGGTGTTGTGGCCGACGCGCAGGGAGAAGCCGATGGCAGAGGGCTGCTGGTCGAGGGCGCCATGGATGGCATGCAACGAAAAGGGCCGCACGAAGATGTTGTCGTCAACGAGAAACAGCAGCTGCTCACAGCTGGCGCGCCAGGAGCGCAGCCGCAGGCGATCCAGGATCCGGCGCCAGCGGGAGGCGGCGGGGGGTTGGCGCAGACAGGCCAGCAGATCGTGGCGAAAGGAGCGCTCCTGCACCCAGTCAATCAGGAGCCGGCCCTGGAACTCCTGCTGCAGCTGGGCATAACCCTGGGCGAACGCCTCTGAGCTGGTCCGGTAGAGCACGGTGATCGGAGACTGCGCCGCCTCCAGGCAATGCAGGGCGAACGACGCCAGGGTCGCCTGCAACTGCAGGGGCCGATCCTTGGAAAAGATCAGGGTGAGGGTGCGCATCAGAGCTGGGGCGGGGCCGGGAACTGGTCGGTGATCGCCTCCCCCTCCAGCAGGCAGCGATACAGCCGTTCGTACTGGTCGGCGATGCCCTCCCAGGTGAAGTGGGCCCGCCAGGCCCGATGGGCGGAGGCGGCCATCCTGGTGCGGGCGGGGGCGTCGGCCAGCAGGGCCTCCAGCCGCTGGGTCCCGGCGGCCAGATCGGCCCGCACACTGCCTTCCCGGTCGTCACTGCGCACACCGGGCAACAACTCGCCCCCACCTGTCCAGCTGATGATCTCGGCCGCATTGCCCACCGGCGTGACCAGGAAGGGGGTGCGGGAAGCAGCGGCTTCGAACAACACCAGGGGGGAACACTCGATCCAGGAGGGGAACAGGAGAAGATCCGCCTCCAGAAAGGCACTAATTGTGTCCTCACGCGATAGCGAAACACACTTGATCTGGCGTTCTTGTACTCTGTTGCGCTTCCGCCTCAGACGGCGCAAGAGTTGAAACCAGATGGGAAAGCCAACGCCACGCAGACTTTTGCGGCGAACGATGTAGTAGAGAGCTTTGAGGATATGAATCGGCCTGACTAATGTTATGACTGGTCGGTCGAAGTCAGGGCAGACGAGCAGCAACGTTGCTTTATTTAGGCTGGAGTGGGAAAAGATCTCTACCGCTTCTTCCTGACCTTTGGCCACTGAGAGATAGCCTGCTACATGCAGGATCAGATGGTGGTCTGTCGGAATTCCTAGACGCTGACGTATGTCACCATCTTCGAAGCGATCAAACTCATCGGCCGCTGCTCCATTGGGAATGATGGCGATTGACTCAACACCGGCATTGCGCGCGAAGTCGATATCTCGGTAGGAGTCGGAAAGAAAGACACAGGCATCGTAGCTGCGCATCCACTCCCCCATTGAGGAGAAATAGTTGCGAAAAATAGGATCTTCGAGAGCAGAAAAACCCGTTGGCACGAACACCTTACGGGCTTTCAGCCGGGAGAGCAGCGGTAGGGTGAGGTCGGTAGCCCATTGCTGGGCTGCGAAGTTCACAATGATGTCTGGATTAAAGTCCAGCAGAAAGTTTTGGTAGCCAGAGACATCGCCCCAGATGCCAATTGCGCTCTTGCCATGAACATCAAAGGACCGGACATCAACGCCTTCAATCTGACTGACTTGGCGTCGTGGGTCGTTGCTTGTGGCGACGGTTACTTGATGGCCTCGCTGCACGAGGCGTTCTGAGATCTGGCGTACCACCTCAGACATGCCGTGACGGGCTGGTAGGTAGGACTCGACCGTATGGAGGATCTTCATGGGTCGAGGGGGCTGGGGGGAACCTACGCCGCAGCCGGGGCGGCGGGATAAACCAGGGTCATGCCTGGGAGGCTGAGACCCGAATGCACGGCATGGAAGCGTCCGGGAAAGGCCGCGAGGGTCTCCTCGACAGCCTGGCGGGGACCGATGTTGTAACCGGATTCCGAGGACTGGAGGAAGGTGTCGTGTAGCAGCAGCAGCGGGTCTGGGACGGCAGCCAGGATCCCGTCGATCTCACGCCTGACGCTGGCATGGGAGTGGTCACCGTCGAGGAAGAACAGGGGGGAAGGGGGACGTCCCGCCCGCTCCCAGAGGACGAGGGAGGTGGTCAGGCCGTCGCCCTGGTGCAGCTGCACACCCTCGAGGCCCCGTACCATCGCGCCCCGCTGGGCATGGGGATGTTCCACATGGTCGACATCGTCGGGGAGATCGCAGGAATGGATGGTGGTGGGGATGTGGAAGTACTGGGCAATTTCGTGAAAGATCCTCGCCGACTTGCCGATGTTGGTGCCCCACTCGAAGATCAGCGATGGCTCGAAGCGACAGACCGTCGCCGTCATCAGCATCAGCTCCTGGAGGGGGAAGGGATGGACGCCGACCACGGGAACCAGGGTGCGGGCCACGAATGCTGAGGTGACCCAGCCGTCCACTTCAAACTCCCCGCAGGCGGGATTGCGGGATGGGTTGGCCGTGCTGAGGAAAGGATTCAGGGATTTCGAACGTTCGGCGGAGGACCCACGAAGATCCAGCAGCCGAGTAAGGAGTCCCATGGTTGTGAATCGGGCGGGCAGAGGGCGTCCTCAGGGGGTGGAGGACGTCGTTAGGGCATGATCCCACATCTCTGTGAGACCACGCTGGAGAGATACATCCGGACGCCATCCACAGGCAGAACGAAGCTTCTGGGCGTCGAGCACATTGGCCTCAACATCGAAACGCCGTGAGGGAAGATGGCGCACCTTAATGGTGTGCCCTGTAGCCTCGGCCAACGGACGCAGCATGGCGATCACATCGAGGTTGCTGGCCCCGATTCCGGTGCCAAGATTATAGATTTCACCATCTCGGCCGAAGTCCAAGGCCGCAAGGATGCCACTGGCCACATCACTGACATGGATGTAATCGCGGATGGTACCCACGTCGCCATAGACCTCGATCTCACGGGCCGAAAGGGTGGCGTCGATGGCAGCGGCGAGGAAACCCTGGCCGGTCCGAGAACGCTGCTGGACGCCGTAGGCGTTGGCTGGCCGCACCACCACCACCGGCAAGTCACGGGTGTGATGAAACATTAGGGCGTAATTGTCGATCGTGAGCTTGGTGATGCCGTAGGGGCTGATGGGGGCTGTCGGGTGGGATTCGGCCATAGGCAGAGTGCAGGGCGGGCCGTAGACCGTGCCTCCGGAGGAAACAAGCAGCAGACGGCGAACCCCGACGGCCATCGCCTCCTCAAGCAATCCGACGCTCCCGGGCAGATTGGCGAGCAGGTCGAAGACGGGGTCGCCGTAACTGGTCTTGGGGACGGTGGCGTAGGCCAGGTCGATCACCTCGCAGCCCGGCTCGAGGATCTCCCGCATCTGGGCGCGATTGCCGAGATCGGCGCTGCGATAGGCGAACGGCAGGGTGGAAGTGTGGGCTCCGGGGGGACGCCGTCCCACAACAGTCACCTCACGGCCGGAAGCGACCAGCTCCTGGCTGACCAGGGAGCCGATGAAACCGGCTCCGCCGATGACGATGGTCTTCATTGCGGCCTCCTGAACCGTTGCGCCACGCGCCAGATGCGCTTGGCGAGATTCCGGAAGGGACCCGCGTTATGCAGGAGGTCGTAGGCGGGGGACGCACGGACCATCCATGCTCCCTTCATGGCCTGGACGCGGGCCAGAGCGTCTTGCCTTAGGGGTGACAGGGCATGTCCCGTAGCGAGGCTCTGGATGGCCTGGAGCAGGACCTCCTGCATCCGGGCAAAGTCGAGTGGGGGCTGCAGTGAGGAAGCGTCACCATGGGTGAGCGCAGCGATGGCATGCACACACGGATCATCACTGGGCAAGCCGGCTGCAGCAGCGATGTTTTCCGCGCTGATCGTGATCAGGCGATTACGGAATGGAGACGGACCGACACGGGACATGCTGCCGGGGATCTCTCGATAAACGAGTAAAACCTGGCCAACGTTCGCCACGGAACCGATACGAGAGAGACGCGACCACAATTCATAGTCTTCCGGCGGTTGGCGCTCAGGGTCTGTGGTGTAGCCGCCAACCTGCTGAAGCGCGGCACGTAAAAGTAGGACAGAACTGTGGACAAACGGGTTGTTGAACAACAATTGATAGCGCAGGGTTGGCTCATCGACTGGATGGCGGTGAAACCGTTCCACGAGGCGATCAACCTCCATGATCTGGGCCCATGAACCCACTAGTACACAGTCTTGGTGTGCTTCCATATAAGCCACCTGCAAGGCGAGGCGATCGGGATGGGAAAGATCGTCCTGATCCTGCCGAGCCACATAGGTTCCACAGGCGAGGGAGATGCCATGGTTGAGGGTACGGGCTAGACCCTGGTTGGCTTGCTGGAAAAAGCGGATGCGCTGATCGTCAAAGTCGTCAAGGACAGAAGCCGACCCATCGACAGAACCATCGTCAATAACGATCAGCTCAAAGTCCTCGAACGACTGAGAAAGAATGCTGGAGATGGCCGCATGCAGATAGGGTAGACCGTTGTATACGGGCAAGACAACCGAAACACGTGGAGATTGAAAAGTCATCTACCCAGCATGTTCCGAGGAGTGGAGGCCCTTGGTCGCTTTGACATGCCAGCCAAAACAGCTGTAGTCGGAAGAACCTCGATCAAGAGATGAACAGATCTGCAAAAATCTCAGAATAACAAGCATCGCCAATCGAACCCGCCACGAGTCCTTAGTAAGGGAGTAGGCGCTGGACATCTGCGGGAGCCTCCTGATTTCCTGGGCAAGATACTCAAAGTAGTTTCCATTCGGCTCCATCTCCACGGAGCCAAAACCAAGATCCTCTAAATGCCTGGAATACCAGTTACTAGAAAAACCAGTTGAAAAGAAATAAGGCGAGAAGTGTGTGAAGCTGCAGAATGGAGCCGTCAGCAGAAGCAGACCTCCAGGTCGCAAGACCCGCGCAAGCTCTCCAATCGCCGCCAAAGGGTCGGGCAGGTGTTCTAGGACCTCAGTACACAAGACGACATCGAAAGAATCACTAGGGACCGGAATGTCGACGATATCGCAGACATAGTCAGTGGCACCATACATCCAGTTCTCAACATGACCACCTAGTCCATCACCCTTCCCATCGTAAGCAGCGTTGTCTTGCGACACATAGTGAAGATGCGAGCAGAAGCGTCGATACTTCTGCTCGCCAGAACCGGCATCTAGCAACCGTGCGCTCGGGGGGATTTTCGTCAGGACTGACTCAACCCACTGGTCACGCAGACTTGAGTTGGTCGTCCCGACAATAAGGGCTGGGTCCTGAAGACGGGAAGTGATTGAGAAGCAGTCCCAAATCGACGACTGCAGCTTCCTTCTAGATTGATTACAAGCAGAAAGCTGGCGATGAATAACCCTTTTAGCTTGGACTATCGGCCGCAAGAGTCGCATCACAGGGTAAGGGAAAAGAATGGAAATACTCAAGTATCTGCGCAGGCGTCAAGACGAAGAGTAACGGATTGGGCGATGCCCAGTTCCAATCGAACACTGAGACCACGAGGGGAGAACTACCACTTGCCTGCTGGCTATGCCGAGCCAGGTTACACCTGCAAGACTCATCGTGAGCGTGATGTGAGCTTAGTTGTGTAGTGCCACCCGGTTGTTCCGGCTGACAAAGGCGTGTGAGATCGAAAGGGTTGTGATGCGACCCACCAGCCCAAGACCTCACTTCTCATGCATACATACCCTAACGCCCGCCTGGGACCCATTGGCCGGGTACGCCTGATCCGTCAGCAACTCGACCAAGGTCGTTGCCTGGCTGGGCTGGCTGCCGAGAACGGCATCAGTGCGCGAACCGCCCGTAAGAAGCTGGCATGATTGTGTTCAGGTGGGCCAGTGGCGCAGGCTCGATCCGAAGCATCTGCAGCAGGCCAAGGAGCTCAGGCACCAGCGCTGCACCCTCCGGGGGATTGCCCGGATGCTGCTGAGGGCAATCAGCACCCTGGCCCGGACAATAAGGCACCTGGGGTTGGCTTCGAAATGGTCAACGTCACGGTCGACGACGCCGCCCCTTTGTCCTGCGTCGAGGTTCAGGCCGACGAGAAGGGGCCAACCACGATGGGCCTTCTACGCCTTGCGGTGGTTTGGGTCGACGTGCAGGGGATCGAGTGACGTCAGGTGCTCAGCGACAACCGGTCTGAAGACAAGTCACATGGCTGGCGGAAAGCCAGCCATGCCGTGGGGCTGAAAATGAAGAAGACAAAGCCAAACACCCCGGGAGCAAACGGCAACGCCGAGCGAAGCATGAAGACTTTGATGAAGGAGTGGGCCTAGGTGATGCCCTACGTCACCACGGCCACCTGGAACGCTCGAAAACCAACCGACCTGCGGATGCATTACCGCCGCTGGTGACACATGACCCTAGGGGGGCCTCACACCCTGAAAACAGCTCGGTTGGCTGCTCAGCTCAGACGATGATCAAAACCATGGCCCGAAAGCACCAGATGTGAGGGGCGAGCGTGCAGTAGCCATTGAAGAACGGCGCAGTGCCCTCTCAGGGCTTGCCCCTCATTCGAAATATGGAAGTCAAGATGGTTGCTGAAGTCGTTGTTGCTCTGAACGCTCAATGAAGTTGACTGCCGACAGAACATCGGATTCAGTATGTAAGCCTGGAGCACCAAGCGCATTCTGCATCTCTCCATACCCAGTTCGCACCAGAATAGGCTTGGTGCCTGCTCGGAAGCCTGCTTCTATGTCAGAAAGCTTGTCGCCAATGAACCAAGAACGCTTCATGTCGATGCCATGATCTGCTTGTGCCTGCAGTAACAGACCGGGTTCAGGCTTTCTACAACTGCAGTTAACCATGGCACCATACTGAGGATGATGAGGGCAGTAATAAAACGCATCGATCTTTGCGCCGTGCTGCGCGAGCAAACAGTTGACTTTGCTATGCAGGGTTTGTATAGCCGCTTCGTCGTAATACCCCCTGGCAACTCCAGCCTGGTTTGTTATCACTATTACAATGAAGTCCATTCGGTTGATTCTAGTGATTGCCTCGACAGCCCCCGGGATCCATTCCCAGTCCTCATACCGATAGAGGTGTCCCTTCTCAACATTGAGAGTGCCGTCGCGATCAAGGAAGATAGCTGCTTTCATCAATTGAGACATTAAGCCCTCAGTTCCTGAATGGTTCGACTACATGAGTTGACCCTATGGCCGATGATCATAGTAGTTACTTCCGTCTAAAGGCCAAGGCATTAACGCTGTCGAAATGCAACAGGTCCTTGCCCCTTTATAGAGTCGTTTCAGACATTGAATGCCATCTCGTGGGGAGACTCACTTGGTGCAGCTGGAGAAGGTGGCATGAGCCATCCCTTGCTAGACGAAAGCTAAATGCAAGAGGATGTACTCGTATTGGCCTTCACTATGGGAGAAGCAAGTGCTCTGCGAGCCTGGGTAAACACAGATACGCCGGGGTGTCTATCGTTTCGTTGAGTATGTGTGCATCTGGAGCTATTCGGGATTATGGCTTTCTAAGCCAATAGCAGCCACAGCCATACTCTTGTTCATCAACAAGACTTGATGGTGGATTAACGATGAGTCCATCAGGGGCGGCACCGTCAGGGACAAGAGAGAACTCGGCCAGTTCGAGTTCACCGAACCAATTCCTGAAGTCCCGATAATCATAGATGCGATGAGCATTAAACTGGACTCGCGGGCGACCTACAGGTACAACGACAAGCAGGTTGCCCCCTCTTTTCAGGACGCGCTGCAGTTCTCCTGCGGCTTTACGATCAGCCATCGGATCGAGCGGATCCCCGTATCGACCGAGCCCAATGTGCTCAATGACATGCATGCACGACAATGAGTCGATGGACTCATCCTCAAAGTGGAGTTTCACGAGGTCGGTGGTGCCGACCTGCAGACCGTCAAGAACGATGGGCGCCGGCCGGTAATCAAAGAATCGGGTCGGGATAAAGGCAGAAAGAAGGGTGCTAAAGGTTAAGGTGGAAGAAATGTCAGTATGCTCCATCGGACGAGTCCGAGACAGGATCTGTGCAGCCCAGGCAGGATGGTAGATATAGTGCCTGTCAAAACCCGTTGAATCTGTCGCATCGCCAAGACAAGGATATCGGTCAATCCAATCCACGGCTTCAGTTCGGCCTGCGGCATGATGAAGCTTTGAAAAAGTAGAAAACTGCTCTGCATACTTCGAACGAGACTGGTTGGCTGAAATCAGCCTGTTGAATACGCTAGACCATGATGTGTACCATCTAATGACCAGTGCTTTTGTACGAAGAGTCATGTCGTCAAGCATAACTTGCTCCTGCTACTAGTGCTGACTCTGGCATTGGATGCTCATCATTGATTAGCGTCGTCGATCGGGACATTTAATATCTCTTTAGTCGGCGGGATACAGCCTTAAGGGCCGCCAGCGCCCTGCCCATGAATACGCCATTGGCGACGTCTTTGACCTTCAGGAACTGATTCGCTGTGTTCTCCGGATCGTCGTAAGAACGCATCACCCAGCCTTGGCCGGCGAGCACATCTTCAACCCCAGATATCTGCTGCCACTTTGAGAGATAGTTGTCCCAGTCCTCCTTCTGTCGGACTAAGTTCGACGTGCGCACCTGCAAATTGGCATGTGAATAATGCTCGACGAAGGAGTCTGGAGAGTCAATGCATACGTATCCAGCCTCCCACATTTTCAAGCCCAGATCACCGTCGGCGTGATAGAAAGAGTAAGTCTCCTCGTCTGCGAAGCCAACCTCATCCACGGCGCATTTCCGAAAGAGCCCATGATTGACGAACATTCTCCCGAATAATGTCAAGCCAACCCGATAATCATTTTGCTCTGGCCAGTTTCGCCAATAGAACGCCACCCCTCCCACTTTAGTACCTGCGGCAATCGATCGCTCTGCCGCTTTCATACCATTTCGGATTGCTCCGGGTACCAAAAGGCAGTCGTCGCTCAGCATACAAACATAGTCACCACTGGCGGTGCGAAATCCGAGGTTCATGAAGTATCCCCAGGAACGCCGAGGTACCGGAACACCATTCCAGGTGCCATGATTGTGCTGAAGGATGGTCAGTACATCCTTCTGACGCATCAGCCACTGGAGCGAGCCATCGGTTGACCCCCCGTCAACAACGATGATCTCTCCGTCAAGGCCTGCAAGCTCTTGCCGAACGCTTCCAAGAGTGAGCTTAAGGAAATCGCTGCGATTGAAGGAGCCAAGAACAACGGAGACGCTGGGGTGCTTCATCAAGCGAACTTAGGAGTGGGAGACGAACGTTCAAGCATGTGCCGATACCACTCAACATAGGTATCGACTTGCCGCCTCACGTCGAAACGGCGCTCTGCATCCAGCCGAGCATTATGCCCGAGCCTTTCGACCAAGGCAACGTCGCGCGCCAAGTAGGCCATCGCTGCAGCGAGGCCGTCGGCATCTCCCGGCGCAGTCAGGATGCCCGTTGCATCATCTATCGGATAGCTGGGTGTTCCCACCGAAATGGCTGGAAGTGAAAGCGATCGGACCTGTTCCGGAATTCCGCCGACAGCAGTCGCTATGATCGGTGTGCCGCAAGCCAATGCTTCGAGAATCGTGGTTGGAAACGTATCGGCTTTCGCGGCGTGAGCGTAGACGCTTGCAGCACGAAAATAGCGCGCCACTTGGGCTGAATCGCTGACATAAGGGACAAACTCAAGGGTTGCCTCGCCAACTCGCTCGGCCGGCGCCGATTCACCAAGGGCCAAGAAACGAACCCGAACCTGACCACTCAGCGCACGGCTCGCAAAATCCAGGGCACGCCGCAGAGTCGCCATATCCTTCCAGACATTGTCGCGAACTCCATTGGCTGCAAATACAACGACAAAGTCGTCCAAACCGAGACCCAGCTCACGGCGGGCTGCCAGGCGCCCCTCGGCCGGGTGGTAAGTCTCGAGATCAACGCCATTTGGAATGACGTGTGAGTCAACCAATCCCATCGACAGGATTGAACGGCCAACCTTCTCCATCATCCAACGTGAAGGCGTCGTAATGAAAAGTCGGCTACGGCTGAAGATGTCACGCTTTCGTCGCCAGTTCTCTGCAGTCCGATCCACCGGAATGGCTGGTGGGATTGTCAAGTCGGGGCAACTTCCGCAGCCGGTGGTCCAGCGATCGCAACCGAACGAGTGCGCGCAATGTCCTCCAAGCAGCCAAGCGTCGTGCAGAGTCAGTAGCGTTGGCACGCGCGCACTCAACTTGGGAAGATAACGGAGGTCAAAATAATCGCCGTGCAGATTGTGGCAGTGAACGACATCGGGTCTTGGTGACATCAGACGCAGCAAATCCCGCGAACCTGGATAGTTATAGTTTTCCAGTCCCGGAGAGGTGGCCTTTTGGCACTGTAGGCGCGACGCAAGTCGAGAAGTTAGATGACCCAGAAGGCCCGGAAGCCTTGCGGAACCGTATCCAAGGGCTTGCGCAAGGGGCCCAGAGTAGCGCGGCATCGTCAAAACAGGAGCCGCAGGATCGGTGCAATGCCCGACAGCATGCGCGACTGTGTGTCCGCGCAAGCTGAGTCCAAGACGTAAACTAGAAGTGATGGCTGCAGCCCCTCCCCGCCCAAAGACAGAGTCGACAAGCAATACCCGCAACGGCTGCGTTATCTCAGTCACTTAGCACCATGCATCCGCGCCTCAAAGTTTGCACGGAAAGTAGACAGAGGACTCTCTCGAACAAGATAACGCGGTACCTCAAACGCATCGACCCGCCTATTCAACACTTGTCCAGGAAAGTTAGAGCAGGCCAGAGTGAACCCAGCATGCCTGACTAAGTCGACGGACTTCGCCGTGTAGTCGACCTTCGTCCCATAAGGATAGGCGAATGTCGTGACTTGCCGACCGAGAAGTGTCTCCAGGTCCCGTCGGCTGGCCGAAACCTGTACTGATTGCTCCTCCATCGTGAGCCCCGAAAGCTGGGGATGGGAGACAGTATGGGCACCAACATCGATCAGCCCATTCTCCACGAGACTACGTAGTTCGCGCTCTGTCATGGGACGCCGGTCATCTGTAGGGCCAGTGTCGACGCCTGTCTGATTCTGTATGCTCGTCAACACGGTTGAACGCTCGCTGGGGGTCAATGGCTTGACGAGCGGCATGATCTCCCGATAGGCCGTGTGCCGCGGCGTCGGGTCGAAAGGGTCCAAAACTGTCCAGTCCTGAAAAGCACCGGGGTCCCCGCTAAGCGCCCAAGTTCTCGATTCTCCGGCAAGATCAAGTCGTAGTGTCAAGGAACCATTCTGGCCAAGAAGCGCCCGCTCAATGGCATCCCACCAAAACTCTGTCTGTGCGCTGACCGCACTGCTGACCGCAAAGACGGTCGCAGGAACACCCGCGCTCTCCAGAACTGGTTTCGCGTAGTGGTAATTGTCCGCGTAACCATCGTCGAAGGTAACCGCGACGGCACGGCGAGGCAGCGTACCTTCGTTTGCAGCCCTCACCATGTCTGTCAACGCCATTGGTACAGCGTTCCGCCTGATATAAGCCATCTGCTCCGCAAAGCAGAGGGGCGATACTGCCAGCAATTGTGGATCCGACAGAGTCGGTGCTACACGGTGGTAAAGCAAGACCTGCCCGCAGGGCTTGAGGGAACATACCAATTCTTTGAGGCGTGAAAACATCATTCAGGTGTTTTAGTAGCTGGGATTGAGTGAAAAGAATCCTTTGAAAACATCAATAGCCGCAAATCTACGCGCCCAAGTGCTTCAGCTGTAGCCATTTCGCTCCCAACCTCGCGAATGAACTGGTCATACACCAAATGGAATCCGAGTTGATGTGCTTCATGAATCAACTCATCCCGTGAAAACACCCAATGCCATACAGATCCAATGAAAGCTTGCGGGTGGCCGAGCGAGAGATTTTGCCTAAGCGCTATCGTCTCATTGGAGGAAACAGGAATGCGATTAATCACCAAGGTTCCGTTCTCTGCAACACGGTTTGCGAGCTCAGCAAGTGCTTGTCGCCAGCCATCGATGTACTGCAGCGCACTGCTAAACATCACAATATCGTACGTCTCGCCATCATTCGGCAACGTTTCAGCAAAGCTTATACGATGATCATCTGCGAAGATTAAACGGCCGTGCGCGCAGCTGGCCGCACCATCGACCACAACGTATTTCGCTCCAAGAAGTCCCCGTATAATTGCATCGACACACGGTCCTATACCCCCCCCAAATCAAGGATTTTTATCCAGCCCTGCCTCTTGGCCACTTGAGATGCCAAGAGCGCGATGGGTGCCAGATAGGCCTCGGGTGCTAGGCAATCCTCAGTGGCCTCACGGCGCAGCCGCTCAACATAACGAGTAGATGTCTCCAACCATGCGGAATGGTCCCAAACGGACTGCTGCTCAGAAGGTTCGAATTTTGCTGCGGCCTTGTCATACAAAAGGGGAACTGCTGGGGGTGTCCGCTTGGAACGCCCCAATAGGCGATGAATAATAGAGTGGCTAGGCATGGTTCTGGAGCTCCTTAGATGTAAGTGATATTGTTGGTTTCGTAGCCACTACGCCAACGAGCACCTGATAATTGGGATCATAGAAATCTAAGTCCTTGGAACTGAGTTCCTCCGCCGCCAGGCCTGTCAACGATGTGATTGCTGTCAGGACATTACCATAAACGGCAGTTTCAATTGCAGATACTGGGAAGGCCGCCTCAAAAAGCGTTCTTGCGCCACGATCAGTAACCCGCCAGTAGTCCCCCCATCGATCCATATCGAAACGGCTGACCTGGGTGATACAGGGCAGAGTCGCCAGGATGCACCCACCAGGCGCCAAGGCAGCCTCGGCAACCGATAGTGCCGCTTGCATGTCCGGGAGAACATGCAACACCTGTGTCAGGATGATGGCGTCGAAGCGTCCCCTTGGAACCCCTTCGCCAGTCAGCAGATTGCCGGTGATGGTCGCTGTGGGACAGGCTGGATCGGGATCCAAGACATCGATCATGGCACCACGCTCGGCAAACATGGTGGCGTAACGGGCGTCGCCAACCTCGAGAACGTTTCCCTTCAGCCGATATCGTTGTTGCTCAAAAAAACGCTGGATATAGTATCTACGAATCGGCGTGCCGCGATCCTGTCCGAAACTGTCACTAACGGGCTGTAGCGAGCGCAGATCTCCCAGATCGAAGGTTCCGGAGCGACGACCAAGCAAACGACCAAGAAGAGCTTTCATCGCCTGACTCCGCCGAGACGCGCCGATATCTCACCTAGAATCCAATCGTTGTCTTGCGCCAGTTCCTTGTTTGTCGTGCCAATGGCCGCGCGTGCGCCCGACTCTTGGGCAAGCATGGCCTCGATGGCGGCACGGGCGTCTTCAACACCTGCGGGTGACCCGATGTTCACGGCCCGGTTGACGCCTCCATAGAACGCAACCAACCCATCCGACTTGAACCGATAATAGTCGCCACTGAACAGAATCAACGCCGGAATGCCCTGCGACAAGCCGAATACATGGACGTGATAACTTAAACCGAAGGTGAAGCGACTGGCGCCAATGGCCGCTTTGATCAGACCCACATCGTGAGAAATGGGAGCCATCAACAACCGATCTGGCAACTTCATTATGCTACCTATTGCCTGGCAGCAAGCATCGTCATGACGAGAATGGATATCGTAACTCATTGGGAAGAATACCAACCGCAGGCCACTGCGCTGAGCTGCCATGTCCCACAACTTGGCAACGCGGGGAAACAGATGGTCGGTATCCTGAGTGTAGTCGGTCGATCGCCAATGAACTGCGATGAAGGACTCTCCCGGAGCTAATCCGGTCTCTGCGAGATAGGCATCGCGAGCGACCTGCCCAGCAGGGTCAAGCGAAAAGGCCTCGTCTCCCGTAATCCGTGTTCGGCACTGGAGGGGGCCAAGCCCACGGGTGAACTGCTCACTGAACGCATGATCACGAAAACCCAGCAGATCGACGTCGTCGAAGGCGCCGGCCATCAGCACCTTCAATTCCGCATTTTGGAGCGGTCCGAACCCCTGTGCCGACACGGCCACGATTGGCACGAACGGGCGCACCATCCGATACAGCCAGCATTTGTACGCCGCGCCAAAAGCATTGAAGTCATTAAAGTCTGCCGCCCCCACACCATAAAAGACATCGCATTGGCGAATCGCCCGCATTGCCTCTCGAAGCCCGTAGTCATCACGCCATGTGCCGAGCCGCACACCTCGCCACGCGAGCCTGGCAAACGCCACTTTGGCACGCAAACCCCCGTCCGGAACCGGCAGGCGTGTCCGCGCAAGAAGACCGCGGTAGCGGTCCAGGATGCCCGCCGTCCTTTCAAAGAACAAGAATGGCGACGGTACATGTTCGACGACGAAATCGTCGAGCTGAGGCAGCGGCCGCGAACTCTCGCGAGGAATGACAAAGTGGCAGGGCCCAAGGCTGCTCGTCAGTCGGCGCAGCGCGTTGAGCAGCATCGCTTCGTCACCAAGGTTGCCGTAGGCCTCGCCATGATCGACGAACACCCGACGCATGGGGAGCGTAGCCTTCACTTCCATGCTGCGCACGCCACGATGCTCGGGCAGGCCGGATCATGAAAGTTCAGGGTTGCAGAGGAAAAATGCTCGCACATAAGGTATTGCGGTGACCCCGAGGCGGTGGCCGCGTTGCCGTAAGAGTGCACTTCAAGACGTGAAAAGTCCGCGAACAAGGATCGCATAGCGTCCGGCGTGAAACGCCAATAGTCATGCGGATGGGGTGCATAACCCTGAAGCACCATCGGCGCCGAGCATAGAATCAGGCCGCCTGGACTAAGCAGGCGCTTGGCCTCGTTGACCGCCAGCCAAGGTCGCTCGACATTGCAAAGAACGTGGGTCATGATGATGCAGTCGAAACTCTCGGATGCAACTCCGGATGCGTCCTGCAGATCCCCGACCAGCGTCGTTCCCTGGCTTTCAACCACATCCCAGACATCGTAGCTGACAACCTCGGGACGGGAGATGTAGCGCTCGCGATAGTAGGGTGGCGCGAACTCCAAGCAGCGTCCGCGTACCTCGCGGTCATAGCGATCTAGAAATAGATTGATGTAATGGCGCGCTGGCGTCGGCACCGGCGAGTGGCCGGATGGATACTGGAAGCGATTGACATAACGCCCCCAGCCAAGAAGACGCCCTAGGGCATAGCTATACAACGTCGCAGCGGGGTGAAAACCACTATTCAGTGAACGCATGGGACTCAAGTAGGCTTGTCGAGAGGTTGAATAGGGATCACCCTACGGTTACCGTTGCTGGCCGGTGCCGGAATGATCTCTGCGGTCTGCCAGAAGTCGCGCGCGACTTCATGGCTTTCGACACAATTGACGCATGCCTCCGGCATTGCAAAGTCACCTGCGATTTGACGCATTCTCTGCGCCTGGAACATAGGTGAGTTGTACACCTCATCAGGAGACTGGCTAAGCAGGTTGCCTAGCGGGTAATGTGTCTCATAATCCTCGCAACACATCGCCACCGTCCCGTCCCAGTCAACTTGAAGAACCTGCCAGATGTAGCGACATGAGTACTGTTTTTTAGTAGTGCCAACCTTGAAATGGCCACCCCAGCCGATTAACGGCGGCACGATGACGTTGTTGACAAGAGGCCCCCAATAGGCCCGGAAGCGCTCAATCTCATCAGCAGTATGGTGTTCTGTTGGTATTAAGGAGACATGGATCTCTATGGGCTTGCCACGCGCAGCGTTCATTTCAACGAAACGGTGAAGGTTTTTTTGAGTACGCTCATAAGGCAACTTCATCACCGTTTCATAGGTACCCTTGTCCATAGCATTGAGGCTTACCGAAAGAATATCCAGACCAGAATCAAACAATTGATTTGCGCGCTTCTCGTCGAGGGCGCTGACGTTCGAATAAACGGCTACGCGAGCCTTAGGAAAGACTGACTTTTCATAGACAATCTTATCGGTGAGAGTCTTGTCCAAGAGCGGCTCTCCCATCCCAGCGTGGGAGATCAGCTCGATGGGGGCACCCCATTCGGCAACCTTGTCGACGATCACCTTGTGGGCCTCCGGCGACATGAATCCCTTGTGTCGCTCCAATGTTGGGTAAGGGCACATGACACAAGCTGCATTGCAATGATTTACCGTCTCGATTGCCAATTGACGGGGCAGAACACCGTGCGCTTGCGATTTTTGGTATTCGCGATGAATCCGTCGACGCAATCGCTTCTCACTGGCTGCTGGAATAAACGAGAAGAAATCGAGAAGCCGATCAGAAATCGGCAGATTGGAAGCAGTCATCTACATCCTCAAGCTTGATGAGTTTACCTGTTCAGGGGGCAAGACAGCCCGCCGCGAACTTCATGTCTGCTGAGCCCCTGACGGCGGCCTGAATCCTATTTGTATCTCAGGCAGGGACTGCTTGTGGTGGACTCCGCTCCGACTGGGATTTCAGTAGCGGAATGCCTGGAGACTCCCCCTGGCCTCAGATCCTTCATGCTGTCTCAGCAGCAGGAGAGCGCGCAGCAGTACGGCCAGCTCACCGCCCTGCCTCACGAGCTGGCCAGCCCGTGAGAGCGGATTGGCCGCAGCTCACGGAATTTCTCGAAACCACCCTCCAGCGATGGGCCTGGCTTTCACCCACCAGATCAGTGCCCGGTGTCAACTACGTAGGCGGGTCGCGTCAATTACGTAGGCGGGTTACCCCGGGGCCTCCCCCTGCCATGGCAGGGGGAGGCGACAGCGAAAAGTGAGCCACCCTGGCCCGGTCCTCTGCCA
>Ga0247837_1001417_pt1 | contig 49607 bp, 46 predicted proteins | sample LaCtaG_2_FD_187115 | JGI IMG/M metagenome (GOLD analysis project Ga0247837, IMG submission 187115) | Freshwater microbial communities from meromictic Lake La Cruz, Castile-La Mancha, Spain - LaCruzMarch2015_14.5m | ecosystem: Environmental > Aquatic > Freshwater > Lake | place: Spain: Castile-La...
ATTTATAGTTCTCTGGTCACTCAGTTAGAACTATATTGCTACTTACTAATTGTTAATGCAGCTGTACCGATTTGCTTCAATTTCTCCTCTATCTAAAAGCTAAATTAGGCTCACTCTGTAGTCAAGACGCTGTAGCTACAAAGACCTATCCCACAAATCTGCTTCTTTCTTGGACTTCTTGATACTGCGAGGCACGGGGAAAGTCTCCCTCCTGCCACTGTCCAGGTGCAGTCCCACACAGGCATCGCCTACCATAGTGTACAGCACATTCCTATGCACCACAACATTGCAGTACCCCAGCACCAGCTCTCCCTCTGCATCTAGAGTCTCTTCACTCACAGTTTTCCCACTCCTCAGGTTGATTTTCCGCACGAAGTTACTAGTGACGAGCACTAATTCCTCATCTGAAGTATAGGCGGAGCACCAGCCGATCGCGATTTCCAGTAGTTGGAAGGACCCGGAACGCAGGTCGAAGGTCTCGATGGACTCATGTCCGCCCCCACACAGGAAGATCCGCCAGTCTGCTCGACAGGCATTGAAGTTCTTCCTGGGCTTTAGCATTGGATGAGTGACCTTCCATTTGTCGTTTTCCAAACTGTACCTTTCGCAGCGAGTCATTGCGACTTCCCGGAAGCCGTGTCCTCCGAATACGTAGATTTCCTCCTTGTCCTTAGCGTAGTAGATAGCGTGGAGGAAGCGACTGAGGAGCATTCTGGCTTTGTTGTGGACCATTGGAGGGTCGTACAGACTGCAGTAGTAAAGAGCTTTCTAGGCCTTACCGTTGCCGTAGAAGCCTCCGCTCCAAAACAGCTTTTCTTCCTCTAGACAAACCACTGAAGCATGCAGCGTTAATTTGGTCAGTTGCCCTTGTAAAGTGGGAATTGTGTCTTTCCACTGTCTATCCACGTAGTCGAAAGTCCACAAGTACTGCTTCCACCTGTACATCAACTGAGGGTTGAGATGCAGGTAGGAGCAGATTTCCCGACACAGAGGCTTTGGCAAGGGACTGTAAAGGGCAGTTTGTAACTGCACCCACAGAAGTGCGACTTTGCTAAGAGTGTGTTGGGGGTGAGAGTTGGACCTAGGCCTCTTCTCTACATCCATTGCTCTATTCGACTATAGGGAAAGCCTGCCATAGACTGAGTAGCAATGGAGCGGAAAGGAATTCCCCTCAATCTGATTTCCCTCAAGATGCTTCAAGACCGCAAATCTGTCCGGCCCTCTGAGTACTCCGGACTGCTGTCGTCTCCTCGGGCAGACCACCTCAAGCGCTCCATCTCCCCAGCCTTCGTAGACCTGCAGCGCAGCTCCATGCGGCACAAAGTCCTATCTCCCAGGGCTTCCCGCCCCTCCAACACTCCCAAGAAGCTCTCTACACTCACAATCCCCAGGTCTAGACAAGAACTGATGGCCCAGTACACTCGCCAGTCCTTCGACATCGACAGCATCATGCGACGCAAGTCCCCAAAGCTGTCGTCCTATAAGAAAGATGCAGCGATTCTGCTCACCAGCAGTCTCAAGAAGCACTACAACAAGTTCTTTTACATCTGGCGCAAGCATGCGAAAGACCTGAAGAAGGAACTCATCCGAAGAGAGGCGTTGAGACCCAGTCGCTCGGCCTTCCTTACTCCGCCCCTGCCTAAGTCGCCTGTGAGACTACGGTCTGAAGCGGATTCTCAGTTCTCTTATACTTATTCGGAAACTTCGCCTGATTTCCGCAGACGGGGGGCGCTGCTTTCTCCGACGAGTGTGGAAAGTGAGGCCTTGTTTGTACGACTCAAAGTGGCGGGCAGGAACCCAGCAGACGTCTCCACAGTAGTTCGCAAGGACCTCCCTCCTCGGGCAGTGACCGGCTTCAGTGCAGACCTCTACAGTGAGGAGCGGCGAGTCGCTTCTTCCAACATCTCCCGCAGAGATGTAGTGACAGAGACCAGTCCGGTCATGTCGCCTGTGTCAGATGTCACAGGGAGCGTGATTAAGCTGATCTTCACCCTGGCAATGCTGCTGCAGCGCAGGAAACAGCAGGGACTGCTAAGTTTGAAAGTGGGTTTGAGGAAGGTTGAAGCCGCTAGAAGGCTATGTGGCGCTGTGTACAGACGGGCATTGGTGCGAATGCAAGGATTTGTGTATGCGCTGATGCTGGGCAGGTCTGCAGTTCCTCGCAGCACTGCACTGCCACTAGCCAGAAGTCTGCAGAGAGCGATGTTGCGGCCTGTATGGGAGACCCTGCGACTGGAAACCATCAAATCCATGATAGCGCAGATGTTCCACCTCAGTGTACAGCGCCTTTCTTCCCTCCTTCTTTCCCGTCTCAGCCACGCCTTCCACTCTCTGCAAGTCCCGCCGTTCCCTGCTCTCCCTCGCAAGCCTGCCATCACCCTCAAAACTATCCTACATATAGTGCTTATGCATAGACTCCAAGTGGCTTTTAATGCTGCTCGGCGGTTTGGGGAAAGTGCGCAAAGACGTATGGTGGCCGCAAGGACGAAACTGAGACGCTGCTTTCAGGTATGTGAAGTCGCGAGAGTGAAGTTGCTGGCCAAGTATTTCAACCGACTGCGGAAAGGCTCGGGAGCTAGGACTGGAGAAACCAGGGCAGGGAGGGGGAGAATTGGAGCAGTGGTAGGGGCGAAGGTGGCGGTGCAGATATTGGAGCAGGGGAGGAAGCGGAGGGTGAGGGAAGGAGTGGCGAGTATTGCTATCTACGCCCAGTATATGAGACTCCGTCAAAGGCAGTTTGCTGCAATTCCTGGCCTTTTTCAAGCTATTTCAGTCAAAATCGCAGAAAACCAAGTAGAATTATTCGAGAGTTTCAGAACTATCAAGCGTCTAGACCGCATAGTCCGCAAAGGAAAGCGAGTACTCACACGTATGCTCCGCATGTACTGCAAAGACTCCGCCCTTCTGCTTCGATCCGCCTATCAAACCTGGAAACAGCTAAAAGTCCTCACCAACCCTGTGCTTTCCTCCCCTGAAATCCCTATGTTCGTGCTGATAGTTCAAGGACTGCTGCGGAGGAGAGTAGAGAGCGGGTTTGAAGGACTCAAGGCTAGACTGTTTGGAGTGGTGGAGGAAGGGAATAAGGAAAAGAAAGCCGCTGCAATGGCGGTGGGGTTGGCTATTGGATTCGCTGTGAAATCGAGACTTGGCAGCGGACTTTGTGTGCTGAAAGGAGATGAACAGGACACACTTTCGCCCAGAGCCTTTGCCAAAAGCCTGCATTCTCATACTTCTCCGGGCAGTAGAGTAACTTCAAGTCATCAAGAGAAGGCCAAAGTAGTGGCAGTGAAGCTGCTGGGGAACTGGGCAGCTGCAGTTGCGAAGAAAGGACTGGCTTCGTGTTTCCGCCACCTGCGCCTTCCAGTTGTAGTGGCCAAAGGAGTGAACTGCCTGCAGAAAGCACAAAAGCATGTGAGTTTGAGGCAGTGGCGAAAGACCTGCACTCTGCAGAAGCAACTGACCAGAGGAGCGGAACTACTGCAACTGCGCCTAGGCAGCAAGCTTCTCAGCCACTTCCAAGCTCTCTACCCTGAAGACAGCGGCTCTAGCTTCCTCGACATGTACGCCCACGCTGAAGTGGCCCCCAGCCAAGCACTCAGTCTCCGCTTCTGCCTGGAGAAGCTGCGGACAAACCATGTGATGGCGGAAATGACAGTGTTGGAGCGGTGGAGAAGTCTGGACATACGGAGACAGGAGCAGGCTTTGCAGCGGCGGACTGAGGTACTGGGAGGGGTGGTGCGCTTGGTGCATGCAGTCAGGGCCAAATTTGTGCTGCTGGAAAATGCCGCTTTTCAGTCACTTCTAATTAGATAAAGCGCTAGTTTCACTAGAAACCTTAGAAGTAGGCTAAGAAACTGGACAGTTTTTGCCTTGCCCAGTCTGCATGCCTGTAGCCTTGGATACTTCCCACTGCAGCAAGTCCGCTTCATGAATCTCACACTCAGTGAGGCTTTCCTGCGTCCAATAGGCCTTAGTGCCGAGGATCTGCACTGAGACATTGCTATCTTTCACCATTTGGTGTATCACACTTACCTGACACTCCCCTGTATTGCACCCCAACTGCCAGCGAATCACTCGTTTCTCCTGGAAAGCCACAAGCTCATCGTTGTAAACGAGGCACACTGTAGGAAAAGCCTTCGGCAGGACAAGAGGCAGCGTAGTGAATATCTCCGTATCAATATCAAAAGCCTCAACAACCGCAGTAGTCCAGCCTCCAGCCAGGTAAATACTGCGCTGGTATGGGAAGGGAGTGAATTGATGGCGAGCAGTGGACATGCAGCTTCGAATGGGACTCCATTGTCTACCCTGCAAGTCGTACTTTTCCCCGCTGTTCAGCTCTTCTTTGTTGGGAGTGAAGCCGCCGAACACAAAAAGACAGTTTCCAGCACACGCCACTCCAGCATTCCCTCGGCCTTTCAGCAGTTCAGGCAGGATAGTCACTTGGCCGGAGGTAGTGTTGATATGCGCCACTCTACGCTCATGGGGTGCGTTTCCCCCGCAGGAAATCATGTTTCCATCCGAAAGAAGCACGGAAACTGTCAAATGGGTGAAGTTGAGACCCCGGCTTAAACCCACTCTTTCCAGCTCTTGAGTGCCGGAACGCCATGGCTAGTTGCGGTCCACGGGAAAACGGCACATAGACGAATGAACTAGGAGGCAAAGGCTGCTTAGCGGGTTTTTGAGGAGGGGAGGGGTCCATTTGAACGGGCGGCTTTAGGCCGGATTTGACCATTTCTGCGAAAAACTGGTCGAAATCACGATTAGGACCAATTGATTGTTGCATATGTTGACCTAGCTCCTTTACTTGCACTTCCAACATCTCTGCTGGCTTCTGCTCCACCAGGGCAGCGTTCTCAGGGATCTTTGTTACACTGGAAGTCAGGAGAGCGGTGGAGAAGTTGGAGATGGGAGGCTCTTCAGTGGAAAGTTGTAGTAGCTTCTCTCGATTGAATCCCTCCAGCAGTCCTCGGAAGCTGGTGTGAAGAGTGTCGAGTCGTTCCAGGTAGGCCTGCGCTAAATCCTGTGCCTTTCTGCGAGTCTCCTGGTACTGCCTCGTCTCCAACTCCTGCAGCTTTCTCCCTAAGGCAGAAGCCTTCAGAACCTGACTTTTCCTCTGCAGAAACTCCTCAAGCCCCAAAGATTGGACTAGACCCAGGTAAGCAAGTTGCTCGTAGCCGTGGATTTCCCCCATGTACTGCTCTTCATGTACACCCACACAGCTATCACACAGCACTGTCAGTTCCCCTGCGCAGGTACAGAAGCGAGTGGCTTTCTCACCTCCTATCTGACACGTTCCCTGGACTTCCATAATGTATAGTCAAATCTATAAAATATGCTTGGTGAAGAGACTTATACCGATCAGTGGTATGGGTCCCTGCTATTTCCTATTAGACGGTTAGGTCTAGGATACCGGGCACTGAGGGTTACTGCCACCGCCAGAGCCTCCAGGACTCAGACCAGCTCTCTTGACCACAGTCCACGTAGTCAGGTTAAGTTCGTGAATATCACACACCTGCTTCGTTTCATGCGTGTAATAAGCCTTATCGCCCAAAATCTGCACCACCACGTTACTGTCCTTCACTGTTTCCCCCAAGGATCCTTTCTGACTTTCATTCATCTGAGAGTTGAGCGGCCAGCGAATGTAGTGGTTTTCTTGCAGGACTACGAGTTCGTCATTGTAGACGAGGCAAGTAGTGCCAAAGGGCTTGGGCAGGACGAGAGGCAGTGTAGTGAAGGTCTCTGTGGGGATGTCAAAGGCCTCTACTGCAGTGGTGTGCCAGCCTCCGGCTATGTAGATAGTCTGCTGGTGTGGGTAGGGCGTGAATTGAAAGCGGGAACTCGCCATGCGGTTTTCCAACTGAGTCCACTCATTGGCTGCGAAGGTAAACTTCTCCCCACTGTCATGTTCTTTGCCTCCTTCACAAAAGCCGCCAAAGAGGTAGATAACACCTTCCACATATGCAATGCCCGAGTTGGCCCTGGCTGTGAGCATTTCAGGCAGGAACGTGACCTCACCTGTGATAGTGTTGATGTGCACAGCTCTGCAGTCATGCTCGCTCTTGCCTCCGCAGCTGACCATACTACCGTCTGGCAGTAGGACTGAAACTGTTAGATTGGTGAAGTCGAGTGCAGGCTGGAGGGTGACTCTCTCCAATTCTTCATTATCAGACCGCCATTTGGCAAGTTGCGGCCCTCGGGAAAAGGGTATATAGGCGAAAGGACCAGGAGGAGCAGGAGGTAGATGGACAGGAACAGGTTGGGAGCCTGGGGTTACAGAGGGCTGCACAGGGCTGGCGGGCTTTAGTCCTGACTTGATGATTGCAGTGAAGAAATCATCGAAATTGCTGTCAGGTCCTTTGCTCGATTCCATGCGTGCAGTTAGCTCAGTGAGTTGGGCTTCTAACACTTCGGCTGGTTTCTTCTCTACCAGTGTTGCGTTCTCTGGAATCTTGGTTAGCCCGGAAGTCAGGATTGCGCTGGTGAAGGCTAAGGTCTGGGGCTGGTCAACTGATAGCGGCAGCAGCTTCTCCTTGCTGAACCGCTCATACAGTCCACCGAAACTGCCATGCAGAGTGTCTAGATGCTCCAGGTAGGCCTGAGTCAACTCCTGCACCTTCCTGCGAGTCTCCTGGTACTGCCTCGTCTCCAACTCCTGCAGCTTTCTCCCTAAGGCAGAAGCCTTCAGAACCTGACTTTTCCTCTGCAGAAACTCCTCAAGCCCCAGAGATTGGACTAGACCCAGGTAAGCAAGTTGCTCGTAGCCGTGGATTTCCCCCATGTACTGCTCTTCATGTACACCCACACAGCTATCACACAGCACTGTCAGTTCCCCTGCACAGGTACAGAAGCGAGTGGCTTTCTCACCTCCTATCTGACACGTTCCCTGGACTTCCATTTTATTGCTGGGCGACTCTACAGAATTGTTGCCCGTGTAGAGAATTATATGGTACATCTACTGGGGTCAATTTCGTCCTCTGAGTTCGCAAATTCGCAATTAAAGCAAATTATCTGAAGTCCCTTTAAGCCTAAAGTTATAGTTTCGCTTTCTTTGAAGCATCTACCCAACAATACGCATTTCGGTAGCTGTCTCAGTCTATAGTCCACTGAGTTCTGAGGATTGTGTGGAAATTCCAGCTATCTGAGAAAGAGTCTTAGCTAAGAAACTGGACACGGCATGCCCCCTCCCAGAGACGCTTGCTTCTTCACCTCCCAATTCATTAGGTCCAGCTCATAGATTTCGCATTGGATCGATGTTTCATTGCAGTAGTACGCCTTTGTGCCGGAAATCTGCACCATCACGTTGCTGTCCTTCGCAGAAAAGACAATAGACTGGCTGCGACTGTCGCCTGTCCTGGAGTTGAGTTGCCAGCGAATCAAGCTATGATCCAGCAGTACGATGAGTTCCCCGTTGTAGACGAGACAGGTAGTGGCGAAGGGTTTGGGCAGGACGAGAGGCAGTGTAGTGAAGGTCTCTGTGGGGATATCGAAGGCTTCTACTGCATTGGTATGCCAGCCTCCGGCTATGTAGATAGTGCGAAGATAAGGGAAAGGACTGAACTGGAAGCGGGAGTTCGCCATCTGACTTCTCAGTAGGCTCCATGTATTGCTGTTAATGTCGTACTTCTCCCCGCTCCTTTGATCTTGCTCTCTATTATCGAAGCCCCCGAATAGAAATAGCATGTTATCGACATAGACAATGCCTGGGTTTCCCCGATCTTTCAACATATCAGCTAGAAACACCACTTCCCCAGAGGTAGTGTTGATCCGGACCACTCTGCGACTGTGCTCCCCGCGACCTCCACAACTCATCATATTCCCACTGGGCAGAACCACCGAAACGGTAACATTGGTGAAATGCAATGGAGGACTGAGTTGCACTCGCTCCAGTTCAGAGTTGTTAGCTCGCCATTTGGCTAGCTGCGGTCCACGAGAGTAGGGCATATATAGGGAGGAATTCTGACTGGGGTCGGGTCTTGGAACAGGCCGAGAAACTGGAGGACTGGGTGCACCTATGCAGCGACTAATCACTGAAGAGAAGAAATCTGCGAAGTCACTGCGAGCCCCCTTTCCACTCTCCATCGAGTCACTCAGTGCCCTTACATCTGCTTCCAGACGCTCAGCCGGCCCTGCCTCCACTAGCGAGACTGTTTCAGGAACACTACCTGTCGTAGCACTCAGCAGAGCTGTGGTGATGGCTGAAACCGGCGGCTCTTCAGCTGAGAGAGCCGCCTGTTTCTCATGATGAAACCGCTCCAGCAGCACTCCAAAGGAGCCATGCAGTGTATCCAGCCGCTCCATGTATTCCTGTGCCGCTCTCTGCGCTTTCAAGCGGACTTCCTGATACTGTCGCTGTTCCAGCTTCTGCAGCTTGTTCGCCAGAGCAACAGCGGCAAGCACTTGTCCTTTCCTGCGCAGGAATTCGTCCAGTCCCACAGCGAAGGCAAGTTCTAACTGGTAGATTGGCTCGTAGCCGTGGATCTCACCAATGAGTGTGCTTTCGTGATAAGCTACGCAGGCATCACAGAGCACTGTAATGTGTCCTCCGCAGGTACAGAAGCGAGTGGCGAGCTCACGCCCGAGCTGGCAAAAGGCATTTGCAGGCATATTTTATTATATGGATTATCTATAAAAGCTCTCTTGATGGCTGTATGAGTGCGTACTTGTGTGGATTTCATATAGGCGCCTTCGGGTATGGGAACTGAGCTAATCACAGTGATCGGTAACCTTCGCTGTGTATGGAGCTGAGCTTAGGGTGTTAACTAGACTTAGCTCCTATTGCTATATGAGCACATCTCTGCCAGTGCAGCCTTTCACCCTCTTTCCAATTAGAGTCTTCGTGTAGCCTATAGCAGTGTAACGTCTGGGGAGGCCTCCATTCAGATCTGAATTATGCCATTTTCCCAAGTCAGAGATGTGTTCCTAGGGCCAACTACGTACACATCTCTATTACAGTCTAAAGCCGACACAAGTCCAGCGGTATTTTCGCAATCTTGCCTTTCAAGACCGCAGTGTCATGGACTTTGAGCGTAATGAGAGTGAACAGGTTGGACTGCGGCGTAGAGCGGCCGGGCGAGGGGTCCGCACTCAAGTGTTTGCGAGTGAAGCGAGTCGCTCGCTGTATTTTGCTCCTCTGTTTAAAGAGCGCCACCTTTTCTGCGAGTTCTCTATGTCTCTGGTCCTCGTCTATCCAGTGTCTGGCCTTGGCCTGGTCCAATTCCCCTACGAAAGTGGAGCCTCCGCAGAAGTGGGAGTTGTGCAGCCCTCCAAACAGCACAAGGCGAGAGCCCAAGGCAGCCGCTGCATGTCCACAACGGTTTTCAGGTACCCTGCCATAGAGCACCGCAGTGCTCCAAGTCATTGTGTCGAGTTGAAGGAGGTGCAGCTCCCCGAAGCAGCGGTAGCCACTGTTACTGCGCTCATCCTGTCTGCCGCCGAACACCACTATGAGGCTCAGCTCGGGGAAGTAGGTCATGGAGTGCTGGAAGCGAGGTGCTGGGGCGGTGCCGGTGGTGTGGATGAGACTCCATATGCAGCCGTGGGGGCCGGCTTTCAGCAGATGAAGCTCGTTTGTAGCAGTTCTGGTCTCATCCATGCCTCCGAAGAAGTAAATCCCCGAAGCAAGACTGTCCCTTTTGAGCTTCACAGACACAGCTGTATGGTAGGCTCTTTGGCCCGGGCCACTCCCCTCTGTGCGAATACGTCTCCACCGCAGGGAAGCCATGCTCAGCTCTGCAGGGCTGTCCAACATTTCCCCTCGCTCTCCAAATCCTCCGTGGATTAAGATGTGTTTCCACCCTTCCACTGCGCAGTGGTACTTCCGCAAGCCAATTCCGCAGTTGACAGTCTGCAGTTCAGCCCAAGTCCGAGTGATGGGGTCGATGAATAGCATTGAGGAGTGCAGTTCGCGGTACCGCTGGATATGGGAGTCAGTGGACTCGCCTCCGATTACAAGAAGGCGTTTGTCGTAGAAAATAGCAGTGTGGCCTGCTCGCGGCTCTAAGGCCTTTTGATCGAAGTGCCGCTGAGACCACTTGTGACTCCCTACGGAAAAGGCCCAGAAGTCCCCTAGCGTCATATGCGCCTCTCCCCCATACAGCACCACAGCCTCGTCCCCTACCACAGACAGTGACCCTCCACTCCTAGCTCCCGGCCCTATGTCTCCGCTGATTTCTCTCCAATACACCTTCAAATCAGAGCGAGGTGAGGACGGCGTTGAGAACGCAAACACTGAGCGAGGCTGCTTCATTATCCTTTTGCGGTGCTTGCGCAGAGAAGAAGTCCGCTTCATGTCAGTCGCCCACTGCAGACTTGAGAGGTGCAGAGACTTCTGCAGTTCTTCGTGCAGGCTTTGGTTCATTTCCTGGAAGACTTTCCTCTTGTTTCGGAGTGCGGAAAGGGCGAGTTGAGGGTTGGAGGGCAGCTGGGCACTCAGTTCGGTCACTTTCTGCAGAGCCGGCAGTGCCCCGTACGAGAGAGACAAGCGACTTCTAGGGTCCTTTTCTAATAAGTTCATATAGGCTACTTAGTGTCGCGCTTGTATTTGATGGTGAGTACGCCGTTGCACAGTTCAGTGCTACTCCAGTGCTTCTCATACTCCGGAGGAACTATAATGCTCACAAGGAACTCCCCCTTCCTTCTCTCCTGTCGCAGACACTCCTTGGAAGTAAGCAGTTTGCGTCTTCCACTCACTGTGGTGACAGTGCTTTGACGAGAAAGACTGACCTCGCAGGGGGAGAAGCCGGGTAGGTCGAGCAGTACAGTGAAGGCAGTAGCGGACTTAAGGATGTCTACAGCGGGTGTGAAGGCGTCTGGATTGAGGTTGGGAGAAGTGCCAATCACTGAGATGGAGTTCGAGGTAGGAAGCAACGGAGTCGGATTTCCCTGCTGAGCGGTGATTATCGACAGTCCATTTGCCTCTGTGCGTACCTCTAAAATCATTCTTTTGCGGTAATACTCTGACAGTTTTTGGTCCATTAGTGACATGAGCTGAGCTAGTAGAGGCTGAGGCTGGCTCACAGGCACCACAATTCCCTTCAGCCAACACTTCAGTAGTCCCAGAGCCCAGGGGTTCACCTCTTTTCCCAGCAAGCAGTAGTCATTCACAAGGCAAATATGTCTGCGGCCTGCAGTCTTCACCCAGGTCACAGTTTCGGTGGCCAGTTTCCCTGTCTTTGGATGCACTACCGTCACTTCACTTTGTTGCGTTTGGCCTAAAGTCGCTGCAATTTCGCGATTCCAGGCGAAGCCCAGTTCTTCCCTACTCCGAACGTCTTTCATGTTGTGAACCACTATGATTTCAGGGAAAACTCTATGAGCTGAATTGGCCAAATGCGTCTCTATTCTCTGCAAATAGCACTGATCTGCAGTTGTCCAGTCCTTCACGACGAACAGGAAATAGTCAGACAGGTCCAAAGCGATGTCCAATAGAAACATTTCAGTGGCTTCCTGCTCCGCAACAGACCTTTCAGAGAGGGTTTTGATAGGCCGGTGGCTTCCTGCAGTGTCCAGTAGGGTCAGGGGGGTGTCTGTGTCAATAAGGACTTGCTTGAAACTTAGGCCTTTCGTCGGCTGCACAGCGCTGCAGGGCAGGGAGCTGCGGCTTAGTTGGTTCAGGAGGTAGGTTTTTCCGCAGTGATAAGGGCCGACTACTGCCACTATGGCTGTGGGATTATTCAGAGAATCGCATCGCAATGAGCAATTGGTACTGTTGCCGATTACTTTCTGTGACGGAGTGGAAATCGGCCACCCCTGCGTCACTAGTTGTCCTAAAGCAGCCACTTCCACTACTAAGTCATACTCCTCAAAGGTGCCCTGTTTGTCCAAAGATAGCCGTTGCAGCTTTTCCACCTCTGCTAAAGCCAGTTCCTCCCTGAGTCTCTCCAGTTTGCTCTCCAGTTTCCCTACTTCAGAGCTTTGCTGTGCGCCTGCAGTAATCAGTTGGTTGCAAATCTCTAGCCGACTTCGTAGTCGGATAGCTTCCTCAGTGAAAAGCACCTCTACAAGGTCTAGAGGAGTGCACAGGCCTCCACCTTTGCGCAGTAGTTGGAGAATTCCTTGAGAGACTTCCCAAGTCTCAGTGTCCAGGTCCTGCAAAGACACTCGGCAGCTTTCAGAGCTGGGCACGGGTGGGAAACCTATGCATTTTGCAAGGCTGGAAGTACTCATGGTCGTTGTAATAATGGAGTTTGTATGGGGCTGGTGCTAGGACTGGAGGCTATTTGGTGGTTTTCTGCTTTGCTTGCCTCGGGTATTAGCAGATATCAACGCTGGACTTGGTGGGAAGTGCATTTTAGTAGTCTGTCAAATTCACATCCAATTCCTTTCAAGGTGTTTATCAAAAGGCAGAAATTCTGATTGTCTAGAAGGCTTAATTAGTAGCTTATCGGGCGGCTACACGAATAGGAACTTAAGTATTGGCTTGCCCATGTCTTTATGTGCTGTTTGCCTTACACAGTTGTGATGCAGCCTTTCTGCCTGGCTTAGGTGGCGTCGTTTTCGCAGTGACAGTCGGTAAATTCGGGTAAACTCGGCAATAGGCGACTCCAACATTACTCATGTAGCTGGATTTCTCTCAGTAAGTTATTGTAAGGATGTCCCTGAGTATCCCCACTGAGCTCGATATTAGGGTACAGCTCTAACAGTAAAGGATAACTTGGCAGTTCTGGCCTACTGCTGTATAGGTCCACAAAGCCAATCTTTCCAGTCATGCTATGCTTCCTCATAGAGTCCGATAATAATGAAGAGAGAGTACCCTCAGCCCGCCTACCTCAAGCCAGACAAGACCACCGCCAGACGCCAGCGACTGCGCAGTCTCCTCGCAGCTGCAGGTGTGGAGGGCTGTCTGCTGGACAATGCCACTGAAAGAGGTTTGGCGGTGTCTCTGGCCATGCATCGAATCGCGCCCAAAGTAGCAGCAGCCTTGGGACTGTTCCTAATGGCCCGCCTCTCCTCCCAGTCCATGACTTTACAGATAGTGGCGAGCAAGCTGGATGTGACTCTCAAGAAACTGAGACGCAGTCTGTCCATCCTTCGCAAGGTGACACAAAAGGCAGAGCCAGCACTGGTCGTCCCTTCAGTGACTTGCAATGATACTTTCAGTGTATTGGAAGCACTGGTGCAGTCCCACTACTTCTCCCGGAGAGCTGAAGTGATGCCTATCGCACGGGAAGTGGCTCGCACGCACAGTGGAAGCGGAAATCTCCCCTCGACAGTGGCAGCTGGCGCTCTGGCCACAGCGCTTCAGTCTTTGGGTCTCACAGTGGACTTGGGCGTGCTCAGTGCGCAGGCAGGCATTGCCCGACAAACTTTGCAGACCTTTCTGAAGACTGTCAGCTCGCTGGCGCCACAGCAGTCCACTCTGCTTTCAGCTAAGCGTAGCACGTCTAACTCTGACCCGGCACAAGCGCTCGTGCTGGCAGTAATCGAGGGCGCCCCTTGCCGCGGCCTGCCTCCAGTGGGCCAGCTGGACGCTATGAAGGAAGCGCTGAGTGTGGCGCTGGAGGGCATGCGAACTGTTCACATAGATAGCTTAGCGCTCTAGATTGGCAAGAGACTTGGTCCGGAGTAAATGTTTGCCTTCCTGCTTCACCAGGAGAAACATCTGCTGACGTAGCAGCGGCAACGGTCGCTCAGCCACGTGGTAGTTGCAGAGCTGTTTATGGGTATCGCAAGTGCGGTAGCAGTCGGAACTGCACAGTGCCGGGTTGTCGCACCAGCAGGTCTTCCACAAGTCTTGCCTTTCCTTCACCACGGGAATCACCTCTTTGCCTAGAAGTTGGTGGCGGCGGACCATGCTCGCTGTCACCTCGACTTGTCTTTTCAGGAACTCTACAGACAGGGAGTTGGTCTGCACGAGGGAAAGAAAGGTGGAACGAGTTGCGAAGGGCAGGTCCACAGTCTTGCTCCACTGCACTAATCGAACTGCGGCATTATGGCCAGAGGAGCCTGTGGCTTGAGCTAAGGCCAGGTGCAGTTTGGGTATCGCCTCAGTGACTTTTAGCAGAGAAGCGGTAGTCTTCGAGTCTTCTTCCAGGCGGAAATCAGTCACTAGCATTGTGCAGGGCAGCTCGCCTTCACTGCTCAAAGGCGCTCCTCTGCTGCCTAGGACTTACACGTGTATTTCACACAGTCTCCGTCCTTCCCGCTGCAACACTACACTACTCCCCTTCGTACCCCTCAGATCTGCTTCTGACAGCTCCACTGGAGCCACCACCAATGTCTGTGAAGGGGAGATGTGGAAGTCTCTCAGCACTTGGTCGAAGTTTTGCGTGTACGGACTGAACTCCCACTTCGAATTGCTGCGGTAAACTGCATCGAATTTGATGCCAGCGGACTCAAAGGCACTGAGGACCGGCTTTGCCTTAGTGTCAGAGTGAAGGAAGAAGAGCACCACTTGGAAAGAAGCCTGGAGCGGGGAAAGGGCTTTGAAGGCGGTGTCTCTGAACACTAGTTTGGCTTTCTTGGAAGACCAGGCGTTTGTCCTTTGGTAGGCTCCGAGCAAACCTTCGAAGACCACGATTATGAGGTTCCTTTCCAGCATGTGGAGACGCCGATGATAGGCTAATCGTCTGGAGAAAGTTGCAATTGTCGTAGTCCGCGGCTCAGGCGGCGGCACTGTCATTTGTGTGGTGCGAATAGGCGGCAGACCCACCGGCTTGCCTCTCGGACTGCTTTCCACTGTGAAGCTCGCAGCCTTTGGACTCGCTTCTGTCCCTGAACCCGCAGGGCGAAAGCAAGCAGCCAGTCTCCTTACCACAAAGGCAGACTCAGTAAAGGTCACAGGCTGTCTCAGTGCAGAGGACTTGGTCAGGCCAGGTCGACTAGCGACAAGCGGGAGGTCTGTCCGTATGGAGGGAGTACGCCGAGGCACCGAAGGCACTAGCAGCTCTGAAACAGTGCGTAGGAAGGACTGAGACTCGGAGAGTCGACTGCCGTGCAGCTTGGAGTGGTGACTTGTGCTCATCTGCACGCAGAAATGGTAATGCTAGTGAGGATTTACTTGGACCAGACTGGGGTGTGGGCAAAGCTGGCACTAAGGATGTGTCTGTTGGGACTACTTGCAGGTAATTGAATCTCTATATGGCTTGCTCGGCTTCATAAATGCCCGGCTGGGGAATAGACTAATCCCTATGGTGTAAGCTATATGAGATGGATAAGGCGGAAGGATTTATGCGTCTTTATTCCGAGGCCGTTTACTCGCTCCCGCAACATCAGCTACATAATTAGTCCTCACTGTACCAGACCCTGCAGTTCTGCCTAAGTCTACGACTAACTAGGCGAAGTACCGTGCGTATTGCTCGTCCCTCAGTCGCGGGTAGTAGTACAGATACCTGCGGTGGTACCTGTTCATACACTCCCACTCTCCTTCCTCTGCAGCCTGTCTCCCGCCTCCCAGGCGGGCAGCCCACGTCCGCTGTGACCGCGTGCATCTCCGCACCTTCACAGCTGCGTGTTCGTTGGTCTTCTCAATATGTTTCTGTATATCCTCCAGTGGCACTTTGCAGCCCACTATTCCTTTATCCAGCGTGTCTCCAATCAGACTTTCGTTCTCGAGGGCTCGCAGCACACAGCGATAGTACTCCATCTAGGTGAACAGCACTTTGTAGGGAAAGAGGTCGGAGTAGGCGGCACGGGCCAGGGTCAGCAGTTCCTTCTTGACCTTCCGGTTGTCCTTGGCTTCTCGCAAGCCTTTGGCGGGCGAGGGCAGCTCGGAGGAGTAGGGAGGGTCGCTGTCAAACATTGGAAATGGGGGCAGGGACAGCAGGTATGTGTGGAGGTGGGAACAGGACAGGGGAGTGAAAGGGGTTTTGGGGCATTTTGATTAAAGGTTCGAGGTCTTTTGACCACTTTAGAGGGATGTGGACATCGGATGTATTCGGTCAACACTCACCTCTGCGTGCATAGCGGTCTGCTACCATACTACAATAACAACAGCAGAACTCGTGTCAGTCGCTTCTGAAGTGCTCAAAGAGGCCTATAGAGTGTTAAAGAGACCAAAGAACGTAGTGAACAGGTTTGCTGGACTGGTTCGTTCACTGGGTGGGCTAGAGAATCGGTTACGTCCTTCTTTAAGGCCCATATTTTGCTCTGTTTTCCTATTCGTCGGCTAATTTCCCCGAGATTTGAGAGGGTTGCATGTCCCTTGGATTATGCAGAAACGCTGTATCGAACTTAATAATTCACGTCAAGAGTTTTTCCTTCTCAGGCGCGTTTCAGAAGCGATAGTCACTTAAGGCGGAAGTGACGACTGCATAGATGATGACCACATCGAGGACCTAGCGCACTCGGCCCTTGGTCTTCGATAGCTTGCTGTGGAGGCATATGGCGTAAGCGTTACTTTGGCAATCTCTTTACAGATCATATTCTCGGCATTACTATAGGGTGATATAGTCAAATGGAAAGGCAGAAAAGCAGCCTGATTTCCGTCCCATGCACTACGTCTGAGGGTGACGACTCCAGCAATCTAGCGATGCTTTTGCGTCTTCTCTCGACTCAGGACCAGCACTTGCTTGAAATTGCTCAAGAAGCGGAAGCCATGCTAGCAGCAGCTCAAGGCCTGTATCGCCAAACCCTGCAGCTCAAGTCTCAGCAGACTCACAGGAGCGTCGCCTCTGTCGTGCTGGACTCACTGTACCCCGGGGGCCAAGCTCACATGCAATTGAGACTTCTGGAAAAGCCGAAAAAAGTCTATTTCAAGCGACGGAAGTTCAGGTGAGCTTTACTCAGTCTAAAACTGCAGATGCAAGAGACTGCACTCGAAGACTGTGCGAAAGCGCTTGAGTTCCAGCTCTCCGTGATCTCCGCTGTCTCGCCATTTCCCCCTCTCATCTATACCAAGACAAGTAACTGTCACCCAGACGCTCATGTGCTCAAAGGCCAGACAGTCAGCAAAATGGTGACTAACGGCATTGTACGCTTCGAAGGGCTTTGCTTCACAGTGGGGACTGCGGATTTCCCGAACGGCAAAGTGCACCTGCTGGTGACTTGTAGCGACCCGAGAGTGGCTCCCTTTCTGGTGGCAAGCATCAGTGTGAGGACGAAGCGAGTGGCGGTCAGACAGGTGGTCACTCGCAAAGAGAAAGAAGCCAGTTTGTTCTGCGTCTAATCTCAGTAATTCATCTCTCTAATCCTCAGATGAACTTAAACATTCCGAAGTCAGCAAATTGAGTCCTCCTAACATTTACTTCAGTTTCCCCAAATATATCCCTAGTAAAGCTGCTATTTCCTCACAATTACATTCACTCTATAGCGAAAAACCCTTTTTCTTCGTTTGAGTATTTTGCAGTTTATCCACATTGGGGAACTCATTTGGAAGGCTGTTTTTGCCTTGAATATGGGGTCTCGATGACTATAGACACTATTTGCCTTTCGAGCTCAAAGCGTATAGAGAAAGCAACATGAGTTTAATTGTATAGCTCCGAGAATTTGCCTGAAAAGCCTCTAATAAAGAGAAAATATCTGAGATATAGGTGAAATTGGGATTTTTACAACTATTTTTCGCAGTATTGCAAGGCCAGACCAATTTTCATGGTATTTTCCCTTTAATTTCATTCCGAAATGTGCACTTGCCTAAGATTTTCCTTATTTTCTCTATTATTTGGGCTCAAGTTGCCTGCGGATGTTTATATCAGCAACATAATTAGAAATGTAGTTGGTATTTCCTAAAATTTCACTATATAGCAGAAATAGATAAAATATCGTAATCAGTAACTTTGCCTTTTACGCTTTTTCTACATATTTGTTTGCTTTTCCCACTTTTCGTGCTTTTTAGTGACCTCCCACTACAGCCAGAATCTTGATAAAGATAAGGAAACTGGAGGCACATTAATAACTCTATAGCTCAGTTGGTAGAGCGCTCGCCTTGTAAGCGTGAGGTCTCCGGATCGATACCGGGTGGAGCCACTTTTTACTACTAGAGGGAAGTACCTGCGGCCTGCAATACAGGCTTTGGGACTTGGAAGACGGAGACTTCAGCAGGTAGGCACGGGGCTTTCCTGGGTGTTATCGTTTAGATGCAGGAACTTGGAAATCCGTTCGACTAATAGCTATAAATGCAGCTGTCTGAAAGCAAGGTCCCTGAACTACTTCAGTGAGTGCGGACTGCAGCTCTTCTCAAAGCAAGGTAATAATGGCAAGCAGCTTTTCCCCTCGCCTCAGCCTGCAAACCCAGCTAGTCGCCCTGCCCCAAGCCCACTCCCTCCTGCAAGACTTCGACATGTGCAGAGTGTTCGCAGACCTAGACCTGCAGGACGCTGCCAACTACGCAGCTTTGGAACACGTAGTGCGCGCAGGCACCAGTGAGGAGGACAGCCAGGCCTACTACGACTTGCTGCCCGGGGACTTGGCAGTAGCGCTGATGATGCTGTTTCGGCGGAAGGAGGAAGTGGGGCCGAGGGCAATGAAGGAACTGGAGGAGTTGGTAACGGATGAGCACCTGGCAGCTATGTCTCCCTTGCCTGTGTACTTAGTCCTGTATCAACTGCCAGAAGACGGGCAGTTGACTCGGACTGTAGTGGAGCCGGAAGAAGCAGGCCACTGGCCAATTGTGTGTTGCTTACAAACTCCATCCCTGCTCTGTCTGTTATACCCGCCTGGAGCTACGTTCCTAGACGGCTACGACGCTTACACCTGCGAACTGAGAGACGTACTAGTGCCGCCTTCAGTCCTGCAGAGTATCCGCCCCTCCCTCAGTATGCATTACCAACCGGTGAGTAGCTCTGTGCAGACACAGACCAAGCGAGCAAGGTCGCCTGTCAAGGAAAGCGAGGCTATGGGACTTGGCTGGCTGAGTAGTGAAAAGGACCTGCAGCCACAGCCTGTATCGGAGGCTTCCAAGTCCAGTAGCTTTTCAGAAGTAGTGCCTCCGCCCCCTGTCTCTAACGCTGCAAAGCCTGCAATTGAAGCTCCGAAGCCTATTATTCAGCCTACGAAGACTATTGTATATGAGTGGAAAGCGCCAGTTCGCAAAAGCGATTCCTCCCAAATGACCATTCAACGCATTGACCAAGCACATGTAAATCCCTCCACTAAGCCGCTCCCACTGACCATTACTCGCAAAATCACCATTCACAAGAGCAAGTCAAGCAAGTCGAGGAAGTCGAGCAAGTCGAGGCAGTCTCAGCCAGTCACAGAGAGCAAGTCGAGGCAGTCTCAGCCAGTCACAGAGACTCCTGTGGTCCTGCAAAAGGCAGACACTTGGGAGTTTATACCGACTCCCAAGCCCGCAGCTGCACAGCAGTCCAGTCGAGAGATGTGCGGCACTTCCGAGTGCTGTCTATCCTAAGCACTAGCTCTTGCTAGGAGTAGAGGGCTTGCTGGCCTTCTTGAAAGGCGTAGTTCGAGTAGACTCCCCCAGTCTACCGTCCCCAGTGGTGGAAATGAGCGTTTCCAGTTCTTCAATGGCGGACTTGTGCATCATTTGAGTGTTTTGCAGTCTGTGGATCAGCTCAAGTTCCTCCTGCTCCATGCGAGTCACTTCCTCTTCCTTCTCCTGCTTTATGCGCAGTTCCTGCGCTACTCGCCTTTCGGTCTCAGCGCGTGCAGCTCTTCGCTTTTCCTCAGCCTCTTCTTCGCGCCGGGACTTAGCGGCCTGGGTTTGGTCTTTCAGCACCTGCGCCTTTTCCACATTGGTTTCTATCACTTCTTTGCGCAGGGTTTCGATGGCTTGCTGGTTGCGCGCCTTTTCCCGCTTCACTGCCTCGACCTCGTCCTTTAGCTTCTGTAGCATCAAACTGCGATGCGACTCTTTGGCCTGCTTCGACTCCTCCTTGGTCAGTCGATTGCCTTCCAGCTTCATAGCTTCTTCTTGCTCCCGAGCCTTGCGCTCTTCCTCCCTGCGACGCTGTATTTCCTGGTTGCGAATGCGGGCCTCCATGATCTCACGAGCGCGCTGCCGCGTGTCTTCGATTTTCTTGAGCGCCTTGGCTTCCTCCTGCTTTAACAACGTAATGCGGTTGGAAAGCAACTTCGCCTGGGCTTCCGCTTCCTGCCGTTCCTTCTTCGCCTGCGCTAGAGTCAGCCGAGCTTCGCTTTGGTCGTCTTCCCTGGTTTCCACCTCTTCCTGCATATTTAAAAAGAAGGACTAGGGAGTTGGGTCGAGTCTGGGCAGGTGCAGGCCTACGGGTCTGCTGAGCACAGGAGCGAGGAAGGCAGGCGGGCTGCTCTGCAGGTCCCTTTCCAACAGGTCCAGGTCCAGTCTTCGGTCCGAAGGCCGAACTGATGAGTCTGCGTAGAGACGCTGAGAAGCAGGGGAAAGGAGAAGGCTGCGGAAGGGGGACTTGAGAGGAAGCAGGCCTGGGGAAGTCTGAGGTAGGGAAGGAAGAGGACCCAGGGGACTAAGCGAGGGTATGCGGGGAGGGCCAGGCTCACTTCTCCGCATTTCAATTAGTCTCGGCCTAATCACTCTCTGGTGAAAGTCTTCAATACTGAGCACTGAAAAAGTCGCTTTCACCGCTCTGCACACAATAGAAACCTCTTCAGGATTCGCTTGTTCATAAGCCTCTTTGACGTCCTTCCAGGTTACTTCTTTGCTTTGTTGACTGCAGTTATACACCGTGCACAGCACAATTTGATCCAAGTGTCTCCCAACCACCACTTCCGTCTGCTCGCTCATCAAGAACTTCACAGCCGTCCAGACTGCTTCTCTGACCTGGTCTTCCAACTGCAAATAAGTCACTAACTGCCTAAGTCGCAAGCCCATATAGGTAATCGCATGCTCGAAGAACTTGATAACTGCGGGAGCAGGCACTGGCAAGGGACCCTCAGAGTCGTCTGAGAGAGAGTCTTGGTCGAGAGATTGAAGGAAGTGGTTGACTGTGCCAGTCCGTTCCCAGGCGAGGGAACACACTACTTTGGTCTCTATAAGTCGGAAATGGGCTTTGAGAGACCTGGGGAAATGAGGAAGGGCGAGGACCAGCAGTTTCCAGAAATCGAAAGCGGCAATTCCTGCAACCTGCAACACTTCCTCAAATGGTACAACTGCACTGTTCTCAGAGTACAACAGACACTCCCCTGCCATAGCCAGCAGACTTCTATGGAAGTCCTCGCTTCTGTAACTCTCCAGGAAATCCGCCTCGGAGCCGGTCAGCTTCTTTTGGTCCCAGGTCTGGACTAATAGATAGAGGTAGAGGTGAATGGCGTTGGGAGAGAGGCGCTTTAGGACGATATTGTGGCTTAAATCCGCTCGAAAGCGAACAAGACGAGACTCAATCTTCTCTTTCTTTTCTAGCATTTCGAGTGAGGAAATCAGTCCATCTTCGCGACTTTTCCTGCACTCAATGAGCCAATAAGTGACTTCGATGTTTTGAGAAATGGGCGTAGGACAGACGCCTGACCCTGCACTTCTCTGCACTCCGAGGAACTTCCCAGGACTCAGAAACAGCCGCTCGTCCACTGAATCGGGGCCTAAAGTAGCCTCGTAAGTCCTTTCCTGGCCTGCTATTAGCTCCTCAAGGCTTATTTCCCCTTTCATCATTTCCCGGGCTTTGTCACTCACCTGGTTGATTAGCTCCACCTGACTTTCTGTATCGAGACTTTGAGCAAGTAAAGTGCCTATAGAGGACAAGTGAGTAGGGACCTGCAAGCTAGGCAGCTGCTTCAGCACTGTCCTCAGCACTCCGATCAGCACAAACGCAGTCCTGGACAGGTCTCTCAGACAGCCGACACTTCCCCTCAGATTCAAGAACAGCAGCCAGGCTAGGGGCTTGTACAGAGCACAGGTGTCCACCCAAGTGTCCCACAGTTCTTCGAACTTGCGGTAAAAGGTATATCCAAAGGTGAAGTCAGAGGGAAGCGAGAGTAGACTGCTTGCCTGGGAAGCCTCTAAGGACTGGAATCCAAGGAACAGCTGGAGAGTAGTGAAAAAGTCCTTAATGTGAACTTCTGGGAGGGAAGTCCAGACCTGTCGGAGAGACAAGGGCGGTTGTCCAGGGGTCTTCCGGGAGGCCACAAGAAATGCGCAGTGGGCTGCGTACTTGGTATCTGTTTTTAGGGACAGGTAGGAGGAGAAGAGTGCTTGGGCGGCTGATTGCAGACCTTCGTCTGCCTCCAAAGACCCTGCAAGTGCTATAAAAACCTCTGAGTTTTCAACCATTTTAGTAGTCTCCAGGCGATTTTAGCTGTATCCCCGGTAATTCGAAGTCCCTCTCGCTGCCTTTCACCCCCAATAAAGGTCTCTTCCAGCAATCCAATTCGAAATTTGCCCAAATCAGACGTATCTGAAGCCATTCACCTGCAGACAAGTCTGAAAGAGGCTTGGGCTACTGCTGCTTGGAACTCACACAGGTGGAAACACCATTTAGGCAGTAGTAAAGGATGTGGCTAGGCTCAATTCGATTTTTAATATGACGACTTTGCCTTCTTTTTGCTCGGGCCGATGCAGCCCCCTGGGTTGTTAGGGCCATACCAAGATCCGTCTTTACCCGGTACCCAAGGCGACAGCGTCCCTGCCAAGCGGTTCACACCCAATCTCGCAGTCTGCCGCCCTCGCCTGCCTTCATGCGACTCTCGCCCTCCAGATCTCTGTGACGAAGACTCCAATTTCCGCGAAAAGAACCACGACTTCTACTTCTCACAGGATAAAGAAGTCGAGGACGCCCGCAAGCGGCAGCGGGAAGAAAGCGAACTCACAGGAGTGGTGAGGAAGGAGTCTTCCTGTGACGAGCCCTCCAGTCAGAAGAATGCGGACTACTACTTCCGCTCCTCAGAACAGCTGTCGGAGCACTTCGGCCACTTCTGTCTGGGGGAAAGCTTGGAAGAGGAGCCGTTCATTGACCAGGCCATTGCCTTTGCGAAGCTGCAGGGGGGTGAGTGTCTGAGCTCCTTCTGCTGCAGTCGTTCCCAGTCCCTCCTTTACAAGTGCGCTTTGGGACATACCTGGGAAAGCAGTGCTCCGCTGCAATTCGGCACTTGGTGTGCGAAATGCGCTCAGAAGCTGCAAGCAGCGGACCTGTACGCCAAGGCTTTAGGCGGCCGTCTACTCTCCAAGGCCGCGGAGGTCACTTTCGAATTTGAATGCTCCAAAGGGCACATCTGGCGGGCAGATGCTCAGAAGTACAAGCAGCAGAAGTGGTGTCTCGTCTGTCGAGCAGAGGAGCGGAAGAAACATAAGGAGGAACTGCGAGAGGAACAAGAGCAGTTGCGGAGTGAGCAGGAGCGAGAGCAGCAGCGGCTATTCGAAGAAGCTCGACGGAAAATGCGTCCTGACAGTGTGCCTTCCATTTCCGCGCTCAGTTCCGAGGGACACCTGGACCAAAGTGCGAAGGAAATGACCGAGGAGTTTCTGAAAAGCCCCGGAGACCCTGTGTGCACTTACGTGCAGGCCTTCAATGTCTACAAAGTCCTTTGTAGCGCCAGTGAGTTTCTAACGGCCAAGTACTTCAATGAGGACTTTTCACGGGAGCAGGTCACTCTGAGCTTCAGACAGCTGGCCAAGGCCCTCCACCCCGATAAAAACCGACACCCCCAGGCCAACGACGCCTTTCTCAAGGTAATGCGTGTCTACACTGCCGTGATGACCAGGTGGTAATGTTGGCTAATCTGTCGGACTAGCTAGGTACTACTTAGCTAGACCTATGACTTGTTGCTCGATGGTTTAGGGGAGTTAGGGGGCATTGAAAGGCTAAATTGCCTTAACTACTGTGGAGGTATATTAAACCTGGCCCGGCCTTCCTCATTATATGTCTCCGTTTCCCAAGTGAAAGTGAGCAAATCGAATAATACCAATTCGTCTGCAGCCCTGTGCACAGCCAGCACCTGGTTTCCCACTATCACAGGATCGCACCCAAAAGTGCAGGAGCAAGGCTTTGCCTTGATACTCTTTCAGTTTCGTCGGCTTTTTCGAGGACAAACTGCGGGACAAATGAGTACAAGAGCCAAGCACAACTAGTTTGCTACTGTGAAACAAGCACAAACAGGACTCGATGTTGTGAAGTTTCAGAGAAATCGGGGTAAATCTGCTATTTTGCAAGTCGAATATCTCAATAGGTGCTGTTCCTCCGTCCCCCGGCCAAATAAATAGCCTGATCCTTCAAACAGGGGTTGAAATGGACTTTGCAGACAGTAGCTCCGGTGATATCCTTCCAAATCGCCCTCTTCAAGTCATACTTATGTGCGAGGTAAGTTTTCTTCCCCCCAAAGACATACACAATTCCCTCCACAGAGATCAGGCTCCTGTGCGGATTGAGAGGGCTTGGGTCTGTACAGTCCCAGTTCTAGTGTCAATGGTGGGCAGTCTGAGTCGAGTGCCACAGACAAAAAGAGTGTGAGGGGTGAGTGGTCGAGGCTTCCCAGTCTAGGTCGATTGAGAAAGAGGGATTTCTGTCCTCTGCCTAGTGGACACAGATACGCAAATAAGGATTTCCTCAGAACAATATAGGCTTTTTGACGAAGTTTCTCTGAGTAAAAGCGCTTGGCGGCCACACTGCCTGAATCTGCAGGCTCTGGGAACTGACAGCGCCACAGTTCGTCACTATCACTGACTTCCCTCAATTGAACACTCCTCACAGCAGTGCTATTCAGCAGGTCTTCGGGCTCCAGCCACTTGAGCATTTCCATGACACTGCGGTATCTGTCCATTTATACACCTATTACAATCAGCACAGAAAAGCCGGCTATTAGCCTCTCCCTTTCATTCTCGGTCTTATTTCGCCTTCATATGAAGCCGCCTCCCATGTGAAGGCCGTGAGGTCCAGTTCCACGACTTGAGCGCCAGCTCTATGCAGGATAAAGGCCTTAGTGCCCACGGTCACAGGGTCGTAGCTGCTGTGGAAGCTGGGGAAAAGCCATGGTTTTGGCATTTTATGCATGATTACGGGCTTTTGGGAGGTGAGTTTACGCTTGATGTAGTCAAAACCTGTTACAATTATCAGTGTTTCGTTGCGAATAAGTGCAAAGCTGACATTTATATCCAGCTTTAAGGACATCAGGGAAAAGCTTCCTGTGCGCAAGTCGTATTTTTCCCCTTGAGATTCTTCTCTCGATCCTCCCAACAAATACACGATTTCTCCCTGCAGACAAGGGTTGAAATAGGCTCTTTTCACTGTGGCACCGGCAATAGCAGCCCACATCGTTCCCTTCAAATCGAGTTTATTGGTCTGTAATGTGTTGACTCCCCCGAAAGCATATGCAACTCCATTAGTAGATATGAGGCCGATGCCTTGACGGTGAGGGTTGATAGAGCCTAAGACTCGTACCTTGCCAGTGTGGGTATTGACTGTGAAGGTGTTTTCTCTTCGGGACATAGTGCCGCATATCAATAGAGTACTGGGCAGCGGCAGAGTCATCGAAGTCTGCCAGTCCGTCTCAATCGCCTTCGAAAGCGGCTTCACCACCCATATCTTCGCCACTACATAGTACCGCTTCAGAGCACTGCTCGTTACTACATACACACTCTTCGTGAAGTGAGTGCTGTAGTACTGCTTCGGACATGCACCTCCCAAGTCCACAGGCACAGGCAGCAAATCTAGCCATAACTCTCGACTTGCACTGACTTCCCGCCACTTGCTGTTCACTTCTTCGGTACTTCGAAGGAGGTCTTCAGGCCCTAGCCACTTCGCTACCTCCATAATCGCACGGTAGTTGTCCATTGCTGTATTAAGACTGAATAGCCATAGGAAATAGGGTCTCAGCTTGTGCATCCAAACAGAAGTTCAGGCCAAATACCACACAGGAATGCTTATCCAGCTTTCATATGACTGCAAGTAGTCAGTAGCTCCTCACGCCATTTCCTACATGGACAGGCCCAGGACAGACCTGCTTTCCCTGCGCCTTCGCAAGCCTTACCTGTGCAGTCTCATGGCTTGCCTGAGTCTCGGCATGTGCACCTGCGGCTACTCTGTGCTCGTCCTCAGTCCAGCTTCCTTCGCACTGTACCGGGACATGTCCGCCTCCACGCTGCAGCAAGAAACCATCACTGCGGTTTTCCCCCTTGGAGCGATGGTCGGCTGCCTGGTCGCAACTCTCATTAGCGATGGAAAAGGACGAAGAACTGCGCTGGTAACAGGAAACTGCATAGCGGTGGTTGCCGGACTTGTCATGTCTCAGGCCTATTCTGCCTTTCAACTCATAGTAGGCAGGTTGGGGTCGGGCCTGGGCATCGGCATGCTGAGCGCTGTCAGTCCTGTCTTCGTTGCAGAGCTAGTTCCGCCAATGTACCGTGGAGCCTGTCTCTCTGTGCTAGGGTTCCTGTGGATCATTGGACAAATTGGGTCGCTGCTGGCAGCCTGGGCACTGGGAGAGCAGTGGCGCTGGCTATTGGGACTATCGGCTGTTCCAGGCTTGGTACAAATCGCTGCCTTGCTCACTTTAATCCCTGAGTCGCCCAGGTGGCTGTATCAGCGAGGACGAGAACACGAAGCCATGGAGGCAATGAAGCAGTTTTACGAAGGCAGCGACATAGAAAAAAGCCAGCGTTTGCAAGGGGAAATCCAGGGAATTAAGGCGGAAATCGCGCTGCAAGGAGAATCTCAACTGGCAGAACGACTTATTGAAATCACAACAATGTACCGTAGTCGTCTACTGACTGTCTGCGCATTTATGATCTGTGTGCCTGCGGGAGGGCTGGCTGCTGTGTCGCTTTACAGTGCGCAAATTATGGACTCGGCTGGGTTTTCCTTCGGTAAGGGGCCGATTTTGTCTTCGATTCTGCTGTTTTCGCTGTCGCTTTTGGCCACTGGAGTGGCGATCAAGGTAATTGACCGAGTGGGGCGCAGGTGGATTCTTCTACTGACTTTGCCCTTTCAAGTCCTTTCTATGCTTCTGATGGCCCTTGGCATGAGCACGGAGTCTCGGTGGTTATGCCTAATCTCCCTGATCTCCTACCTGTGCTTCGTAAGTGTGGGCAGCTGTCCTATGATGGGCATCATGGCTCCCGAGCTGTTCCCTGTAACTTCCACTTAGTTGCCGCTGCGAAGTCTGGGCTGCAGTTTAAGTGGCGCTGTGAACTGGATGAGCAATGCAGGAATAGGCTTCGTTTTCCTCTATAGTTTGAAGAGTGATGAGGGACGCGTGGGAATTTGGCTGTTCTGCGCAGTGGTTAATTTGGCCTGTGTAGGGGTGATATACTGCTGGCTGCCTGAGACCAAGGGAAAGCCGCTAGAGGCGGGAATTGCGTATGTTGAGGACAGGAAAGAAGTCTCAGTGGAAATGAAGCATTACTAACTCCCAAGATGTACCTATTTAGGCTAACCTATCACACATGGTAAAGTACTGCTTCAGTCCTTATCAATTTCTGTCCCTAAGTGTCTGTACACAGCTGAGACTATAAGGCCTTCTTCCTACAATATCAGTCCGATCTGTAGACATCGAAAAAATGATCTCGGTCTATACTCCCCCGACCCTCCTCCTCACTCAAAGTCTCCCTCTCCCCACTCACATCTCCCTGGAAGCACTCACTGGCTCTTTCCCTAAGTCTCTGTGGACTGCGCTACCTACTCTGCCTGACAGTCTCTCTACGGAGCTCACCCAGTCCAGTCTAAGGGAAGTTGTCTACGGCACTGCTAATTTTGCAATCCAGCAATTCCACTCCACTAAGAAAGCTAGAAAGCCTATAAAATTGGAAAATGTCCGGTCCAGCTTGATACGCTGCTGGAAGAAATCTATGAGAGTGCTAAAGGCTGGCACTGTCAGTTTCGTGGGAGTTAAGAAATTCCCTAGGACCATTTCTCCTGCCATTGCACAGGAATACATCTCCAAAGTGAATTACCACTTTGAAATCTGCTGGAAGTTGGCGAGAACCCAGGAAGGCCCGGGAATCGACAGCAAACACAGCCACAGCTCCCACAAGACTTATAACAACGACTGTCTCAAAGAGCTTTTCGACTCTTCGGTACAAAGGGAACTGTGGCAGGCTTACGTCCGCGTCATTTTCAGCGACTCAGACCCGAATTCCCTCTCAGAGCGGTTTGAATTTACATGTTGTAAGCGGAAAAGCCACAGCAAAGGCTGCAGTGAAAAGTGGGAGCAGCTGCGGCGAGTCCTAGTGGACTACCTGGGCTGCATGGAAGTGCGGATTTGACCTAGATGTAAGCAGTTAGCTAGCTTGGTACTTGGCTCTGAGCTTGGGCAGGGAGTTGGCAGCGGCTGATTCTTCGATGATTTGGCCAGCGGGAGCGGACTTTTCCTCACCGAATACGTCAGTGAAGCGGTCACTTTGAGCGCCTGGGACCACGGGAGTGGGGTCCCCCCGCTCTCTCGCCTTCCTCTCTGTGTATATCTCACCATTCACCAGCAACTCCAGTCCTTCCAGCGCCTTTTCTTCCTCAAACCTCTCCGTAAAGGTGAACTGCTGCAAGCGCACCCACGCCATCAAGCGACTGTACAGCTTCAAGTAATTGGCCAAGCAAAAGGGAATAATGAGTGCAGGGAAGTAGAGGGAAAACTCCTCTCCCAGCAGGGGCACTAGGTTCAGAGCGCCCATTACATCTGAATATTGCGTATCTGTGACCTTTATTAGCTTGAGGAAGTTGAAGCCGAGGGGAGTGATCAGCCGGGCGAGGAAGGCGCTGGTCCAGATTAGGCTGGAGACCTCGGAGTGGCGGCGGAAAAGACTCTTCGAGACGCTGAATTTGATGCGGAAAAGACCGATTTCGGTGCATAGAATGACGTACAGGAGCGGAATCAAACACACAAGTTGAGTACCGATGAAGCCGTGGTCTGAGGCAAAGAGCAGCGGCACGCCAGTGACAGGCGTCTCCAGGAACAGCAAGGTCTCCCCTAATACTAACAACACACTCGCTAGTGCAGTCAACACCGCCCCAAGTGTGTACAGCCACCTCACTACATGCGCCTTCCAGCAGTACTCCAGTGCATATACCACCCGCATGCAACAGCACTTGCTTCTATGTCTCAACTCTGAGTCAATCAGCCAGGTGCCGGCTTCTTGTGCGGCTACTAGGTCTTGCAGGTAGAACACTGTGGAAAGGTGCTGTTCCCACTCCCAGTCGAAGGTGCGGACTGAGACGAGGGCGAGTTTCAAGTCAGCGTGCAAAGACACCAGTTTCTTCATTTTCACTTCTCCCAGTGCACTCAAAGTCGCTGCGTTTTCATGCGTCTTTAAAGCGCTGTGGGTTTCGAACAGAGAAGGCGGACACTTGGAGACTAGGACGTCGATGCAGGGACGGAGAGGGGAGGAGTTAGGGACTGTTTTGGCAGCTGCGTGGATGAGGCGGACTGCAGTGTCCAGTTTCGCATTCGCTTCGAACATGCGGTCGTGGATTATTGCAGTTTTGAACTCCATGAATTTCAACTCTCGGTGCAGACTCGCCTTCCTCCAAAGCACTCTCGGCACTTCCACCACTCCGTAGGATAGGAACACGATGATTAGCAGTAGACCCCAGGCGTTGCTTAGCGCCATCAGGACTGATACTAGGTTGGTTCTGCGTGGAATTTACTTGGACGTTTCTCCTTTGTAAGCCATGTAAACGATGAAAATAATCAGTAGAATGATTGTAATGATAAGCGTTGTTAGTCGCTTGAGCAGTGCTCGTCTCAGTCTAGTGCACTGTGTGAACTCCCCTGCGAATTCGTAGTTGACTACAATTGGCAGGACTACCCAACACAGCACAAATAACGACCAATACACTCCAATCCAGACCTGGTGGAGAGTATCTTGGGCATTGCCATCGCTCTCGGCTAGGGTCTGCATAGGCTGTACGAGGTACACGTCGTAGGGGATCAGGGTCACTATGCCGAATGTCAGCAGCAAAGTCACGAATACCAGGCAGTAGGCGTAGATAGGAGTCCGCTTGCTAGCGTAGTACAGCAGCAAGTACACAGTGAAGAGCAGAGTCACAGGCAGCAGGAATACAGCCATATACTGATATCCCCTCTATGGCTACGTAGTCGCCATATGTCCAGAAAGCGGTCTGCAGCGAGTATACAGCTCAGCAAAGCCCAGCCTGTGCTCAACTTCTGGGGAGATGACTTCGATCTGGATTTGCCTGTGTTTGGACCTTTAGAAGACGTCGTGGGAAGTGTGTTTGTAACCGTGGGAAAGCGAGGGAAAGTGGAGTTCGGAGGGATAAAGCTGGAGCTGGTGGGGAAAATCGAGGTGAAGGGGAAGCAAACTGAAGGGGACTTCGTGTATTTGGCGAGGGAACTGGCTTATCCAGGGACTATTACCGCTGACTCTTCCTTTCCATTCTCTTTCTCCACGTGTGAAAAGCCCTTCGACAGCTACTATGGTACCTTTGCAAAGGTCCGCTACTTCCTGCGTGTATGCGTTTCCCGCAGTTACCGTAAAAACCTGCTGTCAGAGACTGAATTCGCAGTAGCCAGCGGAACCCCGCCCCTGCCCCTGCCCACTACGCTGCGACTGGAAGTGGGCATTGACCAACTTCTTCACATTGACTTCGAATTTACTAACTGCGCCTATTCACTCACAGACTGCATCATTGGCAAGGTGTTTTTCCTCATGGTTCGACTGCCCATCCACCGCATGGACATCGTGCTCAAGCGGAAAGAAACACTTTACAACGGGTCAGAAACTCAAATCGAGACCCAAACCATGGGGAGATACGAAGTGATGGACGGGGAGCCGCGGCGAGGAGAGTGCGTGCCAGTGCGAGTGTTCCTCTCTTCTTTCCCTCTGTCTCCCACTTTCCCAGACGTCAACCACCGCTTCAGTGTCAAGTATTACCTCAGTCTCGTAGTAGCGGACGACACAGACCGGAAGTTCTTCAAGCAGGCAGAAATCCAGCTCTATCGTGGCTAATTAAAAAGCTTAGCATAGTTCACTCCTAGTAAATTCTCTTAGTATCATGATATATCAAGCCTGACTGGAGATGTCGCCAGAGTCGCTGTGCAAGTCTTCATCATCCACCAGTAGTCTGAGACTCGGGTCCTCATCCAGCACAAGAGCTAAAGAGCCTTTGACAGTCAGTTCTTGCAGTAGAGCCGCTCCATCCACTGTTTCGCTGAATAGCAGTTCCCAGCGGTTTTCAGGCAGTGGCTCGGCGGACTTTTTGACAGAACCTGTAGGCTCTGGGAAAACCGAGTCCAGGACTATGCGGAAAGCGCCTTCCAACATGCGTGGTATTACCTTGAGCAGCGGCGCAGAGGTCAGTTCCAGGCAAGGATTCGTGTTCACCTCTATTAGAAGAGGACGCAAGTCTGCTTCTAGCATGAAATCGTACCCGAACACCTCGAAACTCGCATTGTGTCGTGCAGGGTCAAGTTTCCGAAAAGTGGCCAAAATCGTGTCTTTTACCAAGTCTTTGATCCTCGGTAGTGTGGACTGCTGGAAAACAGAGGCAATATCAGGGTTCCGGAGTTCTAAATACCTTTGGAACTCTCCATATGTCAGCTTGTTCCCAGGCTCGTACTTGCCGTAGTCCTCTCCGTGCTTCTGCACTGCGTCGTTGGTCAAGTGGACGTACAAGTCCCAGACACTCTTGAGGTCGAAGTCTTTACTGGAGGTGCGGATGTAGCCCTCGGGGTAGTAGTAGCCCTGTATTACTCCGTTGATGGAGGTTATGAGGGAATAACAGCGGATGTCGAATTTCCGCTTTTTGTAGAGAAATGGCTTTTCGATGTATTTCTGCACGATGTAGGTCCTAGGACGGCCGGAGTGGGGGGAAGCAGTCCGCCGCACCTCGGTTTTTACGTGCTCTAGCATACTGGCAACAGTGATATCTCTGCCCTGGTTCGAGTTCTCCCCAGGCTTGACGATCCACAGGTTCTGCGGATGGTCGGAATGGCTCCACTTTCCCTTGCGCTTGGACTCTTCAAAGCGCTTAAAAGAGGCAGCGAATTGCGCGAATTCAGGGTCCGACTCCCCATGTGCAATATGAAAAGTGAGCGGCAAAGCCTTCAAATAGTCCATTCCCCGTGCTGAATAGTACCTTTTCATGTTGAAATAGAGCGCTTTCTTATTAGCCAGGTTGTAGTTGCACTCCAGCTTGTTATGCACTTTCAAGGTTTCCGCCTGCACAGCACTAGTGATTTGCAACTGTCTGTAGGACTCACTGGAGCAGATCCTTTCTAGGCACAGACTTGAGACGTCCACATTGAAGGGGTAAAAACTGCCTTGAGGCTTGCACTTCAGTGGGCAAATGAAGCCTTGCGGGCCTCCCAAGACCTGTCCACTCCAGACTGACACAGTGGGAATCGAGCCCAAGAAGTCCTGTTCCTTCCTTTGACTCCACACGAAATTGCTTTCCTTCATAGTCTTCACACGAGTCCACCACTTCCTGCTTCTCAGCAACTGCTCTATCAAAGCCCCGTTGTTGCCAGGCCCAATATAGTACCGATACTCGAACTCGCAGTTCTGAGGCGGACTCACACTTAGGCCGTTCGAAGCGTTCACCACCCTCGCGAGTTCCTTCTTTAGGGCGTCTCGGCCTGGGCAGTTCCAGTACGCATCTCTCAGTGCCTCTTTGAGCTGGATTGACTTGAAGGCAGTGGGCCGGGTGCTGTGTCTTTCCGGCCGTCTGGGCGCGGACTTGCACCTCTCAATAGACTTCCGCCGCAGCGACTTCCTGGGCGGCTTGGGGTCAGTAAGGATAATGGGGAAGTCGAGTTTCCCCCGACTGGCAGAGGCCCTAGTCAAAGGCCTCAGTTTCTCACTGATTGGGTGCAGTTGGGCTGCTTCGGCCTTCAGCTCCAGGCCTGCCTTGGGGAAAAGGCGGGTGGAGGGCTCTGGGGACAGGAGCTGCACGCTGAGGAGGTGGCTGAGGGGCAAACTGTGGCCGAAGTTGTGAGGAAGAGGAAGTTTCGTCAGACGTTTGGCTGGGCCTAAAGAGTGAATAGGTGAAACCGCTGCATCTCCCAGGATTTCGCAGGATTCCTGGGCTACGAACCAACGAGTGAGTCCTTTTTCCCTGGTTTCCATTACTTTTAGGCTGAACTGGTGTGAAATATGATTCTTTAAGCCCGTCGCTGTGTTGATTTTCCTAATTTCGTCCACATTTTCAGTTTAAATACAGCTTTAAACAGGAATTTCATTGATTTAAGCGGGTCAAGTAGTAAATCGCTCTTATTTCTATGTCTTTTCCCTGAAACCGCATTTCAGTCTACTTGACTCTCGATTTCGGCCAAAATGGACACTTTAGTGGTCTGAACAGTAGCGAAATAGGCATTTCGTCAGGACTCCATCACAGCAGGAAGTACGAAACTGAGCAAAGTGCTAGATACTGTTACAGGCTAAGGGTGGGGCTCCCACGCCTCTCCCTCGCACGCCATTTCCCTTTTGCACTACCTTAGTAAATGCTGACCATTGTCTTGGTCTCCCTGTCTCTGGTCTGCGGTTTGAAGCTCGTGCAGCTTTCTGACGAAAGCACAGCCCTGCAGTTTGTCTCTCTGCAGGCCGCTCCACACCTAGCGCAGCCTACAGCTGGCTTCTGCCTGGCCTCTGCCTCGCAGTTCACGCTTTCCGCCTGGGTCAAGACGGACCTGCTGCTCACCAGTGCGACTGATTTACTGAGTGTGCGGAGTGGAAATGAGACGATTGTGAGAGTGACGAAGCAGGGCAGTGTACTGAGCGCTGCAGTGAAACTGGCCTCTGGAGACTTGGTAGGGGTGCAGGTCGAAGGCGCTCAGCCGCAAGAGTGGGAACTGGTGACTCTCTCCATATCCGATCAGCAAGAACTGACGCTCTGCAGTGCTCAGTGGCGGAGCATTCCAATGTGCCAATTCACCCCTATCGCCAGTCCTTCCCTGCCCATTCACACCCTAGACATTGTAGTCTTTGTCGGGGCTGGACCTACTGGTCCCTCTATCCAAGGCCAGATCCTTGATGCTAAACTGCTGCTTGGACAGGCACTGGACGACTTGGGGATTGAAGACCTGGTCATGTCGAAAACCTGCGCAAACGCATGCGGCGGGAGCTGCTGGGGTCCTGGGGACCTCTCCTGCAACAGCCACGTCCCACTGGTGTCGGAAGAGCATGTGAACTTCCTAGGGGAGGTGAAGACGTGGGATAGTCGCAGTCCAGTCCTGCAGGCTTTGAAATTAGAGGGGGCGGAAGGCGGCTTTTCAGCCTGGGTCTATGATGTTGGCACAGGACCTGCTACCTACTTCTCCGCCTTCAACCAAACAGTCGAGCATTTAGCCCTGTCCAGGACCTCTGCAAATGCCCTCAAACTCTGCATTTCCACCAGCTCCAGTCCTGCTTTCTGCGAAGAGTCTCCAGCGCGGGCGATTCAGCCTGGGAAGTGGACCTATGTGGCGGGGTGGGTGTCTCTCACAGCGAAGCCCGGGCCTGACCTTGGCGCTTCCTTCATGGAGCACCGCACTCTCAATCTATGCTGGGGCGCGTGGGAAAACGTGGCTTTGGAGTGCAGGTCTCGGCCTATGGTCGGCACTCCCGGGAGGTGGGAAAGTGTGGCTACCTACCAAGTTGGCGCCTTCACAGGGCAAATGGTAGATGCGAATTTGTACAAGACTGGACTAAACCACGCGACTGCTCAGGACCAGTTCCTGAACCAACGGTGCAACGCAGGCTGCCAGACCTGCTCTTCGCCCCACCTCTGTGCACAGTGCTTCCCAGGCTTCGCCAACGAGCGCGGCATTTGCCACTCTTCCCAGTGCGCAGACGTGCATCTCTTCCACCAGCAAACAGTGGGCGCGAGCGCTCCAATGGCGCACCCGGTCTACGTCTACGACCACTTTGTGAAGTCCACAGTGACGCTAGTGACCCGGTCTGGAGCGCCTATGGGAGTAGTGGACTGGGGACAGCTGGAGCTGAAGACCAGAACTCATAGAGAACTCGGCAGAGTCACAGTGCATGAAGCGGTTCCCAGCCATGCTTCGGCCCTCAAGCCTGGCACTGCTGTGTCGGTCAGTGTCACGGGAGCGGGGGTGTATACGCTCTATGTGGTGGTTGCTTGGCCGAGGCAAGTGATTGCCACTGCCTTGAGTGGGACAGATAGCGCCCAACTCTACTCGACCAGTTCTGAGCGGAGTTCCTATCAGCGGGCTTTTCACAATGCACTTAGTGACTCTGTGTACTTGCAGTTGGCAGGAACGGTATACAGTTTGACGGATGAGACTGTGCTAAAGCCGAATATGGCCGTTGTGAGTCGTCTTTCAGACGAAGTGATGAGTAAAGAATACCTCCTAGAAGTCGGGGAAAACGAGCAATTAGAGGTCAGTTTGGCCACATTTGAGGCTTATATCTCTGTGAAAGTTGCACGAGAAGGTGTCCTTTTGATACAAGAAGGAGCCGGAAGTATGTGCTTCGAAGCCACTCCCGGCCCCTACACTCTATCCGTCTACTCAGCCCAAGCAGGCAGCTTCGAGCTGCGCATCAACAGTGCAAAGCCAGTCCTTCCCGCAGACCCAACAGTACCAGCAGTCTGGTGGGAGCCTGGGCCCAGTCTCAACTCTGTGTATCTGCACTGGAGACCGATGAAGTGGACAGACGGCCAAGAAGTCTCAGGCCCAGTTGCCTACATCGTCCACCCTTCCCAGTCTCCCGACATCTCCCCTGAGACTGCCACATCTGCCTTGGTGGTCTTGGAAGACACGAGTGATTTGCGTGTCTGGGCAGTGCTGGAGACTCTGCAAGGACAGGTGACAGTGCCCTACGCTTTCATTAGCGTGCCCACGACTCCCAGTGTTCCCTCGGGACTGGGGATAGCGGTGGCGGCTGTGGCAGGACTGGGACTGCTCCTGGCGTACACCCTTTACAAGTGGAAGGGAGACTCGGAGAAGCAGTGGCGGTACCAGCTCCTTTCTAAGGAATTCTAGGCACTAGATTCCCACAGTATATGCAGGGTTAAAGCCACTCCCAGGACCATGCTTAGCCTCCCACTAGCACTATATGGGGACCTACTGTGTGCGTGGCAGCGGAGCAGCAGACCTCCCGCCCCGGCCCACTCGCTCCTGGGGCAAGATCTTCCGCAAGCACCTGGCCTCCAGCCTCAAGCAGCACGAAGACGACCTGTGGTATTTGGAGACTTGGCGCATTGCGGGGACTTGGCCTGCAGAGCAGGATCTTGCCTATGTGAAGGCTGATAGGTGGGCGGACTTCCTACAGCTCAGTCCTTTGAGTCCCTACTTGAAGTATCAAGTGGGGGAGAAAAGCGAAAGTCAGACGAACCTTAGGAATTTGTTTGATATGCTAAATGCGGATTTTCTGGACCAAAAGAACCCTATTGCGGCGCTGATTTCAGGCTTTTTGACGATGTTTATGAAGCAGTACGCGGCTTCCTTAGCCCAAGATACAGACGCAGAAGCGGCCTATGGGGACTTAGTGAAAGTCTCTACGCTTGTGTTGAAGTTCGTGGTAGTTCTAGTGACCACTGCCTCTGCCTTCTACACAAACGTAGCGATCATCCTGCAGCAAAGACGCCAAGACCTAGAAGGACTCCTGCTGGCTTTAATCGTCAGAGCAGATCTATATCGACTTGTAACCAGCCTGGCTTTATGCGTGCAGGCCAAGGCTATTTCCAGCCTAGCGGAAGTGTTGGCCTGTCCGCCGCTTCCCGATTCCTTGGGAATAGAGAAGAAGTCCATTACTCCCTCGATGGACCGAGCCTTGCTTGAGATGAAAAACCTGCTAGGTGCATTCATCACTACTGAAAACCTGCACAGTCGCAGAGGCATTTGCCTATCTTTGTGGGAGTGCTTGCTGAAATGGCCGGAGGACAGACGCCCCGCAGCTGCTGCATTAGCTGTAATTCAGACAGGAATGGAGACACTCCCGGGACATCTCTACCTTTCCAGACTGCTGCTGACTGATAGTCCGGAAGGGCTGGAGACCTTCATGCAGGCGGTCACTAGCGTCACTAGCAGTCAGGTCTAATGCTAAAGTCTGCCTTCTGCATATAGTAGCCTCAAATCGCCCCCGGCAGTTATTAATGCACCCGAAAACAGCTGCATTCCAGTCCTCCATATCCCAGCGACTATAATAATTCCCCTATGTCCGTAAGCCCCACCTAGAAATCTCGCTTCACCGTCACCTGCGTCCTGCCCACCCAAGCCAGTCTCCAGTCTTACAGCTACGACTCTGAGTACGAAGAAATGCCGCTGTACAAGCTGATGAATTACATGGCTTTTCATGAAGTCAACGGACGCACGCTGGATGCGAACTTCGTGTCTAGGTATAATGCACAGGAGGACAAGTTTGAGTACTTTGTGCAGAGACTCTTTTCGGTGTCGATGGAGGATGAGAAGAATCCGAAGAGAGGGAAGAACTGGGTGGTTTATATCAATAACAGGAAGGCTATTTGGGGGGATGCCTGCGAAAGAGATCTACCAGTGAAGGCAAAGGACGAAATCGTCTGGAGATACCAAACTCTCGAAGAAGACTTCGGCGCAAACACGGCTCCGGGGCAAGCGGCCGGCGTCTAATTAGCCCTAAGCCTCTACCCTCAGCAGTACAGTTTTGGCCTGCACACTGCTGTCTTCCCAGGCTCTGCGCTTCACCAAAGTGAAGGAGTAGGTATCGTTTAATTGGGCCTTTTCGTGGCATTTTAGTAGGAATTTCTGTAGGCCGGGGGCTCCGGGGACAGCCTCTCCTGGCAAATAGGTGCCTTCGGGACCAGTGACCAGACTTGCAGTCTCGAAAGCGGAAGGAGTGAAAACCCACTTGTAGCCAGTTGAGGGGTTGAAAGGAATGTGGAAGGCCAGTGTTTCTCCGGCCTTACAAGTCGCTTGCTCGTCTTCACTGCCCTCTGTCAACTTGACTACTTTCTGTGCAGTCGCCAAGGCGAGGATTGCCACTACTAGGACTGTTTTCATAATATATTGCTAGTTCTGGTGGATGCCGTTGGCACTGGATTTTTCACTTCTATGGATTACTGAAATTTGAGGGTAAGAAGGCAGAAGAAGCATAGTAGGGCTACTGGGGAACTGGCAAAGTCCCAACTCAAATTCCCTTGTAAGTATATATGAACGAAAGCCAATTTCCCTCATAGCCAATCCCTCCTTTCCATCCCCATTTCGCAGATTCCGCTACAGTGAAAAGCGCTTCGCCCCAGTCTTCCTCCCTCCCAGTCTCAGATCTAGGCTAAATATCCCCCGGGCAAATTAGTGTTCCCGGCTTCGCCCAGAAACTTAAAATGGACGAGGAGGAGCAGTCTGGGTCAGACCAGGCGCCTGAAGAGAACGACAGCAGTTCAGTCATATATGACACTGATGAAGAGGGTGCTAGGGACTACCACCCTGGCGGTTATCACCCTGTGGCTCTGGGTGACTTGTTCCTCAATCGCTATTTAGTGGTCCAGAAGCTCGGCTGGGGACATTTCTCGACGGTGTGGCTTTGTAAAGACCAACTGCATGATACATATGTCGCTCTGAAGGTGCAAAAAAGCGCCACCAACTACACCGAAGCGGCCTACGACGAAATCGAAATCCTCATGAAAGTCTCCAGCAACACAGCGCGAGAAGAATGGGTCCTCTCCGTCCGCGCCCAAGAGCCGAACTTAAGCCCCGAAGAAGTGTCCAGAGACCGCTGCTACGTGGTCCAAATCCTCAATTCTTTCGTGCACTTGGGGCCCAATGGCAAACATGTGTGCATGGTTTTCGAAGTGTTGGGAGTCAACTTGCTGGAAATCATCAAGCAGTACAACTACAAGGGAATTCCAATACCCATTTGCAGGGTTATTAGTCGGCAGGTGTTGATGGGGCTGGACTATATGCACCGCATTTGCGGGATTATTCACACTGATTTGAAGCCGGAAAATGTGTTGGTGCAGTTGAGTCAGTTGCAAATCGCGCAGATTCTGCTGCATGGACAACTCAACCCGAAAGAAACAGTCCACGTCCTGCCCACTCCCCTGACCCCACTGCCTCTGCAAATGCCCCAAAGCACACTTACCGAGGAGGAAAAGCGAGAGTTGGAGCGCAAGGAACTGAAGAAGGCAAAGCGGAAGAAGTACAAGCAAAGGAAGAAGGAAGAGGCCAAAGTGCTAAAAGAAGTCACTGCCACTGAGGCCATTTCCACCCAAGCCTCCGCGTCCGAAGTCATCAAAAAGAAGAAACATAAGAAAAAGAAGGCGAAAAAGGGGCAAAAGAACGCGGAAACTGCTGCCTTCACTGAGCTGCCAGACCCTTCCGCCATCGAGGAAGAAGCCGCCGAGCCAGTTCTCCCCCCGAAGCCCACTTCCCTGTCGCTGGACGACAACTGCTCAAAGCCCGACGAAAACATCAAAATCAAAATCGCAGACTTAGGCAACGCATGTTGGTTCCATAACCACTTTTCCACGGAAATACAGACCAGACAGTACCGCTCACCTGAGGTCATTCTCGGCGTTTCGTATAATTATACTGCGGATTTGTGGTCCTTTGCGTGCATGCTGTTTGAGCTGATCACTGGCGATTTCCTGTTCGAGCCGAAGTCGGGCAGGGATTTCGACAAGGACGACGACCACTTGGCGCAAATGATAGAGACTTTGGGGCAGGTTCCGACCGACTTCGCACAGTCTGGAGTCAACTCTAAGCGGTTTTTCACCAGAGAAGGCGAACTGAGACGCATAAGGCAGTTGCGGTTTTGGCCGCTTAGAAGCGTGTTGGTGGAGAAATACCGCATCATAGAGTCCGAAGCCAATCAACTTGCGAGTTTCCTGCTTCCAATGATGGCTTACAAGCCTGAAAACCGGGAATCAGCCGAGGCTGCTTTACGCCATCCCTGGCTCAACATGGCTTCCAACTACGACTACCGCATCACTAACGACGAAGAGTACCAGCGCATTATTGAGGCTCAAGAGGCCCGGATAAAGGAACAGGATGAGCGGCTGATGAGGGGGGAGACGCCCAGTACGCCTGAAATCCCGATGGAAGCCAGTGACACGGACGCGGATGATGAGTATGAGAGTGAGAGTGAGGGAAGTGTGGAGTCGGTGCAGTCGGAGAAGAAGGACGAATTCGAGGAAAACCTAGAGTACCACCACCGCATGCTGGCCTTCAAGCAAGAGACCCAGCGTGCCTAGCCTAACCTCTTATAAATGGCTGAGTCCCGAGCGGTGATCAAGAACGCAGACATGTCCGAGGAAATGCAGCAAGACGCGGTGAACTGCTCCCAGCAAGCCTTGGAGAAGTTCAACATTGAGAAGGACATTGCGGCCTATGTGAAGAAGGAGTTCGATAAGAAGTATAATCCCACTTGGCACTGTGTAGTGGGGCGCAACTTTGGATCCTATGTCACGCACGAGACTAGGCACTTTATCTACTTCTACCTGGGACAAGTCGCCATTCTGCTCTGGAAGTCAGGGTAGGTAGTAACCTCTTCGTGGGATTTGCCTAGAGAATTAGCCGAAAAAGCAGGAAATGGCTTGAGAAGGTAGACAAAGTGCTGCTTTTTGGACTAGGAAAGGGGAAATTGGGCATGATGGAATGTTTCTAGATCTTTCGAAAGCGATTTAAGGCTGAAAAGCTGATTTTTAGTGCTGGATAAAGCTAGTTGTTCAAAATAGTAAGAAATAGCTTTGTTCTTTAGGAAATCTTTAGCTTGAGTCTGCTTTATTTGCCTTTTTTCCTCATTTTTCACTGCGAATGGCAAATTGACCACTTTTGTGAGTGGATTTCTACTTTGAAACTTCTCAATTAGCCGGGAAATCGAGTAAAAATCTGCGAAATTCAAACAAATTCACGCAAAATGAAATATATTTGAATTTGTATGAGGAAAATTGAATAAAGTGCGAATTTGCCCATATATAAGGAAAATTTGGCTCGAATTGTCCTATATACTGATAAATTCAATACAATTTTAAATGATTATCGATTTTGGATGTTTTTATGAGGAAGTAATTGAAAAATGGAATAATATAAGATAAATTCACAATTTTCCTATAAAATTTACGCAAAACACCAATAAAAACTTCGATTTTCACTCACAGTCACCAAAAATCCTATAAAACTCTTACTTTCCTATCGATATTTGCTGATTTGAAGGCTATAACCTTGAAAATCTGTTTAATTTATTAAAATAGCCAGAAATCACTTTACAATGTCTCTACTTCTCAGTTTTTCTGCAACCCGGGGGTTGACTCTGTCTATATTTTAGCATCATTTCTTAATTTGGCCTAAATCTGCAGACAAATAAGTGAAATCCCCTTTGTCGACTTTTCCCTAGTACCCTATCTCTGTATTTCCCACCTCACCGATTTCCGCAAATTTCCCTTACCATCAGCCACTATTGACAAAAATGGACCTCTCGTCCCTCAGTGCAAACTCCAACCTAGCAAGTGAGAAGCAGGACGAGCGGTGCATCTTATCTCTTCCGCAGCGTTATAACTCAAGTATTCAGTGCTGCGACATCACAAGTCCCGAGAAGCCGCAGGCGGCCTGTGTGCTGGGAGTGACGCAGGCTGGGAAACTGCGTTGGGAGGCACTGGTCCTGTTCCTGACTCTTAGGAACTGTTTCTATGTGCCCTATGTGACAGTGTTCCTGGGGAAGGATAGAGGACGGTGGTGGGAGTAGGGATCGAAGGGGTATATTTTTTGATGTAAAAATAGGGTTTCGGACGAGTTATGTGGATAGGGTAAGGGGAGGAAATTACGAATGCTAGGGAAATAATGAGGCAGTGCATTTGTTTGGGCGATTTGGCTGTGAATTTGATTTCTGCGGTTCCGTACGAGTTGATTTTCCGACACATTGGCTATGGTGACCGGCTCAAAGGCCTGAATCTGCTGAAGATGTTGAAGGTGCTGAGAATTGGGAAATTCATTACTTTCTTAAGACTAAAGGCGCAGGCAAAACTGACTTTAAGGCTATTGCAATTCTTTTTTACTCTTATTGTTATCTGCACCTTATCGCTTGCCTGTGGTTTCTACTGATCAGCAACACCCCGGCGTACATACCCCCAGCTTTGTACATAGACCATCACCCATACTTGTACTTGCACCATGAACCCTTGCGTCAGTACGCCTACAGTTTGTACATGTCTGTGTATATGCTCACAGCGGCAGAAATAGGGCCCAGAGTGGAAGCTGAGTGCTTATTTGCAGGAGTTGCTATACTATCTGGACAGCTGTTCCAGGCTTATATGTTCGGAGAAATTGCAGTAGTGCTTTTTAACCTGAACAAACATACAGCGGAAATAGCGGAAGTACAGGACGCCACAGCCAAACTCACTTCCTTCATGCAGTACTCCCTAGGCCTGGCTTTGAGACAAACAGAGTTCGAAAACTTCTTCAAACTGCTGCCTCCCTCCCTCCAGCAGGAAGTACGCACTGTCATATTTGACCATGTCTTGCTTCTGAACCCAATTATTACCAGTCGCTTGCAAATCGAAGAAAGTCTACTTCCCCGCCTGAACACTCGCTACTGTCAGCCCCAAGAGGAGCAGACGTTAATGTTTCGTCGCTACTGGGACTTGCTATGTCTTTCTATTCGACGATGAAAAACAGATGAGCAAAATGGCAAGTTTGGGCTTAGGTCAGCACTTCGGGGAAATCGCGCTTCTTTACCCCACTCTAAGGACTGCCTCTGTTGAAGCTTCAAAGTACATCTTTTTACCAGTGTTGCGAAAGGAGGACTTTTCCTACTTGCTACGCAAACACCAGAAACTATGCACTTTTTCAAAGCCTCCGCAACACATTATCACGACAACTGGGGAAAATTCATGAAGACGACACTGAGAAAACTTTTCTCCTTTGCTACACTGCGCAGTAGTGTCCTCAGCCAAATTGTATATCGACTGCCCACTGCCTACTCCCAATACCTATATCCTAAAAGAAGGAGACAAGTGTGACTAAGTAACTTTTATAATTGACGGAAGTGTAACGGTGTATATCCCTGTTAATGATAAACAACTAATGATTCTGTATTTGCAAAGGCGAGATCCGGACACTCCATCACCTAATTTTCATCATAGACATCGAAGAGTCACTTTGGCGCATATACAGAAAAGAACTAATTGAAGGTTCCTAGTGAAGCTGGAGGTCGAGGAGTTGACCAAAGACAGTATTCTGTGGCCAAATATTGGCTTTTTTGGGAATGAAAAGGCACAGTTCTGTGCACGAACTACGGAAACTACAGTCGTGAGGATTTTATCGAGAGATCTATTGATGCAACTTCGCCAGGAATTCCCCGAAATAAACAACGCTGTTGTTATCCTCAGTGAGAACTTACACAGAAATACATCTATTGCTAAATTGAGGAAATTGCAGTTACTAGGTCTGGACTGCATCCGTGTCTTTCCCCCCACTATTTCCCCTGCATGTGTCAAACTATGGAGTGCAAGTATGAAGGTAAAGCACTGTGCACTAGGGAAACTACTCGAAAAGCGACTTATCCGGGCGAAGGGATTTCCCAGCGTTTCCTTCCTTTCCCACAAATTGCAGAATCCTGCAGGCAGAGGCCGCGGGCGACTTGGAAATGGTGGAAAAGATTAACAACTCAATTTTCCCAACCTCGGATGACCTTGTGTTTCCTGCTCTGCAACTTTTGCAGTTCTCAGAAACCAGCAACCCAATCATTACTCAAATAGCTATGAGGCAGTGAAGGTTGACAGACTAATTCAGAAGAAGAAAGCGGAGCTGAGCAAGTTAAGCAGTGAGTTAGCAAAAAGAGGGAAACGCCAGATGGAAATAAGTAAGGATTTAAGGGAAGTGCAGCAGCTTGCTTACTTTGCACTGTTATTAAATCAAAAGCGATATTTACAGGAATTCTTTTAGCGGAGTATATTGACTGTATTAAGGAAGCCTTACTACATATAGCTTCTTCTAGTATACCTAGCATCGATAATCCTGTTCCTTCAGGAATTTAAGCAGTAGAGAAATAGGAAAAAATCGCAAATTTCGGGTATATATGAAAGCAGCATTTGGAATTTAGCATATGCACTCTTTTTTTACTTTCTCTGTTGATGATTACAACATACAGGCTAATAGGCTGCTTTAAACTTTCAATCAAACCTGAGAAAAGTCAAATTTCCAAGCATAGGAATTCCATTCGAAAACATCCAGAAAAGTCCGCTTTCGATCCTTTTCAAATGAACAATTGCCTATATACACACCCACAGTCCGCCCAAGTCCATCACCTGCCACCAGATTCCCCTCAGAAATGGAACTCACCCAGCGCAGAGTCCACCCCAGCCTCATCACAGTGAAGCAAGCCCACAATGTGTTACTCCTGCGTCCCCAGCGAAGAGAGTCCAGTGTTCCCAACTCCGTTATCCCTGCTTCGAACCCTTCCCAGCCTTGCCTTTTACTGAGACTCGGTCATCCTTTCAAGCTGAGATGGGAAGTGTTCGTCTTGCTCCTGACCGTTTGGAACTGCTTTTACGTGCCCTATGCGGCTGCTTTTCTGGGCTTGGAAGCAGGGGTTTATTTGACGATTGTCCAGGTGAGCATAGAAATCACCTATTTGGCGGATATCGCTATAAGTGTGCGGACTAGTTATGTGGATGAAATGACGGGGGAGGAAATCGTCGACACGCAGCAAATCCTCGCCAACTACTTTTGGTCGGGGAAGCTTGTTGCAGACCTACTGGCCGCACTGCCTTATAAGCTAATTACGCTGTTAGTCGGCGGGAAGGAGAGGTTTATGGGAGTTGCTTTTCTCAAGATTTTGAAATTGTTCAGCGTTGGGAAGATTTTTACCTTCTTGAGAGTGGAGGCGAAAAAGAAGCTGGTTTTACGACTGGGACAACTTCTATTTATATTCGCGGTCTATCTGCACCTTATAGCTTGCCTGTGGTTTGTGCTGATCAACAATGCCAAGGTATATATACCCCCGGCTTTGTATGTCGATAAACACCCAGATTTGTACTTGCACCATGAACCCTTGCGTCAGTATGCCTACAGTCTGTACATGTCTGTGTATATGCTCACAGCGGCAGAAATAGGGCCCAGAGTGGAATCTGAGTGCTTATTTGCAGGATTTGCTATACTATCTGGACAGCTGTTCCAGGCTTATATGTTCGGAGAAATTGCAGTGGTGCTTTTTAACCTAAACAAACATACAGCGGAAATTGCTGAAGTTCAGGACGCCACAGCCACTACTATGACCCATATGCAGCTCAGTCCCAGTCTCAAATCCAAACTTACTTCCTTCATGCAGTACTCCCTAGGCCTGGCTTTGAGACAAACAGAGTTCGAAAACTTCTTCAAACTGCTGCCTCCCTCCCTCCAGCAGGAAGTACGCACTGTCATATTTGAGCATGTGATGGTCCTGAACCCTATTATAGCAGGCCATCGACAAATCGAAGCCAGCATAATTCGCCGCCTGAACACTTGCTACTGCCAGCCCGAAGAAGTCATAATCACCCAAGGAGATATCGCGGATAATTTCTACTTTATCGCAGCAGGCAAATGCAATGTCTTCGTAATCAACGAAAGCAAGCAAATAAAGAAACTGAAGAGTTTAAAACTCGGACAGCATTTCGGGGAAATCGCGCTTCTTTACCCCACTCTAAGGACTGCCTCTGTCGTAGCTTCAAAGTATGTGACTTTAGCAGTGTTGTCGAAGCAGGATTTCGCTTATTTATTGCAAACAGAACCGAAAATTGGTACTTTTTTCAAAGCCTTTGCGATGACTTACCTGGATACTTGGAAAGGATTCATCAAAAAAACTCTGAGACGATGTCCTTTCTTTGCGAAGATCCGCGGCAGTATCCTGAGCCAAATTATATACCGACTGCCCACTACCCGGCTTCCTCCCAATACCTATATCCTCAAAGAAGGCGATAAGTGTGACCAAGTCACTTTTATCATAGACGGAAATGTGCAGGTGTACATCCCTATTAACGATGAACGACTCATGATGCAGTACTTGCAAAGCCAAAAGGCGGAAACTTCTTCACCCACTACTCGCAGTAAGCACAAAAATGCATCTTTGGGACACATCCAAAAGCTGGGGATTTCCAGGTGCGCAGTGACTCTGGAGGTTGAGGAGCTTACTAACGGCAGTGTCCTGGGCTCTAATTTAGTGCTGCTGGGGAATGAGCAGGTACGCTTTTGTGCACGGACCAAGGAAACTACTGTAGTCATGAATCTCTCCAGAGACTTACTGCTGGAGCTTTGTCAGGAGTTTCCGGAAATCAACAACGCTGTTGAATCCCTCAGCGAGGAACTCTCAAAAAGCAATTATTTCTCTAGATCGCGGAAACTACAGTTACTAGGTCTGGACTGCATCCGCGGTTTTCCATCCGATTCTTCCCATGCACATGTCGAACTATGGAGTGCAAGTATGAAGGTAAAGCACTGTGCACTAGGGAAACTACTCGAAAAGCGACTTATCCGGGCGAAGGGATTTCCCAGCGTTTCCTTCCTTTCCCACAAGTTGCAGGGAATCCTGCAGGCAGAGGCCGCGGGCGACTTGGAAATGGTGGAAAAGATCTGTCAGGCCTACCTCCCTGCCACTATCGACTACCTCTTCCCTGCCCTTCAGCTACTAACTCTCCCAGAAACCAACAACCCGATACTGACGCAAATAGCGATGGAGGCAGCGAAGGTGAATAAACTGGTCCATGCAAGGAGGAAAAAGCTACGGAAGCTTTGCATGCAGGTACAAATATGCAAAGAATATCGAGTGGAGATAAGTGCAAAAATCAAGGAAATCCAAAAATTCGCTTCTTTCCTCGATCGAGTCCAGCAAAAACGATCCTTCTTTAACTCTTCTTTTAGAGCTTAGGAAAGTTGAGTTTTTTGTAGGGAAACGATGGTGGAATTCGCGTTTGAGCTGCTTTTCTTTGTTGGTTTTCCTTGATAAGGATATAATTTTGTATAATCGCCTTCCAAAGTTGTCTTTTTACAGAAATTTTAAGGATTTTAGGGCAGATTTAGGAATATGTGGCAGAAATATTCTTCGAAGTTAAGGAAAATTTTCTCTATTTGTGATTTCGGCTATTATTTCCTCTGCTCTACATATAAAATTGCCGATTAGTAGAGAAATAGCGGAAAATACAGTAATTGTCCTACTTTTCTGCCCTTTCAAGATATTAGTTCTCATTTAGAAGGAAAAGTCCTAAATGTACTGCTTTTTATTGAGAAATTGGATCGCAAGGTAGTTAAAATGTAGATTTTTGTATATATTAACTGAATAGATGTGGCTTTGGGGAATAAAATATCCAAAACGCAGCATTTTAAGCCTTTATTGTGCATAAAGTCCGAGAATAAGGCAGATTTTAGCCCGCCTAAGGCAAAATGTGGGTTTTCAGCTATTTAATCGCAGAATATCAGTACATTTCCAATAATATCCGCCTTTTCCTCATGAATCAGTTTACAATACCTTTAAAAGCACAGCTTATTTCAGTTTTCTATACGCAGGAGTGTGAAATGCACTTCCTTTCCCTAAGCAATTCAATATCAGAAATGGACTTGCTTCAGCCAGGTGCCAGTGCCAAGCCTATCTGTGTGTATTTTGAAGCACAGACCTTACAAGTGCGTCTGCAGTACTACCGTTCGAATATTCGGTACTCCGTTATTGCCGGAACTACCACTTCGCGGCCTTTCTGTTTGTTGAGTGTCACTCAGCCTTGGAAACTCCGCTGGGACGCCTGGATCCTGTTCCTGACCCTCTGGAACTGCTTCTACATGCCCTTCGCCCTTGCCTTTCTGAATGACGAGGCCGGACTGTGTCTCACAGTCAGTGAAATGGTCATAGAAGCCTATTTGGTGGACGTTGCGGTCAGTGTGAGAACTAGTTATGTGGATGTGGGGACTGGGGAGGAGGTCACTGAAACATGCAGAATAGTCAGGTATTACCTGGGGTCTTGGGACTTTGCTGTGGACCTTATTTCTGCAGTGCCGTATGGGCTATTGCCGCTGCTTGTGGCTCAAAGGACAAAACTTAAGTATATGAGTCTGCTGAAGATTTTGAAGTTGCTTAAAATTGGGAAGATGTTTACCTTCTTGAGAGTGGAGGCGAAAAAGAAGCTGGTTTTACGACTGGGACAACTTCTATTTATATTCGCTGTTTATCTGCACCTTATTTATAGCTTGCCTGTGGTTTGCACTGATCAGCGATTCCCAGGTATATATACCCCCGGCTTTGTATGTCGATAAACACCCAGACTTGTACTTGCACCATGAACCCTTGCGTCAGTATGCCTACAGTCTGTACATGTCTGTGTATATGCTCACAGCGGCAGAAATAGGGCCCAGAGTGGAATCTGAGTGCTTATTTGCAGGAGTTGCTATACTATCTGGACAGCTGTTCCAGGCTTATATGTTCGGAGAAATTGCAGTGGTGCTTTTTAACCTAAACAAACATACAGCGGAAATTGCTGAAGTGCAGGACGCCACAGCCACTACTATGACCCATATGCAGCTCAGTCCCAGTCTCAAAGCCAAACTCACTTCCTTTATGCAGTCCTCCCTAGGCCTGGCTTTGAGACAAACAAATTCGAAAACTTCTTCAAACTTCTGCCTCCCTCCCTCCAGCAGGAAGTACGTTCTGTCATATTTGAGCATGTGATGGTCCTGAACCCTATTATAGCAGGCCATCGACAAATCGAAGCCAGCATAATTCGCCGCCTGAACACTCGCTATTGCCAGCCCGAAGAAGTCATAATAACCCAAGGAGATATCGCAGATAGCTTGTACTTCATCGCCGCAGGAAAGTGTCAAGTGTCCATATTCGACGACATGAAGAAATTGAAGAAACTGAAGAGTTTAAAACTCGGACAGCACTTCGGGGAAATCGCGCTTCTTTACCCTACTCTAAGGACTGCCTCTGTAGCAGCTTCAAAGTATGTGACTTTAGCAGTGTTATCGAAAGCGAGTTTTTCATACTTAATTCAGAGATACCCGAAGTTGGAAACTTTCCTCAAAGCCTCTGCCAGTCACTATCACGATACTTGGAAAAAGTTCATTAAGACAACTCTGAGACGCTGCCCCTACTTTGCTAAGCTCCGCAGCAGTGTCCTGAGCCAAATTATATACCGACTGCCCACTACCCGGCTTCCTCCCAATACCAAAGAAGGCGATAAGTGTGACCAAGTCACTTTTATCATAGACGGAAATGTGCAGGTGTACATCCCTATTAATGATGAACGACTAATGATGCAGTACTTGCAAACCCACAATCACGACACTGCATCACCAAATTTTCATTATAAGAACAGACGAGCCTCCATAGCGCATATGCAGAAAAGGAAGAGTGCAAGGTTTCTAGTGAAGCTAGAGGTCGAGGAGTTGACGAAAGGGTGTGTGCTGTGTCCGAATGTCGTGCTTGTAGGGAATGAGAAGGTGCAGTTTTGTGCACGAACTACGGAAACTACAGTTGTGAGGATTTTATCGAGAGATCTATTGATGCAACTTCGCCAGGAATTCCCGGAAATAAACAACGCTGTTGTTATCCTCAGTGAGAAATTACACAGAAATACATCTATTGCTAAATTGAGGAAATTGCAGTAACTAGGTCTGGACTGCATCCGTGTCTTTCCCCCCACTATTTCCCCTGCATGTGTCGAACTATGGAGTGCAAGTATGAAGGTAAAGCACTGTGCACTAGGGAAACTACTCGAAAAGCGACTTATCCGGGCGAAAGGATTTTTCAGCGTTTCCTTCCTTTCCCACAAGTTGCAGGGAATCCTGCAGGCAGAGGCCGCGGGCGACTTGGAAATGGTGGAAAAGATCTATCAGGCCTACCTCCCTGCCACTATCGACTACCTCTTCCCCGCCTTGCAGTTGCTAACTCTCCCAGAGGCAGAGGATTTTTTCATTGCTGAGTTAGCGATTGAGGCAGTGAAGATTGATTGATTAATAAGCGAAAGAAAAAGTAT